>OGWZ01001685.1_pt1 | contig 19699 bp, 18 predicted proteins | sample 1576141 | NCBI WGS metagenome assembly OGWZ01 (sample SAMEA3541512, study PRJEB24748) | human gut metagenome | biome: human gut; feature: human-associated habitat; material: faeces | place: China | collected 2012
GTCTCCTGAGAATAATTCGTTGTATGAAGGAATACGAGCGAATTTAACCATACGGAACTTCATAACCATATGGTCAATTAACTCCTGAGCCTCTGACTCTGTTAATTTTCCTTCTTTCATATCTTTCTCAATATAGATATCAAGGAATGTAGATACACGACCTACAGACATAGCAGCACCATTCTGTGTCTTGATAGCTGCAAGATATCCAAAGTATAACCACTGAACAGCTTCCTTAGCATTAGTAGCTGGCTTGCTGATATCATAACCATAGCTTTCAGCCATCTTCTTCATACCTGCAAGTGCCTTGTACTGATCAGATATTTCTTCTCTTAAACGGATAACGTCATCAGTCATTGTTCCACAACCACAGTTAGCGTGATCCTTCTTCTTTTCTTCCATAAGGAAGTCGATACCGTAAAGAGCAACTCTTCTGTAGTCACCTACGATACGTCCACGTCCATAAGTATCTGGAAGACCTGTGATGATGTGGCTGTGACGAGCCTTTCTCATCTCTGGTGTATAAGCATCGAATACACCCTGGTTATGTGTCTTATGGTATTCTGTGAAAATCTTGTGTAATTCAGGATCTGGTGTATAACCATAGTTCTCGCAAGATTCCTCAGCCATCTTAATACCACCATATGGCATAAATGCTCTCTTAAGTGGCTTATCTGTCTGAAGACCTACTACCTGCTCGAGATCCTTCATTGATTCATCTATATATCCTGGGCCATAAGCTGTAAGACCTGTAACCACCTTAGTTTCCATGTCTAAAACTCCGCCCTTAGCTCTCTCTTCTTTCTGAAGTTCCTGTAATTTCCCCCAAAGCTTATTAGTTGCTTCTGTTGGACCTGCAAGGAAACTCTCATCTCCATCATAAGGTGTGTAATTGTTCTGAATGAAATCTCTTACATTGATTTCTTCTTTCCAAAGTCTTCCCTTGAATCCAGCCCACTGTGTCTTCTCAACCATTTGAATTGATCCTCCTTAAATATAATATATTTCAATGTACATTTTAAGAAAAATGTATTTCTTTTTGTACACTGTATACAATCTTAGTCAAAATAAAAATTGCCATGTATTATAGGATACTTATTGTTCCTATAAATATACATTGACAAATCCATAACAATTTGACCATGATTACTCTAACATGCTTCTGATAATAAATCAATAGGTTTAACAAGAGTATTTAATTTTGTACAATTTAAGGGGAATATCGTGAAATATTCCCCCTTTATTAATTCAGTATTCTTCAGTACTTCAGGCTGTATTAATGTTATTTACCAATAAATTCCATTACCTGGCCTTCACTTATAAAACCAACACTCTTTGCCACGCACTCTCCACTCTTAAATAAAAGTAATGTAGGAATTGACATAATATTATATTTCTCTGCAACTGATGATTCCTCATCCACATTAATCTTTACAATCTGAACATCATCCACCTTAGCTGCAACCTGTTCAAGAACTGGTCCTAACATCTTACATGGTCCGCACCAGTCTGCCCAGAAATCCACAAGAACCGGCTTATCCGCTTTAAGTACCTCATTATTGAATTCACTTGCTTTTACATGTTTAATTTCCATAGCTTATCTCCTTTACCTATAATAATTATTATATCATATTTCTCCGCATATATTCAAATCTTTCTCTTCTCATCTCCACAAGCATCTGCTTAATATTCCACTTTTTATTAGTATCTGTCAATACAGCCTTAAATGATACATCAAAACTCTTCTGTCTCATTTCAAAGAGAAGCTTGTCCATATGCTTATCTGTCACATCACAAAATACAACAAGACTCTCTTTATTTTCTTGTGGCTGATATCCCTCTGCATCTGATAATGATATGCCTCTTACATCAGCTGCAATCTCTGCCAGAGTCCGGTCTGTATCTGACTCATTAATGAATCCGCTTATAATTCTCATATTAGATGCTGCTTTAATAATATCCTGAGGTCTCTTAACATTATATAACAATATCTTTTCCAACATTAATTACCCTTCTTTGCCCTTCTTTTAGCAATAATTTCTTTGATTTCATTAATAGATTCTTTATGTACTCTCGAAACAGCATTAGGATTTCTCTTAATAATACTTGTAATATGGCTGTATCTTCTATCCGCTCTCTCAGATAACTGTCTTCTTTCTTCAGCCACTGCTGCCATGAATTGTTCCTTTTTCTTATTAAATTCTTCTTCTGCAAATGTGGCCGTAATCTCCATTCTTCTGGCATACATCTGAAGCTGTTCATTCTCTTTCGTAAATTTCTCAAGTGTCGCCTTAAGGTCCATAGCCTCATTAATTGAAACAGCAAAATCTGCTGCCATGTATATTGCCAGAACTACTGCAATAATATCTGCTATTGTTCTTGGAATCATAAGTACTGCTGCTTCGATGGGCTTGTGTATTACACACACAAGCAAAATAGAGAATGCTCCCCATGCAAGTGATATAAAGAAACATATATGCCCTTTAAAATTAAGTGGAAGATTGCTGTAATCCCAGTATCTTACACCAAAAAGCTTCTCCATGCAGCAGCCTGTGCAGAATTCAAGTATTGTAGATGATACCATTCCTAGAAGAAAGACCAGTGGAACAATATCTTTCACTGCAATCGTACTAATCAATATTACAATTGCCCCTGAACCATATATTGGCAGGAATGGACCATGCAGGAAACCTCTGTTTACCCACTTATGTTTCCTCACAGAAACATAGCAGCATTCCCATATCCAACCTAAAAAACAATATATAAAGAAAAAAATAAGCCATTGCGATACAGCGTAATATCTCATAAGCATACCTCCATATTTAATCAAATGAGAATATGCTATATATACCTACTTCAGAGTTTCACAGAATTTATTAATAATAAGTGCCCTTCTGTTTCTGCTGATTTCAATATATTTGCCATTTCCCACTTTCGCAAGATTCTTCTTAATGTTAGTTATATAAGATATATTAATAAGCACTGACTGATTAATATAATGAAATCCCTCTGTAATAAGTACTCTGTAGATTTCTACAAGACTACAATACAATTCAATTTCTCCAGACTCGCGTGAATACATAGTAACTCTTCTGCCACCTCTTGCAAAATACATTATGTCCGCGACCCTCTCCTTATACACCTTTCTCGAAGATTGGTATACAAAATAACTTTCATTATCAATCTTAATTAGTTTTATCTCCAAGTAAATTTTCTCCTCTCATATATAATTCTTGCATGCCCTTCTAATTATATATGATATACAAAATATTTCAATGGAATAATTGCGCATCACTATACACAATTTGGTCGAATTTTATTATCTCTGATAAACTATCTTTCCTGAAGATATAGTATAATGTATTTTACCTGGTAATTCCCATCCGATAAAAGGACTATTAGATGCCTTTGATGCAAAATCTTCTTTCCTTACGGTCCATAGTTCTTTTTCTCCAAAGATAACTAAATCTGCTGCTGCTCCTTTAGTAATACTTCCCGGTATCATACGATAGAATTCAGCAGGATTCTTACTCATTAATTCCATAAGCTTCATTAAAGATATATGTCCCGGTTCTACCAGTGATTTGATTCCAAGTGCCAGAGATGTCTCCAGACCTGTAATTCCACTAGGTGCATTTTCTAATGGTCTGGCCTTCTCTTCATCACTATGTGGTGCATGATCTGTCACTATCATATCAATCGTACCATCTTTAATACCTTCAATTATCTTAATTCTGTCTTCTTCCGTTCTTAATGGCGGATTCATTCTGGCATTAGTTCCATACTTAAGTACCGCATCTTCTGTAAGAGTAAAATGATGTGGAGTTGCTTCAGCATGCACATCAGCACCAAGCTTCTTGGCAGTTCTGACAATTTCCACTGAATTTCCTGAGCTAATATGCTGTATACATACCGATGCTCCTGTATGCAATGCAAGAATACAATCTCTTGCAACCATAACATCTTCTGCTGTAGCAGATGCACCTCCATATTCAAGCTGTTCAGCAACTTTCCCCTGATTAACTCCTGGTCTTATTATAAACTCTGGATCCTCTTCATGAAGACTGATTGGTAAATCCAACTCTGCTGCCTTCTTCATGGCCTCTACAAGAACATGTTCATTCATAATCGGAATTCCATCATCTGTAAATCCAACAGCTCCTGCATCAGCAAGTGCTTCCATATCTACAAGTTCAACACCTTTTAATTCCTTAGTTACAGACGCTGTCTGCAAAACATGAATTCCTGTTGTCTCACCTTTTTTCTGAATATACTCAAGAGTTTCAATATTATCAACTGCTGGTTTAGTATTAGCCATGCAGACTACACTTGTAAAACCACCTTTTGCTGCTGCTGCTGCTCCAGTAATAATATCCTCTTTATAAGTAAATCCTGGATCTCTGAAATGTACATGTGTATCCATAAGTCCTGGTGCAACAATAAGTCCCTCTGCATTAATTACTTCTGCACCTTCCATAACATTAAGATTATATCCAGTTTCCTCAATTATATTATTCTTAATAATGATATCCATAATCTCATCTGTTTTACTGACAGGATCTACAACTCTTCCACCTTTGATTATAATCACCGATGTATCTTTCGCATTATTATCATCATTATCCTGTATCTCCGTACTTTCTAATACTCCTATATCTTCTAATTTTGTTCCACATTCAGAACAGAATAAGGCATCTGAATTATTAGAAAAACCACATTTATTGCATCTCTTTTTAATTTCTGTCTGCTCATTTTTTACAGAAAATTGCATTGCAGACTCCAATCTGGAACCGCAGCCAATACAAAATACTGCATCAGGTGTTGTACTACGCATTCCGCAAACCGGACATATCTTTTCATCTCCACCACTCACACATCCTGTATTCTGTATATCAGTCTGCATCTGCACTGGAGCTGTATACATAACAGGCGGTGCTTGATGTGTAACCTGTACTGTTTCTGGTTGCTGTGGCTGTACCACATGTACCTGTGGCTGCATATTCGCTCTGCTTACTGCGGGTACATCTATAGAATCAGCATATTCACCGAGTATATCCCATGTCATATTCTCTGGCTGTTTAAGCAGTTCCTTTAACCTTACCATAAATGAAACATCTGAATTCATAGGTGTTCTTATCATTCTGAGTATCTCATCAAGAAAAACATTATAAAATTCACCATTATTGTAACCTGTAGCTGGATAATACAAATATAAAGCCTTTCCCGTAGCAGATTCAATTAATACAGTATCAAGTGAAACCATAACATTACCATATTCCATATTATATGCAGAAATGCCTGCTAATGCATTGACACTGCTCCTCATAAATACAGAAAAAGTATGCTGGTCTATAACCCTGTTCTTAAAAAACTCTTTAGCTGTCTCATATCCCGCTATTCCATACTCTGCTGTAAATCCATTATTATCTGACACTATATGAAAAGGGAGAAATCCTTCTACAGCTGTATTTGAAAGTAATTCAGCCATATTCTGATTAAGCTGTTCATCTTTTGTACTCTTAACCTTAACACTCACCTGATTATTCTTGGAAACAACCTTTACTTTTCCCATAAATGCATCCTCTCTTCCTAATTATCTGAATTATTATAGATATATTTCGTATTATACATCACAATTGCTTTATATGTCACTCAAAAGAAACTATCTTTGCCTTTCTGCTTATTATTCCATTAATATACACAAGAACATACTCCTTATAGGTTATTGAATCTCTTGCATACATAAATGGTTCTTCTCTATAAAGCAGACACTTATATCCCTGTCTCTCATATTCATTCAGATTTGCTATTGCTTTTGCATGTATCACATTATGAATTTTCTGTTCTTCTCTTGAAAAAGCTCTCTGTGGATAACCTGATGCCGCTTCCCTCAAATCTGCTATTATTGCATCCACAAACGCAGCATGTTTCCTCATTCCAAACATTGCCGCCAGCTGTATACTTCTTAATCCTGATGGTTTCTTCTTATAAGCTTTAAGTTTTCTTCTTATTGAATTATCTTCAACTCTCTCAGCTATATCTATAAGATAATCTACAGCCTCTTCATAAACACAATCCGGGTATGAAACATAATACTGGTCTGGCACAGACTGAAATCTCTTAATTGGAGGAAAATCCGCCAGTTTCATAAGCACACGTTCAGCATCATTGCATACCTCTTCTCCAAGATATCTATACTTGTCTCTTATATCAGCAAGCTGATATTCAAGCTGGCGTAAATATTCATATCCTTTTATCCAGAAATGCCCCATGCTGCCATAATTAAATAAATATGTTCTTAATTCCAGTCTGCTGAATTTTATTGTAAATATATTCTTATTCCCCTGATTAACTATAAGCATATATCCATCTTTTAACATCTGCACAGATGGTATCTGTTCCTCATCCACATCAATATATTTTCCAGTCATAACTGAATCTTTAAATACAAGAAAGCTCTCCACTGCATCATTCATAAGATAAGCAACAACCAAGTCTTTCTCCCCTTCCATATGAACAGGACAGAATACATTAAGTTCAAATACCTGTGAAAGTTTAACGAACGCATCATAATCAGAATCACGCACGTCATTAAGCATATCATTTTTATTATCTTCTGATACATAATCCACAATTTTACTCATCAATTACACATCCCTTAACATAAAGAATTGCGTGTTACTGAAACTCTGTTACATGCTTTCTCATCCACACTGGCATAAGATTTCTCTGACATTCAGGATTATGGCGATGCTTAATTGCTATAGTCTCAAAAAAGATTTTCCACATATCTGTATATTCATCCTTCACATCTTCTGTCTTTGCCAGAACTGACATATCATAATCTGTAAAATATCTTATATACATCTGCCCATCAGTAGTATGAACTACAGACTTTTTTCTGTTATCATCAATTATAAGCCAGTTCTCAGAAGGCATTCTGTCAGCAAAATGTAAAGAAACTTCATATATAACATCGCTCTCTGGTTCAAGATGACACACATATACTTTGTTATCAATTGAATTAAACCTTGCAAACTCCATAAAATATCTTGTCTCGTGCAAAACCTTCCTGCGTATATCCTTAATTCTCATAACATCAGGGTCATTCCTCATAAATGTTATATCTGATCCAATCTTAAATCCTTTTATCAGAAACCTGTAGGCTGTATCTAATGCATCCTGTTCTGACGATAAACATGCATAATACACACATGCATATGCCTCTTCAGATATCTTATGTTTTATTGAGCGCACTACTTTCTTATACTCTTCTTCATTATACTCAATATATATATATTCATCGAATAAAGAAATCTGTTCTTCTCCACGCTTTTCAAGTCTAACACATCCATGGCCTACTTTCAAAGCTTTCTCCCATGCATGATATATGCAACACATCATATCTTCAAATGTATTGTCACATGTAAATATATACATAAACAGACCTCCATATAAAAACTCTTCATTACATCCATCATATATACCAACACTTTCTATTCAAAAAGTGAAAGCTGCTGATACTTTTCATTCTGATGCGTAATCTCCCAGTTCTCCTTGTGATTATCATCAGTCAGACAAGACGTTATATATGACTCCTCTATTGGTATTCTATACATCATTCTTCCATTACATGTTATAAAATAATGTGCTCTCTTAAGTACTACACCAATCTTCTTTAATATATCAAAATCAAGCTTCGCATATCTTCTAGTCTCCACTATTCGTCTGGCAGACTTAGGACCGATTCCAGGAATTCTTAAAAGCATATCATATGATGCATTCTGTACTTCGACAGGAAACTGTCCAAGATGTCTTATTGCCCAGTCACACTTTGGGTCAAGCTGTTCATTAAAATTAGGTCTGCTCTCTGACAATAATTCATCTGCCTGAAATCCATAGAACCTAAGAAGCCAGTCTGCCTGATATAACCTGTGTTCTCTTAATAGTGGAACATCTGCATCCAGCTGTGGCAATGCAGAATCCTCATTAAGTGGTATATAAGCAGAATAAAATACTCTTTTAAGATCATAATTCTTATATAAATGCTGCGTCGTTCTGATAAGCGTAAGATCAGTTTCCGGTGTCGCGCCTATTATCATCTGTGTACTCTGCCCTGCAGGCGCAAATGGACGCTTTACACACATATCCTTAGAAACCGCTGGAAGCGATAACTTATCTCCTGATTCCAATGCTGTCCTCTGTGTTCCTGATAATGCTGCTTGACCGTTATCCGTCCCATTCTGGTTGAATATGCTTCCCGTCAGATATCTGTTAATGCTGCTTCTTTCCATTCGTGCATCTTTTCCCAATGCCAGTCTGTTAGCCGCAATTGTACCTGTAATCTTTTCCATAGGCTCAAGAATAGTCTTAAAACTCTTATTAGGAGCAAGCTTCGAAAGGCTCTGTGCTGTAGGCAGTTCCAGATTAATACTTACCCTGTCTGCAAGATACCCAGCCCTTGAAAGCAGCTCATCTGGTGCTCCCGGTATAGCCTTAACATGTATATAACCATTAAATCTATACTTAGTCCGTAAAAGCATCAGTGTTTCACATATTCTTTCCATAGTATATGACGGATTCTTCAAAACCCCAGAGCTTAAGAATAATCCTTCAATATAATTACGCTTATAAAACTCTATAACAAGCCTGCATAATTCATCAGGTGTAAATGTAGCCCGCGGCACATCATTAGAGCATCGGTTCATGCAGTATTTGCAATCATACACACAATGATTAGTCATTAAAACCTTTAGAAGCGAAATGCACCTGCCATCAGCACCAAAACTATGACATACACCGCATGCCACGCTGTTCCCAAGGAAGCCTTTCTTTCCCTTCCTGTCTACTCCACTTGATGTACATGCAACATCATACTTGGCAGCATCTGCCAGAATTTCTAATTTCTCCATAGTTGTAAGATCTGAATATAATTCGAACATATGTTTATTATAGAAACATATGTTCGACATGTCAAGCATTTTAATCAAAAAAATAAAGCCATACCTTATCAGTACGGCTCCGTCTTTTTCAGAACAAATGCATCAACTATTTTCTTTACTGTGGCAATTTCTTCCGAACTGCACATCTTCAATTCATCAATTATATCTATACTTGCTCTATTTCCACGCATATTTCCTAACATCAGATAATCTGGCGTTACATTAAGATAATTACATATATCTACAAACAAAGTTATGCTGCAATTGGTTCTTCCACCTTCAATATTAGAAAGATATGTCTGCGACACACCCAACTCTTTAGCCATTTCCGTCTGTTTTATACGCATTTCCTTTCTTCTCTGCTTAAGCCTGGGTCCAATATTTATAATTCGTTCTTTCATAACTTCCTCACACGAACTCTTTCAAATTATTGATAAAATTCATTATTATTTCCTGATCTTTCTGAGACATGCTGTCAAATATATAATCAAGAAGCCGGCCTCTGACATCATACAGATTTAAATACATAGATGGGACATAACCATACAAATCGTAAAGTCTTATAAGAACCATTGCATCCGGAAGTTCCTTATTATTCTCAATTTTGCTGTATTTAAATCTTGATATCCCCAGATTATCTGATATAACCTGTTGGTCAGTTATACCATTGACATCTCTAATACATTTTAACATAGAATCCTTAGTTGAATCCTTGTCAATAGATTTAAGCAGTCTGATATACTTTACAGTTTCATCTGAAAAATCAGCTATCTTCTTCTCACACATATAAAGAATATGCTCACTCACAACGCCTCTTACATATTCCTTCTTTGATTCTTCACCAAATGTCTCTATTTCTGAAGAAATCTCATACCTGCATGGCTTTTCATCGACATCAACTAACATCTTGTCAATATCCGCCCCTGAATCAGAAAATTTTCTGAGGTCAATGCCTGACACCATGCTCCTTCCCGCTTCCCTGTTAGAATACTCTGGTGTAGTCATGCCAACCCGCACAGCCATTTTCGCCTGATCGTAGTCCATTAATTTTCTATATATGCTCATTCTTTTGCAAAATGCTTTGTAACGATCTGTATACTCCATAGCAACCCCTGTACATTAGTATGATTACTATTAAATTTTAGTATACGCACATTCCGCACATATATAGCGTTTATTGCAAATTAGATTAGTGTAAATATTTATGTGCAATTAATGATAATATTTTGATTTTAACATATCGGAATAAGTTTCTTAGTGTATAGAATAATATTTGTGACAGTTAATAAAAATGTTGCATAATATCACTAAAATGCATTTAAGACATTCAAAAGTACAGTTGAGACATAAGCCATTTAAAAATAATTTCTAACAAAATATAATATAACCAACTTAAGAAGGAGGAAAAAAACATGAAAAAGGAAATTAAAACAACTTTAAGTAAAAGTGTAACAGCTTTACTTAACCGTACTTTAACTTCTAGTGCCAATGCTTCATCAAGCTTTTTTATTCATCAGCCTGTTGAACCATCTTCATTAAAGAAGTTTAAAAAAGCAAGATAATGGTAGAGAATCTATCTCGCCACATAACGTTACGGCTTATTAAATCAGGCATACTTAAAGATGACGACATTGAGTTATACATATATGCAATACAATATTTATTTTTGATTATTAATCCGACAATTATTTTCACAATATATTGTATAGCTACTGATAATACTTTGATTGGATTAATTGAGGTATTAGTTTTTCTGCTCATAAGAAAATATAGCGGTGGTTATCATTGTCAGTCATCTACAGTATGTCTGGTTTTTTCTGTAATAGTGCTGATTACGATGGCATGGCTTTCCTCTGTTCTTAAGCCTTCTTTATTCTTATTCATTGCTCTTATAATAGCAGATGTAGAATTAGTCATTAAAGGTCCTATTATATCTATTAATCATTCTGTTTCAGATACAGAAAAGAAATATTATCACAGATACCTTGCTACTATATTACTATTACTCAACATTTTAATTGTTATAACCAGTTTATGGCATTTATATCATATATCAAGCTGTATATCTATCGTGATTATCTTTTGTTTCTTATTACACATATTATGTATAACAAAGAAAAACAGGAAGTTGTATTATTAATGCAACTTCCTTTATACCTGTCCTTAACTGCCGGTGTAACACTGCTTCCTATAAGCCCTGAAAAGCTTTCCGTCTTAGGCACTTCCTTTTTCCATGTAGCAGTAAATGTAACTGTTGCAGTTAAATTCTTATAAGATGTACCTGTTTCACCTGTCCATGCAGATGCACTGTGTCCTGATGTAGTACTATCATACCCTGTAATTGTCCACACTTCAACGCCCTCGGTAGTGACACACCAAATCCAATTATTATTGTATTTAATACAATAGTTCTTTGTATAATTAAGATATGACAGATTTTTAGAAAGTCAATAAACTTTCGATAAATCATCACACTATTATATATAGCCAGCCTTTTTAATTTTATTTCTCAAAATCCATTATATTTTTCACATATCAATGTTTCTTGATAATAAACATTATACATATTTTTATTTCTAATTTGAATACATCATTATTTCATAAGCATTATTGATATAGTAAATTCATTCTCTTGTTCATCAAATTGCTCAAAATGGCTTCCATTATATTTACCAACAATATTTTGTATACTTTTCATTCCATATCCATGTTTTTTATCAGTATCTTTCTTTACTGAAATATACCTGCCATTTATTATTTTAGGCGGAATAAAACACGAATTGATACATTTAATAAATATTGTTTCATTCTTTCTTTTAACTATTAGTTCTATATATTTACCACCATTTGATTTAGCACAATTTCTTGCTGCTTCGTATGCATTAGATAATATATTTCCAAATAAAGCAACTATATCCGTTGCTACAATATCATCTATCGTACCTGGCCGTATATCTACAACAAATCCTATGTTTTCAGTACAACACTTTTCTGTATATTCACTTATAAGTCCATTAAGAACGTTATTTTTAGAAAATGTCGTACGCTTCTTTATGTTGTATTGTTCCATTATTGAGGTAATATATTCTCTTAAATCATCATCTGTCTGCATAGCAAGCATTGTGTTAAGATGATTATTCATATCGTGCCTTAATATTTCCAAACTTTCGTTCTTTTCATTCTCTAATCTGTAATACTTTGCATCTGCCTTTTCCTGTTCTAGCTGAATCTTAATGCACTCATTTTCAGCATTTCTCTCGTCTATTCTTATATTTGTCCACAATATAAGTATATCTGAACACACTAATCCCACAGAACTTATCATCATCCATATAGATTCTTTCCTGTGCAGATTCCATGTCGTTCCAATAATATAATATGTCATAAACACAATCAATGATGTTGTTAATGAACCAATTAAAAGTATTTTTGACATATCATTTCTATCAAATACTACACTTCTTTTTCTAATAAAAACTAATGCCTGTACAATAAGAAAATAAAATATATTACACAAACATCCCATAAATATTATATCTGCCGGAGTATTCTTGCCTGCATTCTTAATTCCAACTATATACCTTGCAGTAAAAAACATTATTAATTCTGATAATGCCATCATAACTATAAGTATAACACCCCAGAATACTGCGCTTCTTTTATTGACATCATACAAGAACATAATCAGAAATATATAAACCAATAAGTTAATAACTGTTATTGCATATATATTATTAGTCAAAAACACAGCAAACATTACAATATGTCCAAGAAAAATTGAACACGATGATAAGCCTTATTATGAATTGAAGTATAGATTACAATATGTCCAAGAAAAATTGAACACCCTGTAAATAATTGTTTATATTTTGTCTCATACATCTGTGACATGCTTATCCATAATATCAATGCCTCAACTATATGTGCAAACGCATTACTACCTAACATAACTAATTCCATATTCACCTACTCCTGCCCTGCCAGATACAGAAGCATTTTCTGCTTGAATGCAGTTCTTTTTTCTCTTGATAAGTCTATTGGCTCTTCAATGCCCTTAAGCTCAATATACTTATCAGTAAATCGCTCAACTCTTTCTATATTAACAATGAAAGACTTATTGACAAGAAAAAATTTATCCTCATCAAGAACACTCTGCCAATAAGAAAGACTTTTGAGACTTATGTACGACTGCGTATCTGTTTTGATATATCTTTTTCTAACCAGTGACTCTATGCATATAATCGAATCCTGTTCAATAATTACATTATCACCCTTATATTCAATATTGATTTTCTTGCTCTGACTCTTGCTACATAATAATAATGCCTTATGTAAACCTCTCATAATCACAGGTCTTTCCAATGGTTTATTAATATACCTGAAAACTCCCTCGTCCATTGCATCATCAAGATAGCCCATATACGAAGTTATTATAAATAACACAATATTCTTGTTATTATTTCTTAAACATTTGCCAGCTTCAATTCCATTAATTCCGTCCATCTCAACATCAAGAAATGCAATATCAATCTTTTCATTATTCTTAGCTGCTTCATCTCCACTGTTATATTCATAAACCTTATAATCCGTTATCTTATGATCAGCAAAGAATTCATCCACATATTTTCTTATCATATCAATATAAAGCTTATCATCATCACATATTAATATATTCATGCATTATCCTCTTCACTTAACTAATTAATAATTCAATTATATCTTGACAATACATGACATGCAATATCAATAATCTCTTTGACATCTATGCATAATTTAATGAAAATACTTATTTTCTAATGTTTTAACATAATTATATAATGCACTGTTATGTTTTTTTACCGCATACCAGACATAGTCATATTGTATTCTGTCTTTACAAACCTCCAGCTTATGAGATACGCCATTCTCATCACTAAATGTAATATAACTTGACCAGCCCTGTGTTGGCTCGAAATTTTTTTGTTTTACCTTTGTATCATTTAATTTTTCAATAATATTATTACATTCTTCTTTTGATATATCATACACATTTCCGGTACTTCCTGAGGTTATTGTATATTTGGAAGTGCTTTCATACTTTAAATCCAGCGATTTGTATGAATTATTGTTAATCACCATATACAACACGATTCCTATAATGACAATTCCTATAACACATGACACTGTTATTATAATTTTATTTATCTTTTTACTCTTCATTCAAATACCCCCTTATTCTTCTGTTATTCACGAATCTGTTTCTTTAATTTAACTATACAGAAATAGATATATTTTTACAATACATTTTTCAAGTATAATTAACGCAAAAAAACGGCAGAAATCTCATTCTGCCGTTTCACTAACATATATTATCAATCTAAGAAGCCTGCTCAAACTGTGAATTATAAAGGTCAGCATAGAAACCATTCTTCGCAAGCAGCTCATCATGAGTTCCCTGCTCAACGATATCTCCATCCTTCATAACAAGAATCACATCAGCGTCTTTAATAGTTGAAAGTCTGTGTGCAATAACAAAGCTTGTTCTGCCCTTCATCAGATTATCCATAGCCTTCTGGATTCTCTCCTCTGTTCTTGTATCAACAGAAGATGTTGCTTCATCAAGGATAAGAATTGGATTATCTGCAAGGATTGCTCTTGCAATTGTAAGGAGCTGCTTCTGTCCCTGTGAAACATTGCTTGCGTCCTCGTTAAGTTCACAGTCATAACCACCCGGAAGTGTCTCAATAAAGTGATGGGCGTTAGCTGCCTTGGCTGCTGCAATAACCTCTTCATCAGTTGCGTCAAGCTTTCCGTATCTGATATTCTCCATAATTGTACCCTTATAGAGCCATGTATCCTGAAGAACCATTCCAAATGCATCTCTTAGTTCTCTTCTGTTGAAATCCTTAACATTATGTCCGTCAACAAGAATAGCTCCATCATTAACATCATAGAATCGCATAAGCAGCTTAACAATAGTGGTCTTACCTGCACCTGTCGGTCCTACGATAGCAACCTTCTGTCCAGGCTTAACATTTACACTAAAATTCTTAATGATAGTCTGGTTCTCATTATATCCGAATCTTACATGCTCGAAATCAACCTCACCCTTAATTCCTTCTGTAGAAACAGGATTCTTAACAGTCTGGTCTTCCTCTTCTTCATCAAGAAATTCAAATACTCTCTCAGAAGCTGCTGCCATAGACTGTACCTGATTGATAACCTGGGCAATCTGCTGGATTGGCTGAGTGAAATTCTTCACATACTGGATAAATGCCTGAATATCACCGATTGTTATAACATTTTTAATAGCAAGAAGACCGCCGGTTAATGCAACGCATGCGTAACCTAAGTTACCTACAAACATCATGATTGGCTGCATCATTCCTGAAAGGAACTGTGACTTCCATGCTGAACTATAGAGGACATCATTAGTCTTGTTAAATGAATCAACCATATCCTTTTCTTTATTAAATGACTTAACAATCATGTGTCCGCCATAAGTCTCCTCAATCTGTCCGTTAATATGTCCAAGATACTCCTGCTGTGTTTTGAAATATCCTTGTGACTTCTTAACAACGAAAGAAACAAGTCCCACTGATATCGGAAGTATTATAACCGCAATAAGTGTCATAAGCGGTGAAATGCTTAACATCATAACAAGAACACCAATCATAGTAGTTAAAGATGTAATGATTGTTGTAATACTCTGGTTGAGTCCCATTCCAAGTGTATCAACATCGTTAGTAATTCTTGATAACACCTCACCATATGTCCTGCTCTCGAAATACTTCATAGGCATACGGTTAATCTTCTCGCTGATTTCTTTTCTTAATCTGTAGCAGACCTTCTGTGTAATGCCTGTCATTATCCAGCCCTGTACAAAGTTAAATACTGCACTTGCGGCATACAGACAAAGCACGAATATAAGAATTGTTCCAATCTTTCCAAAGTCAATTCCGCCAGTTCCACCGATTTTCTTTACAAGACCTTCTGACAGAGCTGTAGTTGCCTTACCAAGAACCTTCGGACCTACAACAGAAAATACTGTTGAGCATACAGCCATAACTGCAACAAATATTATCGCAATCTTATAGCTTCCAATATATCTTATAAGCTTTCCTATTGATCCTTTGAAATCCTTGGCTTTCTCAACAGGTGCCATTCCTCTTCCCGGAGGTCCCATTCTTCTTTTCGGTGGCATTTTGATATTTTTATTATCTTCCATACTGACTAGGCCTCCTTTCCAAGCTCTTTAGCAGAAAGCTGTGAACTTGCAATCTGCTGATATGTCTCACATGTCTTCATAAGTTCTTCATGCGTTCCCTTGCCAACAATCTTACCATCATCCATAACAAGAATCTGATCTGCATGAAGGATTGTGCTGATTCGCTGAGCTACAATAATAACAGTGGCATCAGACACATTTGCAGCAAGCTCCTTACGAAGAATTGCGTCAGTTTTTAAATCAAGTGCTGAAAAACTGTCATCAAATATAAACACTCTTGGGTGCTTTGCTATTGCTCTGGCAATAGAAAGTCTCTGCTTCTGACCGCCTGAAACATTTGTACCGCCCTGTGCTATAGGACTGTCATACTTCTCAGCCTTATTATCAATGAACTCAGTTGCCTGTGCAATCTGTGCTGCCTTAACGACATCTTCATCGCTTGCATCAGGATTACCGAATCTTAAATTACTTGCAATAGTACCAGAGAAAAGCATTCCCTTCTGAGGCACGTAACCAAGCTCACTTCTTAAGTCATGCATAGAGATATTTCTTATATCATGACCATCAATAGTAATGCTTCCTCCTGTAACATCATACAATCTTGGAATAAGATTAACGAGCGTTGACTTTCCACAGCCCGTACTTCCTATAATTGCTGTAGTCTTACCCGGCTCTGCTTTAAATGTAATATCCTCAAGTGCGTTCGCTTTAGCACCCGGATACATGAAATTTACATGATTAAACTCAACTACACCCTTTGCAGACTCAATTGTCTCAGGATTCTCAGAGTCTTCTATTGAAGAATGTGTATTAATAACTTCATCTATACGGTCAGCTGCAACCATCGCTCTTGGAAGCATTACAGACATCATTGTAAGCATAAGGAATGACATAACTATGAGCATCGAATATGTTATAAATGCAGTCATAGAACCTACCTGCATAACTCCGGCATCAATTCTGTGTGCGGCAACCCACACGATAAGAACTGACAAACCATTCATGATAAACATCATGCTTGGCATCATGAATGTCATTGTTCTGTTAGTAAAGAGCATTGTCTTAGTAAGCTTCTTATTAGCTTCATCAAATCTTTCCTCTTCCTTCTTCTCTCTTCCAAAGGCTCTTATTACAGAAAGACCTGTAAGAATCTCTCTGGATACAAGATTGACATTATCTACCAGCTTCTGCATAAGCTTAAACTTAGGCATCGCAATTACCATAAGAAGCATTACAAATGCAATGATAACCGCAACAGCCATAACTATAACCCAGCCCATGCCGGCTCCCGTTCCAACAACCTTTATAATTCCTCCAACACCAAGAATTGGTGCATACAGAATCATTCTCAGCATAATAACCGTAACCATCTGAACCTGCTGTACATCATTAGTTGTTCTTGTGATAAGTGATGCTGTAGAGAATTTGTCCATCTCAGCATTAGAGAATCCCATGACATTAGAATACAGTTTTCCTCTCATATCTCTTGCAACGCCTGCACCAACTCTTGATGCAAGGAAGCCTATACATACAGAAGTAACCGCCATAAGAAGTGCCATGGCAACCATCTTAAGACCAGCTGCCCACAGATACTTAGTCTGGATAGAATCCATGTCCATTCCTGCCTTGGCATCCATGCTCTTTGCATAAGCAACGCCCATAGACGAAACAAGAGTCTTTCCCATGGTATCAATAGTCTTCTGGAATTCGCTTCGCATAGAAAGGATATCGTCTTTACTCATAGCCCCTGCACTATACATTGCCTTCACTATCTGTCTCATATCCACACATATAGTTTCAACCTCATTACCATCCGAATCTTCCATCATCTGTGTAAATGTAGTTAGTTCCACGCCCATAGACTTTCCAATATCTTCTACCGAAACATTGGCAAGCTGTTCTTCACTTACATGCATCTGCTCTGCCATACGGCTCTTGAATGCACTTTCAGTCACTGAAGACATCTGGTTGTTAATTATAAGTGCTGTAAAAAGTGTGTCGTCTAAATCAGTCTTATTCTTAGAACCTTTGACACTTAATTCATAGACATTATCATCTTCATTATAAGAATACGACTGTTCCCACAGCTGTGCTTCTTCCTCTGTCATAAAAAGCTTCGCAGTGTCAAATTCTTCCTTAGTAATCTTTTCTGGCACAGTATGCTCTATGCCTCCATTCTGTATACCTGTATCAATGATATCTGAAGTATACGCAGGAAGCGACAAGTCACACACTGCTTGAACAATAAGCAGTGCAAATACCAGCACTATCGACTTCCAGTATGGCAGCACATTTTTAATAATTCTGCTCATAAACACTCTCCCATCTTTATTGATAAATATTTTCAAAAAATCTGCTTTCAATAATAAATAAGCGTTTCTTATATTAACACCGATTTTCATCATAGTAAATTAATGTCAAATGTATTTTTATAAATAATTTATAAAGAATGTTTGAATAATAACAATATATATGTTATTATACGCGCGAACGTCATCCGTTTTTCGGAGATGTATCTTAACAAGCCGGAAGGGCTGCATACCTTTCCGCAAAGGAGACAATATGAATACTATCAATGCAACTCGAACTTCTGCAACGAAGTTCAACACTAAGTACATGGTGGAGCTGGCACTTATGGTTGCGGTCATACTCGTTATGTCACTGACCCCATTAGGCTACATCCGTACCCCTGGACTTTCTATCACCCTTTTAACTGTTCCTGTAGCTGTAGGTGCTATCATCTTAGGACCTGTCGGCGGTTTAATCTGTGGTCTGGCATTCGGACTTACAAGCTTTTATCAGTGCTTCGTTGGAGGCGCAATGGGAACTGTTCTTCTCGGAATTAATCCATTTGGTACATTTGTAACAACAGTAGTAACAAGAACTCTTGAAGGCTTCCTTACAGGACTTATATTCAAGGGACTTCATAGTATTAAGGGAGTTAAGAAATTTTCTTATTATATAGCAAGTCTTTGCTGTCCTTTACTTAATACTTTATTATTCATGAGTTCACTTGTTCTCTTCTTCTATAATACAGATTATGTACAGGCCTTCGTTACTGCACTCGGAGCTAAGAACCCACTTATATTCGTAGTATTATTTGTTGGTGTTCAGGGACTTATAGAAGCAGGTATCTGCTTTATTGTTGCCAGTGTGGTTTCCCGTGCATTATATGCTGCACTTAAGCTTAACCAGAATTAACCAGTCACTTTGATTGAATAAATCGGACATTAATCAACGGAGGATTAGTTTTGTTTACAGAGATTTCAGTTAATGATATTAATGATTTTAGATTAGGTCATGCTTCCAATAAGGAAGCTGGCACAGGTGTAACTGTTATATATTTTCCAGACGGAGCTACAGCAGGCTGTGACATTAGCGGTGGCGGTCCGGCATCAAGAGAAACACCTCTTACTATGCCTATGACTGCTGACAATCCGATTAATGCCATCGTGCTGTCAGGCGGTTCAGCATACGGTCTTGCCGCATCTGACGGAGTTATGACATGTCTTGAAGAACATGGTATAGGATATAACACAGGCGTTTCACT
>OGWZ01001690.1_pt1 | contig 19661 bp, 30 predicted proteins | sample 1576141 | NCBI WGS metagenome assembly OGWZ01 (sample SAMEA3541512, study PRJEB24748) | human gut metagenome | biome: human gut; feature: human-associated habitat; material: faeces | place: China | collected 2012
CGACGGTCATCGACGCGGGCAGCCTCACGGACGACCCGCGCGCCGAGCGGATGTTCGTCACGCCGCGCGACATTGACGCGGTCGTGCGCGATACCGCCAAACTCATCGGCTACGGCATCGACCTCGCGCTGCACGACGGGCTGACCGTGGCGGATCTCGACCTCCTGCTGTCGTGAGCCGTGTTTCACGTGAAACATTTCCCGCCGCGCTCGACATTGTTTCACGTGAAACATCACAAAAATTTGCCGCAGCGCCCGCAAGCGGTTGAAAACGACGGCGCGCGCTGGTATAATAGCGGCAAACACGATTTAGGGAGGCAAACCATGGGCAAAATCATTGCCGTCGCCAACCAGAAAGGCGGGGTCGGCAAGACAACGACGTGCGTGAACCTGACCTGCGCGCTCAAAAAGCGCGGGCGGCGCGTGCTCCTCATCGACTGCGACCCGCAGGGCAACAGCACCTCCGGCATGGGCGTGGACAAGACCGTGACGCCCAATTGCTACGACCTGCTGATGAACGGCGCGGCCGCTGCCGACTGTATCCGCAGCACGAAATACGGCGACGTGCTGCCGGCAAATATGAATCTCTCCGGCTGCTCGGTCGAGCTCGTCGGCTCTGCGCGGCGGGAATACATCATGAAAAACGCGCTTGCGCCGGTGCAGGCGGACTATGACTTCATCCTCATCGACTGTCCGCCGTCGCTCGAGCTGCTGACGATCAATGCGCTCGTCGCGGCCGACAGCGTGCTCATCCCGGTGCAGTGCGAGTATTATGCGCTCGAGGGCATCGCCGATCTCATGCGCAGCATCAAAATGTGCAACAAGCGCCTTAATCCGGAGCTGAGCGTACAGGGCATCGTCATGACCATGTATGACGGGCGCACGAAGCTGTCCGATCAGGTCGTGAACGAGGTGCGCAAATTCTTCGGCAAAAAGGTCTACAAGACCATGATCCCGCGCAACGTGCGCCTGTCCGAGGCGCCGAGCCACCGCAAACCCGCCATCGCCTACGACAAGGAGTCCAAGGGCGCGCGGGCGTATCTGCATCTGGCAGGGGAGCTCATCAAGCGCGAGGAAAAAGCAGCGAAGGCGGCGCAGGAGGCCGCCGCATCGGAGGTGGAACATGGGTAAAGACGGAAAGAAAGGTCTCGGCATGGGGCTCGGGGCACTGTTTGGGGAGGAATATCCGACTGCGCAGCCCGAGCGCGAGGAGACGGCGCCGGATCTGCTGCCGATCGAGAAGATCGAGCCGCGCGCCGACCAGCCGCGCAAGCGCTTTGATCCCGAGGCGCTGGAGCTGCTCGCCGAGTCCATCCGCACCTACGGGCTCATCCAGCCGATCACGGTGCGGCCGCTCGACAGCGGCTTTTATCAGATCATCGCGGGCGAGCGCCGCTGGCGCGCCAGCCGCATAGCCGGACTGAGGGAGGTGCCGGTGCGCATCCTCACGGCCGACGAGCAGCGCGCCATGGAGATGGCGCTGGTCGAAAACCTGCAGCGCGAGGACCTGAACCCCATCGAAGAGGCGAAGGGCTACCGCGCCCTGCAGGACGTCTACGGCATGACGCAGGACGATGTGGCGCAGAGCGTGGGTAAGTCGCGCCCCGCCGTCGCCAATGCGACACGGCTGCTGGCACTGTCGGAGCCGGTCCTGAAGCTCGTCGAGGACGGCACGCTGTCCGCTGGGCACGCGCGTGCGCTCCTACCACTCAGCGACCCGGAAATGCAGCTCGCCGCGGCGAAAACCGTCATCGAGAAGGGGCTCTCGGTGCGCCGCGCCGAGGCGCTGGCTGCACAGCTTCTGAAGGAAACGCAGGGAAAAGCGGCAGCAAAGCCCGCCGGCGTCGATTATCTCGGCGAATGCGCGCGCCATCTCGAGCAGGTGCTCGGGCGCAAGGTGCGCATGACGCAGGGACGCAAGACCGGACGCATCGAGCTGGAATACTACGACGCGGATGACCGCGAGGCGCTGCTGCAGGCGCTCGAGGGCATCGGCCGCAGAAACTGACACCAATTAGAACATTGAGGAGACAGAGACAACATGATTGACATTCGACTCATCCGTGAAAACCCCGAGCTCGTTCGGGAGAACATCCGCAAAAAGTTTCAGGACGCGAAGCTGCCGCTCGTCGACGAGGTGATCGAGCTCGACAAGGCCAACCGCGCCGCCATCAACGAGGCGTCGAATCTGCGCGCCGAGCGCAACACCCTGTCGAAGCAGATCGGCATGCTTATGGGACAGGCGAAAAAAGACCCGTCCAAGCTCGCCGAGGCCGAGGCCGTCAAGGCGCAGGTCACCGCGCAGGCCGCGCGGCTCGCCGAGCTGGAGCAGCAGGAGGCCGAGCTGGAGGCCAAGATCCACAAGATCATGCTCACCATCCCGCAGATCATCGACCCGAGCGTGCCGCTCGGCCCGGATGACAGCTGCAACGTCGAGGTGCAGCGCTTTGGCGACGCCGTCGTGCCGGATTTCCCGATCCCGTACCACACGGAGATCATGGAGCGCTTTGACGGCATCGATCTCGACGCCGCGCGCCGCGTCTCCGGCAACGGATTTTACTACCTCATGGGCGATATCGCGCGTCTGCACGAGGCCGTGCTGACCTATGCGCGCGATTTCATGATCGACAAGGGCTTTACCTACTGCATCCCGCCGTTTATGATCCACGGCAACGTCGTCGAGGGCGTCATGAGCCAGACGGATATGGACGCCATGATGTACAAGATCGAGGGCGAGGATCTCTATCTGATCGGCACGAGTGAGCACTCCATGATCGGCCGCTACATCGACCAGATCCTCACCGAGGATCAGCTCCCGCAGACGATGACGTCCTATTCGCCCTGCTTCCGCAAGGAGAAAGGCGCGCACGGCATCGAGGAGCGCGGCGTGTACCGCATCCACCAGTTTGAAAAGCAGGAGATGATCGTCGTCTGCCGCCCGGAGGAGAGCATGGACTGGTACGAGAAGCTCTGGCGCTACTCCGTCGAGCTCTTCCGCAGCATGGACATTCCGGTGCGCCAGCTCGAGTGCTGCTCCGGCGATCTCGCCGACCTGAAGGTCAAGTCCTGCGACATCGAGGCGTGGAGCCCGCGCCAGCAGAAGTATTTTGAGGTCTGCTCCTGCTCGAATCTCGGCGACGCGCAGGCACGCCGCCTGCACATCCGCATCAAGGGCAAGGACGGCAAGAATTACCTCGCCCACACGCTCAACAACACCTGCGTCGCCCCGCCGCGTATGCTCATCGCGTTCCTCGAGAACAACCTCCAGCCCGACGGCAGCGTCGTCATCCCCGAGGTGCTGCGCCCCTACATGGGCGGTAAGGAAGTCCTTGTGCCGAAGCACTGAGGATGCGCAGCGCGCAGCAGCATAGAGATAATAGAAAATGGAGGCAGCATCATGAAAAAGCCCGGTTGGCTCGATGAATTCAAGACATTTATCTCGCGCGGCAACGTCATTGACCTGGCAGTCGGCGTCGTTGTCGGCGGCGCGTTCACGGCCATCGTCACCGCGCTCGTCAACGATATCATCAACCCACTCATCTCACTCATCATCGGCGGACTGGATTTCTCCGGCGTGACCGTCGGGGTGTTCCCGATCGGCGATCTGATCATGGCGATCATCAATTTCCTGTGCATTTCGTTCGTCGTGTTCTGGATGGTGAAGGTCATCAACCGCTTCAACCGCAAAAAGGCGGACGAAGCCGAGCCTGAGCCGGAAGCCCCTGCTGAGCCCACGACGGAGGAGCTGCTGGCGGAGATTCTTGCCGAGCTCAAGCTCAGAAACAGCCGTGCCGCCGCAGCACAAACGCTCGACGACGCCGAAGAGGAAGAATATTCCACCTCTGAGCGCTAAAAAAGTACTTGACACCTCGGGGCTTATATGTTATAGTATATAAGCCTTGAGGGGTCAATTGTATATCGCGGAGTGGAGCAGTTCGGTAGCTCGTCGGGCTCATAACCCGGAGGTCGCAGGTTCAAATCCTGTCTCCGCAACCATTATTTCCAACAACGTGTTCAATGTGCTTTGTATATTGAACACGTTGTTCTTTTTATCTCCGGAAACGTCAATTCGCTTCACAAGCAGCTTTACGGCCTTTTCATCCGGATCGTTTTTCAAGGCATTCAACCACCGCGTGATTGTATCAACCGTGTAATCTTCCGGCGGCTCTGTCGCTTCCAGCGCTTTAATCTCATCCTTGATCTCTGTCATGCGCTGGCCGATATCTGCAACAACGTCAGACGGCAGCACACCGGAGGAAAGATTTTTCAGCAGCGTGTCATATTCTTTCTGCTTCTCGGCTATTCTTGCGTTCAAAACGTCATAGAACGCCGTCAAACGGTTTTTACTGTCGCTCTGATATCTGCGCATGGCTGCGGTTATAAGCATTTGGTTCGGCTCAGAGAGCAGCTCACGAAGGTAACGAATGGCTGCTTCGTCAACCGCTGACATGAGCACCGTAGGCCGTCCGCAATGTTCAGAGCATACATAGCGATAATAAGTGTGCCCTTTGCGCGTGCTCTTGCAAGCGTGCATCTTTGCCCCGCACGAACAATATACAAGACCGGAACACATATAATCTGCTTTGCGTCCAGCGTTCTTCCTGCTGTTCATAATTGCTTGTACCTCCATAAATTGCGCCTTAGTGACAATTGCCGGTATAGCACCTTCTACCCGTATTGCTTCAGGCTTCTGCCTTCGCTGAGCGCGTTCTGTGGCTTCCTGAGGCGTGTACAGATATACGCCGGTATATTTCTCATTCCGAAGCATTTCATAAATCTGTGTGTATCTGATGGGCTTTCCGCGCTTGCCGGTGATCCCGGCTGCTTCCAGCTCCGCAATGATGGGCTTAAAGCCTGTCCCCTCTTGTGCAGCGGTGAAGATACGGCGCACATAGGCTGCTTCCAGCTCGTTAATAACATACTGCTGATTTACCACATCGTAACCAAACGGAGCATAACCACCGTTGTGTAAGCCCTTCAGAGCGGTTTCCCTATGGCCTTTCTGCACTTCTGCCGAAAGGTTATCAAGATAGTATTCAGACATAGACCACATGAGTGCACGCATGATTTTAGCCTCTGACGTGTTGCCGAAGTCCTGCGCCACGGCTACCAGCTCTATATTATCCGCCTTAAGCCGTCCTTCGAGGTTTACGTGCTCTGCAAGGCTGCGGGCTACTCTGTCATACTTGTGGATGAGAATGACGCTGAAAAGCCCCTTGTGCGCGTCTCTGAGCATCTTCTGATACTGCGCTCTGGCTGCTGTCTTTGATTCCTTGCCGCTTATGGCCTCATCTGCGTATATGCCGGTCACGGTCAGATCGTGCCGCTCGGCGTATTCCGTGCACGCTCTGACCTGCGCGTTAATACTGGCCTCGTTCTGCCGGTCTGATGAAAACCGGGCATATATTACAGCGTTCATGTTCTCACATCCTTTTACCGCTCATGCTTCTGCATGGGCGGTTTTTTGTTACAGTAACGCCGTGTGTAATCACGATTCATTGTTGCCGCCTGTGGGCGTTTCTACGCCCTCTGACGGCTTTCCTTTTTGGGTGGTATCCGTATCTGAAAGCGTTTCTGGCGGCTCTGTGCGCTTATAATCGTCTATCTTGGCCAGCTCCTCCACACGCTCACAAGCTACTTTTTGCCCAACTTCATTCAGAGCCGAAAAGGCTTGTTTCATTCTGCTTTCAAGATGGGCTTGCTGATCTGCATGAACCAGGTCAAAGGGGACTTCTTCCCATTCTGATGAATTGAGTTTGCGCAATCGCTCTTTTGTCTTTGCCATAAATTCATCGGACGCAGCAAGAAAGAGTTTTAGAAAGGGTTCCCCCAAGACTTCCGCAATTTCTCCAATGACTTTAGATGATGGGTTTCTCTGCCCTTTCTCATAGCGCATTATTGTAACGCCTGACACGCCTATAGCTTTTCCAAGCGCTTCTTGTGTAATGCCAGCCTCTTCTCTGGCTTTTTTTATCATTTGCCCGTAATCGGTCACAGTAACACCTCCTCATTTACAACAATACCACACAGAAAGAATAAATCAACCATTTTGGTTGGAATTTTTCCGAATCCTATTGACTACCAACCATTTTGGTTGTATCATAAATATAAAACAACCAAAATGGTTGGAGTGCTTAGAGTGGAGGCGTAAACATGAAACTAAATACATTGAGGATCAAGCACATTTTGCTTGATAAAAGCATGAGTCGAGCAGAACTTGCAGAAAAGGCCGGGGTCTCATACCAGCGCGTATGCTCTTATCTGACGGGGTATTGCAGACCTTCATTGAACAACCTTGGTAAAATCGCCAAGGCGCTGGATGTAAACCCAGCGGAGATCATCGAAATGGAGGATTGATAGCATGAACGAAAGCAGCGGTGCAATGTGCCGCATACCGGTCAAGGCAACGATGCAATACGTTAACGGCGTTATGACAATGGTAAATGCTCAATGGGCTGACATATCAGCAGATGCTATTGCACGTTTTCTTATTGAGAAATTCGGCCTTGACATCGGAGAGGGGGCGAGCTGATGGCGAAAGCAAAAGAGAAACCCGGCGTTATGGTCTATTGGGAAACCTTTGATGTGCTGGAAAGCCTTGTAGACGGTGACGCAAAGCAAATGCTGGCAGCGATACGGCAGTATTCACAATATGGTGTACTGCCGGACTTCACCGGCAACGCCATATTAACAACGCTCTGGTTGCTGATCCGTCCGAAACTTGATGCAGATTCCGAACGATATGAAAGAATCAGAGAGCAAAAGCGTGAAGCCGGTCTTGCAAGTGCGGCTAAAAGAGCTAACGAGCGTCAACGGGCGTTAGCAGATGTTGACGAGCGTCAACGGATTCAACCAACTACAACAGCAACCGCAACCGCATCCCCAACCACACCCCCAACCGCAACCGCATCCCCAACCACATCCACAGCATCAGAACAAGGTTTAAGGGATAATGAAGAAAGGGATAAGGGTGTGACTTGTCACACTGCACCCGTTCCCGCTGATAATCCCGATGCCAATTTTGAGAAACTCCGCCAAGAGCAAATAGCAAAGCTGGAGCAGCTCAGTAATGGAGGGATGATGCATGGAGTATGAGCGCTTTACCCGGATTTGCGGACAAATCTACAAAACAGTTGATACGCGGTTTAGCTTTAATGACTGCATGAAGGTCTTTGACGCATATTTCTCCTGTTACCATGACTTTATGGGAGCGGAACACCCAACGCCAAGCTACAAGCAGATTGCGGCGATCATGGAGAAGATGCCGAACGTAGCGGATGAACACATAGAATTCGACCTTGAGCCGGAAGACTACGAAAAGATGATTCCGGCCTACTTCCTGATTGATTTTCCAAACTGCGATTACAACATTTCGCATTTCTTCGCCGGAAACATCCGGCTGTATCGGTACTATGAAACCTGTTATTAATGGAGGTACATAATGAACAGAAACGAATATATCGGAAAAATCACGTCGCTGCTTTCTTTCCTGACAGACAATCAGGTAAAGTACATCTACTTCCTTATGGAAGAGCTGTTCACCGACAAGGAAAGCGAAGCGTGAGCTACTACAACACCTGTAAACAAGAAAAAGCCGCTGTCAGCGTTCACAGCACCGACAGCGGCAAGGTGGAAAAGATGTTCAGCAAACTTTTTTCCACCTCTGATGATACTAAAGATTTTAGGAGGATGCAAGCATGAACTGTAAGGATTTTTACGTACAGGCGATTTTCGATCTCGTAGAACGCTGCAACGATCTTTCCGCGCTGGATCTGATCTATAAGATTCTCGCCAATAGCACTCTTGCAGACGATGAAGACGATGAAAATTAAGATCAGCTACGAAGAGCGGGAAGCGGCCGATGTGGAGCGGCTCATAGATCTTCTAAGGCCGATTATAGACCGCTTCAAGGTAAAGAAAAGCGAAGGTACGCCACCATATAAGCACCTGTATTTCACACCTAAGAAATGCGGAAAACATTGATATTACAGGAGTTTCTCTTGACCACCTACCCCCCGTCGTGCTATAATATAAATGTAAAGTACCGCACCGGGAACGGTGTAAGATTCGTGAAATCGTGGGAAATCGGCTGTTGCAGCTGGTTTCCCACTTTTTTTATTTTTAGCCCACTCTGGGCGTAAAACGGAGGTATCAGCATGAACGATTTTAATCTTGAATTCCTTGAATCTACGTTGAAACTCATGGACTACGAGCGCATTAAACCCATTGCAAATGATCTGTTGCGCCGGGGCTATGCAGTCGAACGAATTGCGGCGCTTATGTTTCGCTACGGATGGACAAGCGGACGAAAAGCCATGAAAGAAAGTCAGGCATTCCGTAGGCAAGCATATGACGAGCGACGGCAGCAGAGGAATACAAACACAATCAGCCATACTTCAGGCGTGAATGAAGGGAGCGTTTAATCATGGCGGAAAACAACAATTCCAACCAGAATCTCAACCCGGAAGCCGGGGAAAAGACCTTTAGTCAGGACGATGTAAACCGCATTGTATCGGATCGCCTTGCAAGGGAGCGAGACAAGCGGACGGCAGAGCTTGACGAAAGGGAACAGGCACTTAGACAGCGTGAGCTTGCAGTTATCGCCCGTGAGAAGCTGGACGAAGCTGGGCTTAACAAAGAGCTTTGCGATGTGCTGAGGTTTGACGATGAAGACGCACTTGATGAAGCTATTTCCAAGCTGAAAAGCATCAAAGGCTTTAACGCAGAAAATCCGGAGAAATCCGAGAAGAAAGTTATTGAAAACAGACTTCCACCGGTCGAGAATATTGATCCTCCCGATCCGTCCCGGAAGGCTTTCCATTTGCCAAATGAATAGGAGTTGATATTATATGGCAATTCCTCTTGCAACGAAATTTGCTCCGTATACCGATGAGCAGTTTAAGAATGAATCCAAGCTTTCCCTTGTGACGAACAAGGAATTTGACTGGACAGGCGCACACACTGTCAAGGTCTACAAGGTTTCCACCGCCAAAATGAACGACTACGGCAGAACCGGCCCCGCAGAAGGGAATTGGAGCCGCTACGGCAGTATTTCCGATCTTGGAGCCACCCCCGAAGAATTTACCCTGCGGAAAGACCGGTCTTTCATCTTCAATGTGGACAAGCTGGACACGGATGAAACCGCGCAGCAGGTTCAGGCTGCTTCCGCCCTTGCCCGTCAGAACCGGGAAGTTATTATTCCGGAGATTGATAGCTATGTATATGGCATTATGGCAGCAGGAGCCGGAACCAAGGCAACCGCAAAGGCGCTGACCGCTGCCGACATTTACACCGACATTCTGGACGCTTCCAAGGCTCTGGACGATGCCGAAGTCCCGGAGACCGGGCGCGTGCTGCTTGTCTCCCCGGCAACGTATCAGCTGCTGAAGAAGAGCGCGGACGTTGTCCTTGAAACCGAGATCGGCGCAGATATGCGCGTGAAGGGCGTTATTGCCAATCTGGACGGCGCAGCCGTTATCAAGATTCCGGCTATCCGTCTCCCGGAGAAATTCGGCTTTATGCTCTGCCACCCATCCGCGACCGTTGCCCCGGTCAAGCTGGAAGATTACAACATCCATGAGGATTCTATTTATTCCTCTGGCGCTGTTGTGACCGGCCGAATTGCTTATGATGCCTTTGTTCTGGACAATAAGAAGATGGGCATTTACTATCAGGCTACCACCTAAAACATGGGGCGCACGGGCTTATATGCGGCCTGTGCGCCCTTTTCGTTTAAAGGATGAAAATATGAACCACATCGACAAATTGCTTGTTCAGGCTAAAAAAATAGCTTGCCCGACAATATACAGCGCATTTTGCATCATAGATAGGGACGTTGAATCAGGAAAATGGGTAGCTGCTCCGCAGCTTTGGGACAAGGGATTTAATATTCGTGCAATTCCAAGAGACTGGCAAACAGAATATGACACGTCGGAAGAAGCTGTGGAAGCTGTAAATGATCTTTATGAATCGCTTGATATAAAAGACCCTGAGCGGCTGGTTATTCTAATTGATGATGTAGGCGCTTTGGAGGATTGATACCATGCAACGCAGAAAAACTTTGAAGCTGTCCACACCGGAAGATATACGGCGGGCAATATCCAGAATTGCTAACATGGTGCTAAATGGCGAGCTGGACAGCAAGGAAGCAAATACGTTGATATATGCTTGTAATTCGGCTTTGTCCGCTGTCCGGACGGACGAATACCGGCGCAAGGTGGAAGAGCTGGAAATGCTCTTACTTGAACAACAGGAGAGAAAATAAGATGAATGTTTGTAAGCTGATTATTAGACAGATTCGATTAAGAAGAAAGATTCACAAGCTTATTTCCAGAATGTGCGATTGCATGACAGAAGGGGACGTATACGAAAGCGCCGCTTTTATTGGGGTGGCGTATAAACTTATTCCAGAATATAAGAAAGAAGCGTTTCTTGACGAATTGCAGAAGGTGGTTGAAAATGTTCACAACGTTTGAAGACTATCATATTCAAGTCAAAGAAGCGCTGAATGATGGAGCTATAAAAGGACTTATTGAAGCAGCGCTTGAGATACAGGCGCAAGCCGTGGACAATTCCAGAGTAGACACTGGACAGCTACGTGGATCATGGAAATATACAGTTGATGAAGCGGCCCTTAAAGCAACCATTGGCAGCCCCCTTGAAAATGCTATCTGGGAAGAATTCGGAACCGGCGAATATGGCGCTAAAGGCAATGGTAGAAAAGGCGGCTGGAGCTATCAGGACGATAGCGGCAATTGGCATCACACCACCGGCAAGAAGCCAAACAGGACGCTTCAGAGGGCTTTTGCAATGAAGAAGAATGTTGCCACAAGACTAATTGAGCAGAACATAAAAAACGCTATGAAATAACAGATGGAGTAATACAGATGACTAATGAAGACCTTGCAACAAGGATTCAGGCCGGAGAAGATGCGCTTACTTTTCAGCTTTGGGAGCAGTGCAAGAGCTTTATTTGCAAACAGGCTTATAGATGGGCTAAAGCATGGAAAGATCGCGCAGACTTTGACGTTGACGATCTGATTCAAGCCGGTTATTTCGCCCTGTGTGACGCTGTGAGCAGCTTTCAAGCCGAACGTGGGAGCTTCATAACATTGCTTGATATGTCCCTTAAAACGCGCTTTCAAGAGGTCGCACGCTGCCAAACTATGACGCAGAAATTAGAGCCGATTAACGGTGCTGTGAGCCTTGACGCGCCCGCTTATACTGACCCGGATAATGAAGTTACAATAGGCGATACTATCCCGGCAAATGATACCGGCTTTGAAGATGTGGAAGAATCCCTTTATCAGCAGCAAGCGGCCACTATATTGCATGAAGCTGTAGACAGTATACCGAAGCGGCAAAGCGAGGGAATCAGTCTGTATTATCTTCAAGGCAAGACACAGAGAGAAACGGCAGAGCAGCTCAATGTATCAGGCAGCAGGGCGCAGCAAATCATTAAAGAGGGTTTAAAGAGCCTTAGAAAGAGTGTATACGCTCCCGCTCTTACAGAGCTGTTTTACAGCGATCAAAACTTTTACCAGTATAGCGGCTTTGCGTATTGGAAGAGTAGCGGCATGAGTTCGCCGGAAAGAGCTGTAATAATCAAGGAACGCATAGAAACGCAGTATGCAAGTGCTGATTGGGGCGGCAAGGTGTCCTTGCTTCACCGGCTAGGATACTCTATAGAAAAGGCGCAAATCGTAGCCACATTAGACAGCAGAACAGCGTGAAATACAGCACTTAAATGCTTGATGTGAACATAAAAAGGATTTTCGGAAAAAATCGCTGGTAATCTATGTTGTGTGTCTCCGCAACCAGATCAAGTGGATGTAACGGATTTTCGTTGCATCCACTTTTTTATTTTCACGTCCGGAGCAGGTTTCCGCCTGCTCCGTTTTTCATCCGCAAAGCCCGCATCCAGCCGCATCCCGCGCGGGAGTGAACCGCAAGTTCCATGACAAGCAGGCGTTCGCGCGGTACAATCGGGTCAGAAAACAACCTGAAAGACAGAGGTGAGACCCGATGAATCTGAAAGAAGCATTCCGCTATCAGAACAAGCTCCAGTCCTTTCTGGACGAAGCGCAGAGCATCCTCGACCGTGACGCCAACATCACGAAGGTCGAAAACACCTACCTGCGCCGCAAGGTCATGGCCGAGGCGGAGGACGAGACCGTTGCTGCCGTGCCGGAAACGGAGTATTACGAGCAGATCACGGACATTGCCCGTTTCCTTCTGCACCTGCTCGACGAGAAGGAGACGCTCAGCACCGCCATCCGCACGGCGAAGGATGCGCTGGACATCGACATGGACAGCGAGGTCAGCCTCAACGCCGCGCGTCAGAGCGTTGCCCGCACCTTCCGGCGCATGAACGACCTGCGCTGCAGCGAGCAGACGATCCCCAACGGCGGCAGCGGCTACCGCTTCAACGCCGACGGCAACCAGATCACCTACCGCTGCGACGTACGGCGCGTGACCACGATCAACTACGACCGGAAGGTCATCCGCGCCGCCCTCACGAAGCTCGACCGGCGCGCGGATGAGACCTCGGCCAGGATCGACCTGTGTCTGGTCACGTCCGACGTGGCATACACGCCGCCCTTTGACGTGAACGCCAGCTTCGCCGAGGCGTTCGCAGTCTACACCGGAAAAGACGAGGCATAACGCCCCGGCGCAGACCGGCTGTTCCGGGTGCGGCAAGCCAGGAGCAAGCGGATGCCGGTTCAGGTGCAGATGAACGATAACGCTGCACAATTGCAAACGGAAACGACCCCGAGCGGCTCGCTCAGCGAGCCTTTCTATTGAATTGGAAAGGACAGCGCCCGGCTTCTCGTCCGGCGTCAGACGCACAGACGTCAAACCCGTTTTTCGCGCAGACACCCATGCCCGCTTCCGAACTGACATCTCCCTCGTGCGGCAGGCAAGCCGACCTCGACTTTGACGAGAAAAGAAAAATTATGTGTGATCTCCTTTCCCGCGCGCAGCGACCGGCCGTGACCTGTCACGCCGCCGGCCGTGCGCCCGGGGCAAATGGCGGAAGCTGCATCGGACGCTTGCCGCATCCGGAACAGCCGGTCAGAAAACAGTGTGAGCAGCAGGTCTCGGCCTGCTGCTCACACACGATATCAGGATTTTCGGCGACGGGGATGAGGATCTGCTCCAGCGACACCTCAAACAGCGCGCCGAGCGCGTACAGATTGTCGACCGTCGGCAGGGTCTCGCCCTTCTGCCACTTGTAGATCGCCCGCGGCTCGGCAAAGCCGAAGTAGCTTTGCAGGTCGCGCACCGTCAGGCCGCGCGCCATGCGCAGGCGGCGGATGTTGTCCCCCGTGGCGGCAAGGTCGATCACGGGGTATGCTTTCAAGCCCATTCGGTTCGCCTCCTCAAAGAGTAATATTGTAAAATACCAGAGTCGGCGCAAAAAAGCAAGCCCTGATTTTGAAACGGAGGAACAGTGGCAGAGATCCGATCCCTTATGGAGACCATATGCAGCAGCTGAAAGGAGCTGAGACAACATGAATTCCACGCCGATGGCAAAGCGCAGCAAGCGCGCGCAGCGTGAGCACTATGCCGCAAAGCGCGGCTCGTGGAACGGGCTTTCCCCGGTCACCCGGGTCGTGCAGAGCAAAAAGACCTACGACCGAAACCGCATGAAACGAGAAGCCCGCCGCGCAAATGACATATGAAGTCTCCATAGCGCATCGGAAAAGCCAAAAGCCGCCGGCGAGAGCCGGCGGCTTTGCTGTCGATGAGATGGTTTTGCGGCGCGCTACGTCACGCCGGGGCGCTGTGCCGGCGCGGGCGCATCCCTTTTTCATATGGAAAAGCATCGGAAAGGGCTTGCCAAAAGTTAGACGAGATGGTAAAGTGGATTTGTATTTGCCAATTTGCCGGGACACCGGCGGGCAGCCGTGCGCGTGGGAAGCGCCGTCTGCCGGAAAGGGGAACAAAGAAGATGGGTTATCTGAAATATCTCAAGCTCATGAACCGCATGAACGCCGTCACGCAGGTGCCGCAGCCGCCGGTGCCGCAGTTTGAAAAGTTCTGCAGGCTGTTCGTGACCGACGAGGAGTACGACATCATGATGGGCATGAAGCTGCGCGGCAACACCGAGGCGGAGCTGCGCGCGCTCTACACGGGCAGCGACTGGGCCGGCACGCTCTACGACATGTGCCGCAAGGGCTTCCTGCTCAAGATCTACGACGGGGCGGAGCCGACGTTCGACCTCGCGCCGATGCTGCCGGGCTGGTTTGAGTTTCCGCTCTCGACGGGCGAGGACAATGAGACGCTGCAAAAGGCGTCGGAGCTGTTCACCTCGGCCATCAATATGGTCACCACGCTCAACGTCGAGCCGCTGCGCACGGGCTACGCCGTCATGAACAATCTCAACAAGCTCAAGGGCGACAAGGGTCACATGGAGGTCGCGCTCCCGCTCGAGGGCAAGGCCGCCGGCAAGGTCGTGCACGTGGACCGCAAGCTCTCCAACGACACGACGAGCGTCGTGCCGAGCTATCAGCTCGAGGCGTATCTCGACAGCCTGCCGGATGATTCGCCCATCAGCGTCATGCACTGCTTCTGCCGCAACATCCGCCGCAGAGAGGGCATGCAGCCCAAGCACCCAACGCCGGATGAGGTCTGCCTGTGCGTCGGCAACATCGCCAAGCAGATCATCGAGTACGGCGTCGGCCGCCAGGTCAGCAAGGCCGAGGCGCGCCAGATCCTCGTCGACTGCGAGAAGAAGGGCTGCGTGCATCAGGTGTTCCACTACGCCTGCAACATGGACGAGGAGACGACCGCCATCTGCAATTGCGACACGCAGTGCTGCGAGATGCTCGGCTCGTACACGCGCGGCGGCATGCAGCCGCTGTATATGCGCGCGCACGCAAAGCCCGTCATCGTCCACCCCGAAAACTGCAACGGCTGCAACATCTGCAACCACTTCTGCCCGACCGTGGCCACCGGCTTCAACGCGCAGACCGGCAAGGTGTTCGTGGAGTATCAGCGCTGCATCGGCTGCGGCGTGTGCGTCACGAAGTGCCCGAAGGACGTGCGCAAGATGGTCGACGGCGACCGCGTGCTCTTCTGCAAGCCGCTCAAGAAGTCGCTCGTGCGCGAGCGCAACGTCCGCCGCCAGCCGAAGAAGAACTGAATGCACGAGGCGGCCATTGCCAAAGAGGTCTTTGACATCGCGCAGCAGGCGATGACGGAAAACGGCCTCACGCGCCTCACGCGCGTCGTCATGGACATCGGCGCGTATTCCGCCGTTGTGCCCGAGCAGCTGCAGCTCGTGTTTCAGATCGCGGTGCACAACACCGCCATGGATGGCTGCGCGCTCGAGATCCATGATCTGCCCGGCGAGCTGGGCATGTATGTGCGCACGATCGAGGGCGAATAGACTGTCAAAAAGTGTTACTTTTTGACAAAGGGGATTTGCGGCCTGACTGCAGCGCGCACGTTTGCAGGCCGAGCGGTATTTTCTCCGGCGACATGTGCGGCGGAGAAAATGATTGGACTTTCTTTCGCCGCTGCGGCGGCGAAAGGCTACGAGGTTTTTGATAAACTGACGCCCGCAGGGACAAAAATCCCTGCGGGCGTGTTTTGTGGGTTGTTCTGTGCTTTAGATGTAGAAGGCCGGCTCCTTGCGCCCGGCGCAGTATTTTTTCACCGTCGCGGCGGCAGCCAGCCGCAGCGGCAGCGGCACGCTGCGCGCCGTCTGCGGGCAGATCTGGATGCAGCGCATACAGGAGATGCACTTGCGCTTGTCGACCTTTTTCGGCGCGTCCTTCGGGATCGCTCCGGCGGGGCAGTTGTCCGCGCACAGACCGCAGCCGATGCAGCGCAGACCGGCGGTCGGCTTGAGCGGCAGACCGTTGTAGTCACAGTAGGGCGTCTTTCCGGGCACGGTGATCCCGGCAGGCGCGTCCTCGGCGAGCTTGGACGCGAGCTGCGCACAAAACGCCGCAATCTTTGCGCGGTCGGATGCGTCCGGACGCCCGGCGGCAATGTCGGTGTTGATCGAGTGCGGCGCGATGATCTCCGCCGCCGCCGTCACGCGAAAGCCCAGCGGGGCGAGCGTGTCGCGCATTTCCAGCAGCGCATCGTCCACGGCGCGGTTGCCGAACACGGCCACGAGCGTGACCGGGGTATCCGTTCCGTGCAGGGCGCGCACGCGCGCAAGGCACGGCTCGGGCACGCGCCCGCCGTAGACCGGGAAGAACAGCAGCAGACGGTCGTCGGCGGTGAAGGTTTTTGCCTCGGCGTGTACGGTGATGTCGGTGCAGGCGTCCGGCGCGCCGAGCTGCTCGGCAAAGAGACCGGCGACGGTCTTTGTACCGCCCGTGGGACTGAAGAAATACAGGTGCAGATTGTGCGGTTGCATGGCATGACCTCCCGTTGTGTTGTGTTTGTGTTCGTGTAGTTTCATCATAGCAAATGCCGCGCGCGATTGCAACCGCCGCGTCAGTACAGCTGCAGCCCGGACAGATAGCCGTCCAGCCGGGACAGCCGCTGCGGCGGCGAAAGGCTGCGAGGTTCTTTGACAAGCCGGGACCCTGCCGCAGGTGCGGCAGGGTCTGTTGCAGTTTTTGCGCCGATGCGCTATACTGGCAGCAGCAACACGAAAGGAGGCGGCCGCCGTGCGCGAATCCGCAACGAAAAAAGTGATCGCTGAGAGCCTCAAGCGCCGCATGCTCCGGCACAATCTGACGGACATCACCGTGACCGACCTGTGCACGGACGCGGAGATCAACCGCCGCACGTTCTACCGGCACTTCACGGACAAGTACCAGCTCGTGACGTGGATCTACGAAAACGGCTTCCAGAAGGCGATCGGCGACGATGAGCCGGGGCTGTTCGACCTCTTCGGCCGCGTGTGCATGTATCTGTATGCCGACCGCGCGTTTTACGCCCGCGCACTCACGTTCACGGGGCAAAACTCGTTCCGCGACTTTCTCTGCGGCCGGCTGCATCCATATTTGCAGAAGGATTTTTCCGACCTTTTTTCCAATCCGCAGACCGAGGCGTTCATGTCCGGGAAGATGTCGAACGTCGTCATCGACATCGTGCAAAACTGGCTCGAGCAGCCGGATTGCCCACCGCCGGAGGAGTTCGCGCCGTGGGCGCTGAACCTGTGGCGGAGCATTATGGGGCGCTGGAAAGACCTCGGCGACGCATGGGAGCACACCATAGACCACAAAAACGCATAAGTGAGGCAAAAAGCCACAGGACTCCGGTTCTGTGGCTTTTCTTGTGGCGCAAATTGTTCTATGCTTACCTCACCCCCTAATTGGATGTGCGCAGGCGCGGAGAGCGTGGTTCCGGTCTTTCATGGTGCTTCTCCACCCGTTGCGCGACGGCTGCCTGCGCCTCCAACTTCGTCCTTTCTGCGGATCGGAAGATCCCGCGTTTCTTTGATAGCAAGCGCCCCGTGCTGCTGATACAGCACGGGGCGCTCTGTTGTCAAAAAGTAATACTTTTTGATTTGACGCTCTTTCGCCGCTGCGGCGGCGAAAGGCTACGAGGTTTCTGACAAGCTGACCGCCTCTGTTCGTTGAACAGAGGCGGTTTTTCTGCAGCTGCGCTCACACCAGAAACGGTGAGCGCAGATAGCGCTTGCGCAAAAAGATGCTGCCGCCCTTCGGCGGACCGACCTGCGTGAAGCCGGCGGCCTCGAACATCTCGAGCGCGATGCGGTTGGTGTGGTACACGTGCGTGACGACCTGCTCAAACGACTGCGCCGCCGCCAGCTCCTCCACGGCATGCAGCATGGCCTTGCCCCAGCCGTGCCTGCGGCAGGCGGGATAGACGAAAAAGTCGTTGATGAACACCGTCTCGGGCTCGGTCGTGTCGCACCAGAGCTCGCCCACGGTCTCGCCGCCGGACTCGGCCGCCAGCAGATAGTTGCGCGGCGTGTCCGCACCCTGCGGCAGCATCTCATCGAGCGCGCCCTGCGCCTCGGTGAGCGCGTGCTCCTGCGTATCCGTCGCGCGGGCGAAGAGCAGCTCCTGCGCATAGCGCGCGATGTTGCGCTGCCGGAACGACGCAAATTCCTCTGCGCGCAGCACGCGCAGATCCACATTTTGTCCCATAAATGACCTCCTGTTACGCCTCGGGCTGGATCATGCGCCGCGCGTTGACCGGTGTCAGCAGATCGCCGTACAGATCCCGCAGCAGCAGCTGCGCCACTGGCGTGATGTCCTCCGTGCTCTGGCAGGGGCGCAGATACAGTGCCGCCGGCTGCCCGTTCCAGCGGAAGCGGAAGCCCGTGTCGCAGTAGCCATTTTCCCGGAGCATCCGCTCACGCTCGGCCAGCGCCGCGCACGTGCGGCTCTGGCAGAAGAGCACGCCCTTTTTGCCGGCATAGCAGCGCGCGATCAGCTCCGCCGCCACGCGCCCGAGCAGCTGCCTGCGCAAAAACGGATAGATCGTCAGCATATGCACCAGCACATAGCCATACGGGGAGCACACCGTCACGAGCGCATAGCCCGCCTCGCGCTGATCGTCCGACCGGAAGAGCAGCAGCTCCATGCGCCGGCGCACCATCGCCGTGGCGATCACGGCCTGCGGCAGCAGCTCAGGCGCGGCAAACTCGCGCTTCATGTCCGGATACAGGCGCACGAGATCCTTGAGCCTGCCCCGCTCGAGGTGGAGCTTGCGGATCGGCGGCATATGCAGCAGCAGCTCCTCCAGTCCGAAGAGGCGCTCTCCGGCGTCCCATGTTTCGTTTGGCTCGCGCGGCGGGTTTTTCTCCCGCGGCGGCAGATGGACGATCTTCGGCTCTGTCATGCAAACTTCTCCCTTTGCGCGACGGCCAGCGCGTCGCAGCGGTTGTTGTACACATTGTCGGCGTGACCCTTGACCCAGACAAACTGCACCTTGTGCGTCTGCAGCAGGGCATCGAGCGTCTGCCAGAGGTCGGCGTTTTTCAGCTCGCCCTCCTTGCGCCGCCAGCCCTTCTGCTTCCAGCCGCGCAGCCAGCCGAGGTTGATGGCGTTGGCCAGATACTGACTGTCCGTATACAGCGTCACCTGACACGGCTCGCGCAGGCTCTGCAGCGCGGTGATCGCGCCGAGCAGCTCCATGCGGTTGTTCGTCGTGGACGGTTCGCCGCCGGAGAGCTCGCGCTCATGCGCGCCGTATTTCAGGATCGCGCCCCAGCCGCCGGGACCGGGGTTGCCGGAGCAGGCGCCGTCGGTGTAGATGATGACCTGCTTCATGCCTCGGTCTCCCCGGCGGGCGCGTCCTCGCTCTCGGCGCGGTCGGTGAGCGCCACGGAGATGACCCGCGCACCCTCAGACAGGCGCATGATGCGCACGCCCTGCGTCGCACGGCCGAGCTCGGAGATGCCGGCGGCCTCCATGCGGATGATGACGCCGTCGTCCGAGACAACGAGCACGTCGTCACTGTCCTGCACGACCTTGACCGCCGCGACCGGACCGGTCTTGTCGGTGATATTGTAGTTTTTCATGCCCGAGCCGCCGCGGTGCTGCGGTTCCTCGCCGCCGCGGATATACTCAGACGCCGGGGTGCGCTTGCCGTAGCCGTGCTCGGTGATGGACAGCACGCTCGCATCCGGCTGCGCGATCTCCGCGCCGACGACCCAGTCGCCGTCCTTGAGGCGGATGCCGCGCACGCCGACGGCCTCGCGGCCCATGGGGCGCACGT
>OGWZ01001693.1_pt1 | contig 19639 bp, 15 predicted proteins | sample 1576141 | NCBI WGS metagenome assembly OGWZ01 (sample SAMEA3541512, study PRJEB24748) | human gut metagenome | biome: human gut; feature: human-associated habitat; material: faeces | place: China | collected 2012
TCCCCGCCTAAATCCAAAAAAATCCATTAAATCAGCTGTTAAAGGCTATAACTTCCATACTAAGCACCATTTTTGAGCAAAAGCATCGAAAAAGGGATTTATTCGCTACAGATCACATTTTTAATGATAGTATCGAATACCAACAGATTGAATACGTTTACATAGAAACGGAGCATAAAATGTCCAAAATATTACCTCCTTATAGAGCCGACCATGTAGGTTCCTTCTTACGTCCTAAAAAGATTGCTTCTGCACGTAATATGTTTGCTAAGAACCTGATTTCTCAGGAAGGCTTAACCTGCATTGAAGATGAAGAGATTGCAAAATTAGTCAAGCTTGAAGAAGAAAACGGCTTAAAGGCTGTAACCGATGGCGAGTTCCGTCGTGCCTATTGGCATTTAGACTTCTTAGCGGCCTTAGATGGTATCGAGCATGTCGGCGCTAAGAATTGGTCCACCCACTTTGAGGGAGTACAGCCTAAGGCTGAGACCGTTAAGATCGTAGGTAAGATTGCTTTTAGCGAGAGCCATCCTTTCGTTGATGCCTTAAAGCGCCTTATCAAGATCGTCGGAGATGCCAATAAGATCAAGTTCACCATTCCTTCTCCGTCCATGCTCTATCAAATCTGTGTAATTCGTAACCAAGATTATGAGTGTATCGATCTCTACAAAGACAATGATGAGCTCTTATTTGCCGATATCGCTAAAGCTTGGATCGATGCTGCGAATACCTTCTACAAATTAGGCTTACGTTATTTACAGATCGACGACACCTCTTGGGGTGAGTTCTGCTCTAGCGAAAAGACTGAACTGTACGCAGGTTTTGGCCGTGATCTTAAGTACACTCAGGAGCAGTACGTTAAAGTCATCAATTCCATTAAGGATGGTATTCCTAGTGATATGACCTTAACTATGCACATCTGCCGTGGTAACTTCCGTTCTACTTGGTTTAGCTCTGGTGGTTATGAGCCGGTAGCTGAGCTCTTATTCGGCAATTGCCACATCGATGGCTTCTTCCTCGAGTACGATTCAGATCGTGCCGGTGACTTCAAGCCTTTACGCTTCATCAAAGATCAGACCGTAGTCTTAGGTTTAATCACCTCTAAGTTCCCAGAGCTTGAGGACAAAGAGCAGGTTAAAGAGCGTATTAAAGAAGCCTCTCAATATGTTCCTTTAGAGCAGTTATGCCTCTCTACGCAGTGCGGCTTCTCCTCTACTGAAGAGGGCAATGTCTTAACTGAGGACGAGCAGTGGGCTAAAATCCGTTTAGTCTGCGAGATCGCCAAAGAAGTCTGGGCCGATGCCTAAAAAAGACTAAAAAACTTCACATAATTAGAAAATTCCACGCTGTCAGAGCGTGGATTTTTTATTTATCAATTCCTGATCAAGACAAAAATTTCTTTAGAATAAGCGCTTAAATATCACCTGTAGCATCTTTTAAAGCTTAAGCTTACAATTCATTCTTAATCAACTTTATATTTAAAGTTCTCTTATCTTGAAGAGAAGAATTCTTAGCACTCTTTGATAAAAGCACAGTTCTTGCCTTTATAATGGGGCTGAAATTTTAAGATCACAGCAATTTATACAATATGAGAACAATTGAACTTCTAGCCCCTGCTAAGAATTTAGAATGTGCAATCGCTGCTATCGACAGCGGTGCCGATGCCGTCTATATCGGTGGCCCCTCTTTTGGCGCCCGTGTCAATGCCGGTAACTCTCTTGAAGACATCAAGACTCTGTGTGATTATGCCCATCTCTTTGGTGCTAAAGTCCACGTTACTATCAATACCATTCTCACCGATGCTGAATTAAAAGAAGCGCGTGAACTTACCTTTAAACTCTACACTTTAGGTGTCGACGCGCTCATCATTCAGGATTTAGGCCTGTTACAAGGACCGCTACCACCTTTAGAAATCCATGCTAGTACACAGCAGGATAACTCGACTTTAGAAAAGGTTCAGTTTTTAGAGCAAGCCGGTTTTTCTCAGGTAGTATTAGCGCGTGAGCTTTCTCTCAAAGAAATCCGTCATATTAAAGAGCATACTCAGGTTAAACTTGAAGCCTTTATTCACGGCGCTTTATGCGTTGGTATTTCAGGTCGCTGTTATCTCAGTGCCGCCATCACCGGTCGCAGTGCCAATCGCGGTGAATGTGCGCAATTATGCCGCGTCATGCAGACTTTAAGAGATGAAAACGGTAAGGTTTTAGCTCAGGATAAATACCTGCTCTCAATGCGTGATCTCAATCAGAGCAAAAATATCGCCGCGCTCATTGATGCTGGTGTGAGTTCCTTTAAGATTGAAGGACGCCTTAAAGATATCAATTATGTCCGCAATGTCACCGCCTTCTATCGTCAGGCTATCGACAAGGTTTTAGCCGGACGTGACGATGTCAAGCGTAGTTCCTTTGGTACCACAACCACAACCTTTACCCCGGATGTCTCCAAAAGCTTCAACCGCGGCTTTACTGAATACAATACCCATGAGGAAAAGGCCAATTATGCCAATTTCGATGCTCCAGGTTATGTCGGGGTCAAAATCGGTACGCTTATATCTCAAAAAGGTCATGATCTAAGCTTTAAGCTCTTTAAAAATGTCGAGCTTCATAATGGCGACTCCTTAAATTATTTCAAAAATGATGAGTCCTTAGACGGCTTTAGAATTAGCTCAGTTAAAAATCAAAATACCGCGGAGATCTTCTCCGATCTGCCGCGTATCGATAAAGGCACTATCTTCTATCGCAGTAAGGATGCTGAATTTGAAAAGGCCCTCAATGGTAAGTCTTCAAGCCGCAAATTAAAGCTTAATTTTGAGTATAGCGAAAACGCTCAGGGCATTAGCCTTAAAGCCTGTGATGAAACCGGCACTCAGGTTGAGGTTTGTGCAAGCTTACCTGAATTGCAAGTTGCTCGCGATGAGACTAAGCTTCGGGAGAATATTAAAGGTAAATTAGGCCGTTTAGGCGATAGCGTCTATGATCTTTGCGAGCTTAAGATAAATCTCCCCCACGCCTATTTTGTGCCGCAGAGTATTTTGAATAATCTGCGCCGTGAAGCTATCGATAAACTCAATACCTGTAAACAAGAAAAGCGCAAGCATATTGAGCATCATTTTGAAAAAGCCCCGCTTTTACCTAAAAAAGAGCAGGAATTAGGCTTTATGGCAAATATCTACAATCAAAGTGCCATGGAATTTTATAAAAAACACGGCGCTTGTGAGCCTGTCTTAGCCTATGAAGCACAAAAACAGCATGATGAGGAATGTGTTTTAGTTTCAAAGCACTGCCTGCGCTATTGCTTTAAGCTCTGCCCTAAATACCATAAGGTCAAAGCTCCAGATTTATTCTTAGATATAGGTAAATCTACCTTTAAGCTCGACTTTGATTGTCGCAATTGCTATATGAAGCTTATAGGTCCACTGAAGAAATAAATTGCAATTTATTATCAGGGGGTAATACCCCTGATTTAATTTAAATCTCTTAAAGCTTTTCTTTGCTCAATATCTAGCTTGATTTGATTTATATGTAACTTCATTGCTTCACTTGCTGCCTCACCATTTTTATTCAAAATAGCGTTAACAATCATCTCATGAGTTTCAATAGCCTCCTCACATAAAGTTCTATTATTAAGATTAATAACATAGGCTATGGCTGCATAAATAATGTCCATAATTGAAGGCAATACACAATTAGGAAAACAAGATGCAATGCTTGAATGCAACACTATATCAACAGCAGAATGATCTTGACCTAAATGTATAAGTCTCTTAATTTCTTCGTGAGCATTACATATTTTTTCAATTTGCAATGGATTAGCTATTTCAGCAGCTTTTTTAGCTAAACTAGGCTCAATCATCAATCTTATCTCGCAAAGATCATAGCCTAATTGCAATTTATCTTTATAAAAACGAAATCCAAAAGGATCCGGTAACACGCCAGGATTTTTTGCAACAAACGTTCCTAGTCCACGTTTAATCTCTAAAATATTTTGACTTACTAAAAGCTTTACAGCCTCTCGAATTGAACTTCTACCAACCCCTAAAAGCTTGGCTAACTCCATTTCCGGTGGAAGGGCTTCTTCTTTTTTAAAATGCCCATCTTGGATCATTTTTATAATTGTTTCAGAAACTAGATCAGCTTTTGATTTAAGGTTATAACTTGTCAAAGAAGGTTGAATGCTATTTAAAATTAGTTTTTCTATATTTGACTTGTTGCAAGAGGTTATCATATAAGTTCTTTAAAACTGATCTGAATTAAGGATTATCTTTATAACATATTAACATAGTTTTTTAATGCATGAGAAAGACTGTAAAAAGCTCTTTTAACTATGTCTTCTTGATTAAACCTTATTGAATAATCACGATTAAAAACTTCTGTCGATATCATTCCATCATATTTAATTGCAGAAAGAGCATTTAAAAAAGCTGGTATATCTATAGCATTGCCATCATCACAAAAGCGCCTATATCTTTGATCAATGATATTTTCTGAATCTGGAACTAAAACTCCATTCATTAAATGGATAGCAAAAACTTTCTTTCCAGATATTTTATTGAAATCATACTTACAATCTCTATTTTTTAAATAAAGGTTATATGAGTCAAGAACAATCCCAACATTATCTTCGTCAACATTTTTTACTATTTCATATGCAAAATCAGCATCTCGTACCAAACTACGTGTGAGCCCAACTGGCTCAAATATCCACTGTATTTGCGGATAATTATGAGATAAAAAAGATAAAATTCTTATACAGCTTTGTCTAATATCTTCCCGTGAATAGTTTTTGCAAAAACTAGCATCATCAAGCAATGGTGCTACCACAATACATTTATCTATTCCTACCTCTTTATGACATTGTGATACAAGGGATAATCTTCTTTTTAACTCATAGCTTTTATTTTCTTCATCTTTATCTGTTAAAAATTCAGGATAAATGTAAACAGCATTTAATGCGTGAGGTTTTAAATTATTTTCAGCTAAAAGTTTTTTTAAATCTGATAATTTATTGTTTTTTAAATATTCATCTAAACAATCAAAACGAATTTCTATAAGATCAAATCCAGCTTTTTTTGCATAAACAATATCGTTTTCTAAATTAAGAAAATCCTTAGTGCAAGCTTCGTTGTAACAATACAAAGACATTTTATTCTCCTGAATTTGATCTCAAATTCCCTTATGAGCGATGCTCATCACTCTTCCAAATCATATTTGGATTCTTTGTTATAGAATATATAGCTTCACAAACTTCTACTGTTGCACGACCAGATTCACCATCTGCCAAAAGTTTTGCTTTTCCTAAAATAGCGTTTACAAAGTTTTCAATATGAAGTTGATGAAAATAAATCATCTTATCAACACTATTAAAATAATCTGTATCAGCTCTAACTAAAGCTCCTAAAGTTACACTATCAGCAGGAATATTCCACATATCTGTTACAGGCGGTTCTTCTATCTCAGACATGCCTGCAATAAACATCGAACCACCATCTGTTTGAACACCAACAGAAGCCCCATTGCTACCAAATACATGAACTTTTCCATATAAAGCAGGGTTTTGACTATTACTTGCAAGTAAAGTTGCTAAAGCTCCTGACTTATAACGAATTACAGCTACAGCTGTATCCTCTACTTCAATATAAGGATGGTTAAAATTGGAAGATAAACCGTATATAGAATCGATCTCACCCATATACCAATTTAAAAGATCTATTTGGTGTGAAGCCTGGGTCATAAGCACACCACCACCCTCGCCTTTCCAAGTACCGCGCCAAGGATCACTCTTGTAATAATCCTCAGAACGCCAACCTAACATGGTAACCTGAGCTAAAATTGGTACTCCTAATTTATTTGATTCAATAGCATTTTTTATTCTTAGGCAAGGCAAATAATTACGTCTTTGAACTAAAGTTCCCAATAAAACTCTATTTTCTCTAGCAGCCTTAATCATTGCATCCGCTTCTTCTATGCTTGAAGATAAAGGCTTTTCAACCAAAATATGACAACGTAAATTTGCACACTTGATAGCAATTTCTGCATGGGTTGGATGAGGAGTACAAATAGTAACAGCATCTAAATGCTCTTCCTTAATCATCTCCTCTGGATCAAGATATCCATGAATATTATACGTATCACAAAAACTTTTTAGTTTAGGCTCTGTATGGTTACAAGCCGCAACTAAGATGCAATTATCAAGATTATTTATGGCTTTAGCATGAAAGTGCGCAACCTTTCCGCAACCGATAATTCCAATTTTTAATTTATCCATACATCGATCCTTTTATTATAGGTACCAGAGCATAAAACTCTGGTACCTATTTACTTAGTATTGTTTTTTAAGAACTTTATCTAAGACTTCAGGATGATCCATCTTGCTTTTAACTAAATCATAAACTTTGCCATCAATGGCCTGCTGTCTCCAGATTTCCTTCTCTTCAGGGGTAAGTTCTACAACTTCATTACCGAGCTGTTTAAATTTATCTTTAAGTTGATTGTCAATTTCAACTGCACGATCTCTTTGTAATTTCGTTGCTTCGACCATTGCTTCTAACAAAGCCTTTTGATGAGCTTCAGATAAATTATCGAATTTTTCTTGGTTTATCATTACGAAATGAGGTCCATAAACATGTCCTGTAAGAGAAATGTATTTTTGAGCCTCATAGAAGTGATTAGAATCAATTAAAGCTAAAGGATTTTCCTGAGCATCAATAGTTCCCTGCTGTAAAGCCGAAAGCACTTCAGTAAAAGCCATTGGTGTAGGGTTAGCTCCCCAATTTTTCCACATAGCAAGCTGGATGTCATTTTCCATAGTTCTTAACTTCATGTTTTTAATGTCGTTAGGAACTCTTACAGGGATCTTATTATTGGTATACATTCTGAAACCGTTTTGCCATATACCTAAAATTTTCAATCCCTTAGATGCAACAACACTATTTACCCTTTGGCCTTCCTCACTATCGAACCATTTAAAAGCTTCATATGAATCATCAAATAAAAAAGGTGCATCATACAAATATAAATCGTGCATCATATTTGCAATAGGAGATGTTGGTGTATTCACCATATCGATCTCACCTAAAATAACAGACTCTGTCGCAACACGATCATCACCATATGAATTATCGTTATAGAGATTGATATCTAATGTACCATTTGTTTTCTCTACAACTAATTGCTTTAATAAAGCGCCGGCCTCTTTTCCTGACTGATTCGCAACATTTGCAAATTGCAAAACAACCTTATCATCTGCATTAGCAACCCCAAAACTTAAGGCAACTAACATAGAGGTAACTAAGACCTTTAATTTGGTGTTTTTTTTCATGAAAAAGCTCCTTTGTATTTATTTGAAAATAATTTAAAAATTTTTATAAATTTGGTATCGTCATTGAAATTCCTGGTATAAAAGAAATAAGCAATAAATTTAAAATCATTATAAAAATGAACGGCATAATACCCTTTAATATGACTTCCATAGGAGAATTAGAAATTCTAGAAGCCACGAAAAGATTTATACCTAAAGGCGGAGTGGTAAAACCAATTGCTAGGTTTACAACCATAATGATGCCAAAATGAACAGGGTCTAAACCAATAGCCTTTGCAATCGGCATTAAAATTGGAGCTAAAACTAAAATTGCAGGAGTTGTATCCATAAAACATCCAACTATCAATAATAAGATATTGATAAGGATGATTAAAATTACTCCATTAGTTGTTAAATCTAAGAAGGCTTGAGTAATTAAAGCAGGAATTTGCTCAACCATAATAATCTTGGTAAACGCAGAAGCGCATCCCAAAATAACCATTGTTGTAGCAGTAGTAGAGCAAGAAGTAGCTACTGCTTTAAATAGTTTTTTTACAGTTAACTCTCTATGAAAAAAGCAACCACAAACAAATGCATACAGAGCTGCAACTGAGGCGGCCTCAGTTGGTGTAAAAATACCTGCATAAATACCGCCTAAAATGATAACTGGGTTAATTAAAGCCCATTTAGCATCATAAATGGCTTTAATGGCTTCTTTCTTGGTAGGTTTAACCCCATTTCCCCCAATTTTGTATTTCTTACAGTGGCAATAGCAATAAATGATCAATGAAACACCAATCATTATTCCAGGAACAAATCCAGCCATAAATAAATCTGTTACTGAAGAACCCGTTGCCACACCAAAAATAACCATAGGAATTGATGGCGGAATAATTACACCAATAGCACCTGCTGTTGCGACCAAAGCCAAACAAAAACTCTTGCTATAACCTTGCCTTAACATTGTAGGAATAACCATGGTTCCTACAGCAGCCACGGTTGCTGGTCCAGATCCGGAAACAGCAGCGAAAAACATACACACCAAAACAGTGACAATAGCTAAACCACCAGTAATACGACCGAAGAATATATTGCAGACATTTAAAATACGTGTAGACACACCACCTGCACTCATCAAATCACCAGCCAAAATAAACATCGGAATGGCCAATATAGGGAAAGAATCACAAGATGTTACTAATGACTGAGTTAGTGAAATTAAAGTTAAAGAAGAACTGCCAAAAGCAATAGCAACCATTGCTGAAAAGCCCAAAGAAATACCTACAGGCACATTAAAAATCAACAATATTGCTAGTGATGCAAATAATAAAGTAACTGCCATCTAATCATCCCCTTTAGATATTTAGTTCTTCAGCTGGATCGTAATTCTTATTTTCTTTAACTATCTTGATACGATATAGAATTGTTTGAACTTGTCTTATAGCTGTAAGACCAAATCCGACTGCAGGAGCTGCATATAAAATCCACATAGGCATACCTATGGCAGGTGATGTTTGACTCAACATAATTTGTCTATTTACAAGCTTTACTGAATAAGCGATAACAATAAAACAAAAAATTAAGAATAAAAAATCACCAATAATCACTACATAAGCACGCCATTTTTTGGGGAATAAATAAAGACTTGCGTCAATTTTGATATGACGCATAATTTTCGCTCCATAGGCAATACCAATGTAAATTAACCAAACAAATAGATAGCGAGATAATTCTTCAGACCAAGATAAAGAATTTTGCATTACATATCGCATAAACACCTGTAAACCTAAAACTACGGCAATTACAGAAATCAAAGCCACACAAATGCTCATTTCTAAATATTCATCTATTAGTTTTAAAATCTTCATAAGCCCCTCAACGACAGCTGACGTCTGACGTCATATGTCGAAGTATAGTAAAAAAAAGCTTACTTGACGTGATAGTAATCTCAAAATGTATTTTGATAAAAAGTAGGATCTCAGGGATACGCTGATATGTATTTATAAGAAAAAGAAAATTTCATAGTCTTGATACTATGCGCTAAAAGCTTTAGTGCTTAGAGATTTTCAGAAAGCAAAAGTCCGACTTTGCGTCGGACTTTTTACTTATATTGATGAGTTTATCCATAAATCTAAGTTATAAAACCTAGATCTTAAGCTTAATGGCGGCTTTTTAAGATCGCGTTAATACGGATTAAATCAGCCTCAGTATCAACACCAGTCTCAGGTGGACGCTCAGTGGTGGCGACGGCAATCTTATAGCCTAAATTTAATAAACGTAGCTGCTCTAAGGATTCACACTTTTCAATCTCAGCTTGCTCCATAGCGCTATAGTCAATTACAGTTTGAGCTTTATAGCCGTAAAGACCTATGTGGTGATAGTGCGGATACTGTAGCTCAGTTACCACCTCATTTTTAAAATTATCGCGCTCGTAAGGAATAGGACAACGACTGAAATATAAGGCAAAGCCCTGATGATCCATGACGACCTTAACGCAATTAGGATCAAAAACATCACTAATTTCGGTGATCTTGGCGCAGAGAGTGGACATATCAGCACCGCTCTTAACTAAGAGCTCAGCTACCATATCGATATGCTCAGGATTAATTAAAGGCTCGTCACCTTGAATATTGACGACCACAGTATCAGGGGCAATATTTAGCTTCTTTAACATCTCAGCGATGCGATCGGTACCGCACTTGCACTCCTGCGAGGTCATGCAGACCTCGACATCAACACCTTCTAAAGCCTCAGCTACGCGCTCGTCATCAACACAGATAATAACGCGCTTGGCCTTAGAATTTAATGCCTGCAGGGCCACTCTTTTAATCATCGGCATGCCGTCACAATCTGCTAAAGGCTTACCTGGAAGACGAGTGGAGGCGTAACGAGCGGGAATTGCTACGATGTAATCTGCCATAATCACTTAAATCCTTTTGTCTGAAATTTGAATATATCCATTCTATACCAAAATGGATCACTATACCCTATAGCTAAGCTTTGATTTCTGTACTAAAAGCTCACTGTCAAAGCGCTCTAAAAAACTGGCGGCAATCTGAGCTTTAACTTCTAGCACATACAAATTGTCTAAATTTAAATGACGGTATTTGACCGCATCTTTAGCAGTCATAACCACAGGTCGCTTTTTTGCAAGGGCGCATAAAGCCTCCTCTTCAATTAAATCATGATCTAAAAGCTCGACTTTATCGACAATTTCAAGACCTAAGCTTTCACAGGTACGATAAAAGCGCTCAGGATTGGCAATACCCACTAAGGCTGTGATCTCATGCTCACGTAGATCTTCACCATTTTTTAAATTTTTAGGATAGAGGGGCTTTAAAGTAAAGTTTTCAAAGCCCTCACGCTTTTTACCATTTACAATTACTAAATTACTAGTTTTCAAGCGCCACAGGCCCTCACGCAAAGGTCCTGCAGGCATACACAGACCATTTCCCCACAGTCGCTCACTATCTAAGACAATGATCTCTAAAGAGCGATTGAGCGCATAATGTTGCAATCCATCGTCGCATAAAATCACATTGCAACCTAAGTGCTGTAAATACCTAGCGCCACGTGCTCTTAGCGGATCGCAAACCACTACCGCTTTATTCCCCACTTCCTGCTTAATCAATAAAGGCTCATCACCACTTTCAGAAGGATTAGAATCTGTCTTCACCACAAAAGGATAATGCGGAGCTTTAGCCTTATAACCACGGGAAATTAAACCTACATTGAAGCCTTGCTGATGCAGATGCTCAATTAAAGCAATGCTCAAAGGCGTTTTGCCCGCCCCGCCTACGGTAATACCACCGACAATGATCACAGGTACTTCTAGCTTTAGTGATTTTTTTAAGTGACTTTTAAATAAAAAGCGTCTTAAAGCACTTAAAAGCATAAAGAGCACAGTAAAGGGATATAAAACTAACTGCCACAATCTTTCTTTTAGGGTAAAGGGGCCATACCAAACTTTATTTATAAGCATCAAAACTTACCGAAAAATCTTAGGTTTGAAATAATGATCTTTTTAGGTATATATTGTGATCAATATACCATTTACTACTTCTAAAAAAATCAGCAAAAATGAATAACGTTAAGCCAGAAAGCAAAATTCTTAAAGTTACGCTCAAAAAACCGCGTATCGATCTCATTCCCGATATTACCTATGCGCAGGTAAGTGTCCACAGTCATCCTAATGTCGATTTAAAGATGGACATCCTAAAACCACGTATTGGCAAACTCACTCCGGCGGTGGTCTTTGTCACCGGTGGTGGCTTTATCACCTCAAATCGAGCAAGCCACTTTGAAATACGCAATCGCTTAGCTCAGGAAGGCTATCTAGTAGCTTCCATCTCCTATCGCTTTGCTCCGCAATCCCATCTACCTGAGCCTATCATCGACGTTAAATCAGCTATCCGCTATCTGCGTAAAAACGCCATGCGCTTTGGTATCGATATCAATCGCATCGGCATTATGGGTACCTCCGCTGGCGGTTATCTCTCCTGCTTTGCCGGTGTCACAGGTCACAGCCGCCTCTTTGATGAAGGTGATAATCTCAATTATTCAAGTAAAGTCTCCTGCGTTGTCGATCTCTATGGCGTGACCGATCTCTCCCGTATGGCTGACGGCTTCTCCCGTGAGACTATGAATGCCTACAATTCCCCTAGTGCCTGTCAGGCTCTATGGCTTAATGGCTGTACTATCTGCGGTGGTGTCGATGCTAGCGTATTAGATCGCATGGATGAGGTTAGAAAATATAATCCCGCTCTCTATGTCGATGAGCATACCCCGCCCTTCCTCCTCTTCCACGGTACTAAGGATACTCTAGTGTCAGCAAAAGAAACGGAAATCATGTTCGAAGCTTTACGCAAACAAGGCATTGAATCTGAGCGTTATCTCGTTGAAGGTGCCGGTCACGGTGGCGATTATTGGGTACAAGATGAAGTACAAAATGTCATCGTGGAATTTTTAGATAAGCATCTTAAGTAGATTAAAAAGCTAATACTCTAAGTATTTACCCTCAAAGGCTTGTTTTTACACAAGCCTTTATTTATGTAATTTCCTAAATTTTCAAAGAAATAAAACCCCAGTAAATTGTGCAACTTACTGGGGTCTTGCATAAGGTTTTAAACGCTATGGTTAGCGTGTAGACAGCTCAATGAGTTTTAAGGTTACCTCTAAAGATTTTTCAAAAGAGGATAAAGGTAAGAACTCTGCATAGCTGTGGAAATTATGCGCACCGGTAAAATAGTTCGGGGTGACAATACCACGAGCTGAAAGAGCTGAACCGTCGGTACCACCACGCATAGCATAAACCACAGGCTTAATATCAAGCTCATCTAAAGCCTCAAAGAGCATGGATATAGGCTTATCTTCAACGCTGACATTATTAGCGATATTCTCATAAGTATCGCTAAACTCTAAGGAAATCTCAGCACGCGGATGTAGAGCTTTAAGCTTCTCTACATTAGCCATGAGAATTTCCTTACGTCTTAAATAATTAGCCTTGTCATGATCACGGATGTGCATGCTTAAAGAGCAATAGAGCGGATCGGACTTAATACCGGTAAACCACCAATAACCATCAAGGCCATCGGTGCACTCAGGAGTCTCATCACGCGGGAACATCTCGATATAATCGTGAGCGACTAATAGCGGATTTACTAATACACCTTTAGATGACATCGGATGGGCACTGACGCCTTTAATCTTTAAGACACCACTGCCGGCATTGAAGGTCTGATAGACAATCTCACCTAAGCTGCAGCTATCGATGGTATAGGCAAAATCTACCTTAAAGCGCTCTAAATCCATAAGCTTAGAGCCCTTAAGACCGATTTCCTCATCCGGCACAAAGGCAACGCAGATCTTAGGATGCTTGATGGACGGATCATGACTTAAGATATCAAGCATAGTCATGATATTAGCCATAGCCGCCTTATTGTCAGCACCTAAAACTGAGGTACCGTCAGAGAAGATGATCTCCTCACCTTCATAAAGCTCAAGCTCAGGATGCTCGGAGAATTTAATCTTAATGCCGAGTTCCTCATTGAGGACTACATCACCGCCTTCATACTTAATGATCTGCGGCTTAACCACAGGACTTAAAGAGACATTGACAGTATCTAAATGACTGACAAAGCCTAAGGTCGGGCCTTTTGCATTAGCCTCTAAAGTCGCATAGACAATGCTATGTTCATCGACAAAAACATCGCTTAAACCTAAAGCTTTAAGCTCAGACTCTAAGAGGTGAGCAAGCTTTGTCTGGCCCTCAGTTGAGGGCACAGTGACAGCACTAGCATCTGACTGAGTGCTGATAGCAGCGTAGCGTAAAAAACGCTCTTTTAAAATATCAAGCTTTGACATCGATTAGGCTCCCTGCGGGAACATGGTGGACGGATAATCAAAGCCGCTGTGGAAGCCTAAAGGTATACCTAAGAACCAGTACATATAGAGTACTATGGTCAGCACAATTAAGAGTGCGAAGGTATACGGCAACATCATGGAGCTTAAGGTACCCACACCGGCCTTAGAGCAATAGCGCTGGCAATACATGATGAGTAAAGGATAGAAGGCAAACATCGGCGTACAGACGTTAACAGCACTATCAGAAACACGGAAGGCAGCCTGAGTGAGCTCAGGGGAGATGCCTAACATCATGAGCATCGGCACGAAGATGGTAGATAAAATTGCCCACTTAGAGGTAGCTGAGGTAATGAGGATATTGAGCATGGCGGTGAGGATGATTACACCAAAGAGGGTAATACCAGAAGGCATGCCTAAATCACGTAAGAACTCAGCTCCTGAGATAGCAAGCAGTGAACCGATACCAGACTTATTGAAGACATAGAGGAATTGACCGGCGAAGAAGCAGAAGACGATGAAGGAAATCAACATCTTCATAATGTGCTCCATAGAACGGATAACATCATTGCTCTTAGTGAAGGTACCGCAGGCATAACCAAAAACAATACCAGGCAGAGAGAAGAAGATTAAGAGTAAAGGTACTAAGCCCTGCATTACCGGAGCCTTAGGAGAGGTTAAAGAACCATCCGGAGCTCTGAATAAGGAATCCTCAGGGTAGCAGAGGACAAATAATAAGGCTAAAAGACCGATTACAGTGCCCATAGCTAAACGGAAGGCAAAGTTCTCTTTCGGAGTAATCGGGGTGATAGCTAAACTATCGTCATTTTTGACCTTATCATCTAAAGGCATGGTAGCCCATAATCTAGGCTCAATGATCTTATCAGTTACAAACCATACAGCAGCGATAACGAAGAAGGTACCACCTACAGCATAGAAGTAGTTACATAAAACGTTAACTGAATAATTAGGATCGATAATATGAGAGGCAGCCTCGGTAAAGCTCTGCATTACCGGATCGATAATGGACGGAGTATAGCTTGCAGTAAAGCCACCTGCTAAACCGGCAAAGGAGCAACCAATACCTGCTAAAGGGTGACGACCGCAGGCATAGAACATCATGGCAGATACCGGCATTAAGATGGTATAGGCAGAATCAGAGGCGATGTGGCAGATAATGGAAACGAAGATGACAGTCGGAGTTAAGAGCTTACGCGGGGTGACTGACAGGAACTTCTTAATTAAGACATTGATAAAACCACTGCCCTCGGCAATACCGATACCTAAGGTAGCCACAATAGTAATACCTAAAGGCGGGAAGCCCATGAAGTTCTTAACTGAGGACACTAAAAGATCCATCAGATTTGCAGGGGCTAACATATTTAAGATTTTGATCTTCTCATGAGTATTCGGATGAATATAATCAAAATCTACAAAAGATAAGGCGCAGGCAATGGCGATGGTAATTAAGAGTGCATAAATAAAGAGCATGGTAATGTGCGGAAGCTTATTACCTAGTCGCTCCACACAGTTTAAAAAGCGGTTAAGTAGGCTTAACTGCTCAGTGCTGTTTGTCATAACTACTAATATCCTAAAACAACTTTAAAGATCACATCCTCTATGTGGGATGATAAAAAATCTTATCCATTATAATGTTACGCACAAACATCACAAAATTTATCTAAAGCTTTTCAAGCTTAGATCACCTAATTTTGTAAAATTTACGGAAAAATAAGCCTGTTTTAGACTTTTGTTAATAGGCAATCGCGATTATCATTGCCAAAATATTTCAATTTTTAACAAACGAAGGACCTATGATTAGCTCTAACAATTATCACGATCTTCTGCTCAAATTCAGACGCGATCTGCATCAATGCGCTGAGACTGCCTTTCATGAGTGGCAAACCTTTGACTATATTTTAAAGACTTTAGCAAATATCAAAGGTGAATTTAGCTATCTACAAGCTGAGGATGTTGCCCCCTTCATCGCTGAAATCGGCACAGAAAACCTCTATCAAAGTAAGATCTGTAAAGAGGCTCCGATCCCAGGTTTACGCGTTACCTTTAAATTAGGTACAGGTCCGCACCTAGCTTTGCGCTGTGATTTAGATGCCCTTCCCATTGAGGAGAGTTCAGATCTAAGTCATAAGCCCTGTAACTTAGGATTTAGATCAAAATGCAATATGCACGCCTGTGCCCATGACGGTCATATGGCTTTAAGCCTTGCCCTTATCTTATGGGTAAATGAGCATTTAGAGCTCTTAGAAAAAACGCAATTAGGTGCTTTAAGCTTTATCTTCCAAGGTGGTGAGGAAGGCTGTCACGGAGCTCGCGTTATGCTCAATAGCCATCTTTTAGACGGCATCGATGAAATCTACGGCTATCATCTAGGTATGGGACTGCCTACCGGTGTCATTGCTACCCATGTTGATGATTTCTTAGCTTCCTTAAAATTTAGATTAGAGCTCTACGGTCGCAAAGCCCATGCGGGTAAATTCTATGAAGGCCGCAATGCCTTAGCCCCCTTATGTCAGATCATCACTAAGGCTTTAGCTCTCATCGATAAGGAACAACGCCATCTTGTCAATTTCTCCGATGTCTTTGTCCCCGGAAGCTCAAATATCATCCCCGATAGAGCCTCCTGTGTCGGTGAAATTCGCGCTAAAACTTTTGATGAACTAAAAGTTTTAGAGCAGAAAATTGATGACATCATCAAAAACTCTGGGGTCAAAATTGTCAAATCTAAGCCTATATCTGATCTTGATGAAGTTGAGCTTATAAAAACTGTAAGTGGCCTAGGCTTGCCTATTTACAGTTCACAAAATAGCCTAGAGCGCTTAGATAAGGTTTTAGAGGCATGCAAGATGCAAGCCTATGCTGGCTTCTTTGCCTTTAGAGCCTCTGAGGACTGCTCACTTTTAATCGATAAGGTACAAAAGCGTGGCGGCAGTGGAGCTTATTTTGTCATAGGCTCAGATATTAAAGCCCCGCATCATCACAGTGCCTTTGACTTTGATGAAAGTGCTCTTGATTTAGGCTTTAAATTTTTACAGACCTTACTTTTAAGCTATGGCCAGTAAAATTAAATAGTTTTAACTCTTGAAAAAATAAGCGCTAAGCCCTATGTAATCATTTCAGTTAAAGCGCTTATTGAGAATTTTCAAAATTTATGGAAGAAAAAGACAATCAGGAAATATCCGCCCTGCAAGAGCAGGTGAAAGAACTCACCTCTAAGCTTCAAAAGATGCAGGAAAAACTTAAAGAGGCTCAATCTCAGACTGAGCCTTCAGAGAAGGCTCAGCCTGAGACAGCTGAGGCTATCGATATTAGCGATCTCAATAAGGTCGCTGATGCCATTCAAGCTCTAGCCGATAAATCTCAGCTTCAGGGTATGCAAGAGTCTCATAAAGATCCTAAAGATCCGCAACAGAAAAAAGAAGTCAAACTTCCGCATCTGATTGTGCCTGAATATCCTGAGGATGTCTTTGTCATCCCCTGTTTTGGCAAGCCCGTTATGCCAAGCCAAATTGTACCGATGCAGATCTCCTTAGATTTTGAGGATACAATTTTAAAGATCGCCGAGAATAATAACGATAAAGTTTTTGCCATCTTCTCCTTAGGTGACAAGCCTGTACAAGGTCGCGACATTACTCCCGACGATTATCCTAAAACCGGTACCTTAGCGCGTCTTTTACACGCAAAATCAGTTCCTGGAGAACTTCAAATCATTGTTGAGGGTATATGCCGTATTGAGCTTAAGTCTTGGAATACTAAATCCAAATTACCTTTTGCTACTATCGCCTTCCCAGAGACTGTCTTCCCAGAAGCTGACTCTAAAGAGGAAATCGAGGTTCGCAGTTATGCTATGAGCCTTGTAGGTGCCATTCAGGAACTCTTGCCTTTAAATCCGATGTACTCAGATGAGATGCGTCAGTATTTATTGCGCTTTAATCAAAACGATCCGTCTTTGCTAGCTGACTGCGCAGCTTCTATCTCTTCAGCCGATGTTCAGGCTTTACAGCAGATCCTCGACACTGAAGATATCTTAGAGCGTTTAAAATTAGCCACCACGCTTATCCGTAAGGAATTAAGCGCCGCTAAGCTTCAAGATAAGATCAAAAGTGCCGTCAGTGAAAAGCTCTCTAAGCGTCAGCACGATTTCTTCTTACGTGAACAATTATTTGAAATTCAAAAGCAATTAGGCACCCGTATTGACGATAAGACCGCCGAGGCTGATGAATTTAAAAAGCGCATGAAGAAACTGTCACCTCCTGATTATATTAAGGAGCGTTTTGAAAGTGAGCTTAAGAAAATCAAAGTCTTAGAGTCAGGATCCCCTGAATATGCGGTCACCCGCAATTATTTAGATGTGCTCACCACTATTCCATGGGGTAAGACTGCTAAAGAGGAAATTAACCTCTCTAAGGCGCGTGAGATCCTCGATCACGATCATGAAGGTCTTAAGGATGTCAAAGAACGCATTATCGAATTTTTAGCTGTAGGTGCTCTCAAAGGCGGTACCCGCGGTGCCATCATGCTCTTTGTAGGTCCCCCAGGTGTCGGTAAGACTTCCATCGGTAAATCTATTGCCAAAGCTCTCAATCGCCCGTTCTTTAGATTATCTTTAGGCGGTGTTGATGATGAGTCCGTTATCAAGGGCCATCGCAAGACCTATATCGGTGCTATGCCCGGTAAGATGGTACAGGCTTTACGTGAAAGTAAGGTCATGAACCCGGTAATCATGCTTGATGAAATCGACAAGCTCTCGCACTCCTATCAAGGCGATCCGGCCTCAGCGCTATTGGAGACCTTAGATCCAGAGCAAAACAACGGCTTTTTAGATCACTATTTAGATGAAAAGTTGGATCTCTCCAATTGCTTATTCATCTGCACGGCAAATACTGTCGACACTATTCCGCCGGCCTTGCTTGATCGTATGGATCCTATCCGTCTGTCAGGTTATATCACCGAAGAAAAACTGCTGATTACCAAAAAGCATCTGCTCCCGCGTGGTCTTAAAGAAGCCCATATGCGCAAGACTCAGCTTAAGATCACCGATAAAGTCATCGTCAAGATGATTGAGGAATATGCGCGTGAAAGCGGTATGCGCTCAACTGAAAGAGCTATCGATAGACTGATTAGAAAAGCGGCCGTAAAGATTGTAGGTGGAGAAAAGTCAGTAAGTATCACCGAGGACAATTTAGAGTCCTATTTAGGCACAGCTCCTTTCAAAAAGGAAAAGAGCATCCTTGGTGTTGGTGTAATTACAGGTTTAGCCTGGACTTCAGTCGGCGGTGCTACCTTATCTATTGAAAGCTCCTGCTTAGGCCATGAGGCTAAGAGTTTAGAGCTTACCGGAAGCTTAGGTAAGGTCATGCAGGAATCTGCAAAGATTGCCTATAGCTATATACAAGCAAATCTTGGACGCCTCAGTGCTAGCCACAAGGATTTCTTTGATAAGGCTACTATTCACATCCATGTTCCTGAGGGCGCTACCCCTAAGGATGGTCCGAGTGCTGGTGTCACCTTAGCCTCATCGCTTTTATCCTTAGCCTTAGGTCAAGCGCCTAAATCTGGCTTTGCGATGACCGGTGAATTGTCACTTACAGGACAGGTTTTAGCTATCGGTGGTATTCGTGAAAAGACCATTGCTGCAAGACGCATGGGTATTTTCAATATCATCTGCCCTAAAGCTAATGAAGGTGATGTGAAGGAATTACCGCCTGAGGTTAAAGAAGGCGTCAATTTCTACTTTGCCGAAGTCTTTGATGATGTAGCCGCACTCATCTTCACTGACATCACCCCGACTTTAAAGACTAACTAAAGTCAGAAAATTCTAAAGAGCCTAACCCCAATAAGTTGAACTCACTTATTGGGGTTTGTTTTTTATCTAAGCTTACTCTAAGCCTAAGAGGGCATAATTCCTAAAGTTTTAGACAAAAGAGCCCATTTTTTTTGGTTCTTCCGTATTGGTGTTGGAATC
>OGWZ01001695.1_pt1 | contig 19632 bp, 18 predicted proteins | sample 1576141 | NCBI WGS metagenome assembly OGWZ01 (sample SAMEA3541512, study PRJEB24748) | human gut metagenome | biome: human gut; feature: human-associated habitat; material: faeces | place: China | collected 2012
GGGGCCATAGCCCGGGCCGTATCCGGGGCCGAAGCCGGGGCCCGGAGGGGGCGGCGGGCCGGGACGGTGCCGACGGGCCGAACCTGCCATGTAGCCCCATGCAAAGGGACCCCAGTTCCAGCCTGCTGCGTGGCCGATGGGTGCAATGAACACCCGGAACACGAACAGTACGATGATCAGCATCACCATCAGGGACATGAACAGGATCACGATACCCAGAACGATATCCCCAAAGGTGGTGGGGCCGTCGTCATAGCTGCCATCGTCGTAGCTGCCATTGTTCAGATTTACCCCATAAACACTTGCAATGGTGCTGGCCACATTGTTGGCACAGGTGGTCACTGCACCGTCGTAATCATAGGCGGCAAAGTCATTTTCCATGGTCTGGGCGAGGGCGCTGGCCTGACTTTCCAGCGTGGTGTTGCGGAAGCCGTCGCCGTAGGTCACGTAGTAATCGCCGTCCTCGTAGATGGGCGATTCCATCACCAGCAGGATCAGCACGCCGTTGTTCTCGGAAGCCGAGCCGATGCCCCAGGCGTTGAAGGCCTGTGTTGCATAATCCTCAGTGGAATAATTACCCGTATAATCTACAGTCAGTACGGCGATCTGTGCTCCGTTGCAGCTGGACTGCAGCTGGTTGTTCAGATCAACGATGGTCTGGGTAGTGCTGTCGCTCAGAATGTTGGCATCATCCACCACACATTCGTCTTTGGGCAGGTCCGGCAGGCTGGCGGCGGCAAGGGCCGCCGGGCACAGGACCGCTGCGCCCACCACAAGGGCCAGCACCAGAGCGCTTACGCGTTTTGCAAAATTTTTCATGCGAAGGGTTCAACCTCCTTTACACCGGCAATGGCTCCCAGCACGCTGGCCGGAAAGCCGCCGTTCTCTTTCTGGTAGTCGTAAACGGCATCGTTGTACTGCAGGGTGCCGATGATGGTAGCCGCACTGTTGAACTGGCCGTACTGGCCCTGCACCGCGCCCATCTTCATGGGGTCTGCGGCCTGCTCCTGCAGCTTTGCGTAGAGCTGGTCGATCCGCGACCCCAGCACCTCGTTGGCCTGATACAGCGCATGCATCGTGCTGCCCTGATAATAGGGCAGCGAGGTGAGTGCCTGACTTTTGCCGCCGTTCTGCACGGCTTCCAGACAGGCGGTAAAATCGCTCAGTGCGCTCTGTGCGGCCTGTACCTCGGCACTGTCCGCTCCCAGTGTGCTACCGGCGGTGGTGATGATGTTTGCCGCCGTGTTCATGCGGGTGGTCAGCTCCTCGTTGAGGTTATAGCCGTTGTCTGCCGCCACACCCACCGTGTACCATTTGCGGACTTCGTTGTACCGGCTGCGCAGCTTGGCGCTGCCAAAGCCCAAAAAGGCCGCCAGCATCACCACCACGCTCAGCGCCAGTGCAGCTGCGCGGGTGGAAAGGGCTGCGGGCAGCTTTGCTTCCAGCCCTGCCAGCTTCTGCTGCAGAGGTGTCAGCGGCACGGCCTGCTCCGGCTGCTTTTGTTCGCGGTAGCTGCCCGCGTCAAAACCGCCGGAAGTGCTGTTCTGTTTTTGCGAAAAATCTGCGTTTGCCATCTCAGCTCCGGATCTCCATCATTTTTGCTTTCAGTTCGTCCTCGATGCGGTTCAGCTCCTGCTCGGCGGCAGCGCGCTTTGCGCGGCCCTCGCTCTGGATCTTGTTCAGCTCGTCCAGCGTCTCGATCAGGCTCTTGTTGGTCTGCTGCAGGGTCTCGATATCCACCACACCGCGCTGGCTCTCCTTTGCGGTCTCGATGGTACCCATCTTCAGGGCCTCTGCGTTCTTCTTGAGCAGGTCGTTGGTCATGTCGGTCACGGCACGCTCGGCCTGCATGGCCTGCTGGCTGTGGGCCAGACCCAGTGCCAGCACCATCTGGTTCTTCCACAGGGGGATGGTGTTGACGATGGTGGACTGGATCTTTTCCGCCATCATGGTATTGTTGTTCTGCAAAAGGCGGATCTGCGGCCCCATCTGCAGGCTGATGTTGCGGGTCAGCTCCAGATCATAGAGCTTCTTCTCAAAGCGTTCGCACTGGTCGGCCAGATCACGAGCCGCCTGTGCATCCTCCGGCAGGCCGGAAACCTTGGCCTTATCCATGGCCTGCTGCAGCTCGTTTGCGCGCACATCGGCCAGCTTCTTTTTGCCGGCAAGGATATACATGCTCAGCTCCTTGAAGTAGGCCATGTTCAGATCATACATCTTATCCAGCATGGCGATGTCCTTGAGCAGCTGCACCTGATGGCCCTCCAGCATGGACTGGATCTTTTCCACGTTGGTCTCGGCCTTGTTGTACTTCATCTTCATGGCATCCAGCTGGTCGCCCTTCTTCTTGAAGAAGCCGAGGATGCCCTTTTTTTCTTCCTCGCCTGCATCAAAGCTCTTCAGCTCACCGATCAGGCTGGTGATCATATCGCCCACTTCGCCCAGATCCTTGGTGGACACCTTGGAGAGCGCAGCCTCGGAGAAATCGCCGATCTTCTTCTGACAGGCGGAGCCGTACTGCAGCACCTGCTGGCTGTTGGTAATATCGATCTTTTCAGCAAACTGATCCACCATGGCCTGTTCTTCCGGGGTCAGGTTCACCTGCGGCTGCTCCGGTGCGGCGGCTTCCTGCTGGGCGGGTGCTGCCTTTTCCTCTTCTGCCGGGGTGGGGTCCAGCGTCAGGGTGGGTACTGCGGGTGCATCGAGGTCAAAGTTGAATGTATTATCAGCCATAAGAGATTCCTTCCTTTCCAAATACCATTTACCTTTTTTCTTAGCTCAGGCCCTGCCCTTTGAGCATGTTCTGCAGCACCGTGATATCTGCAGAAAGGTCCATGCTCTCGGCGGCGTACAGGGCATCCAGCTGGTTTTCAAACGCCGTGGCAATGGAAGCAGCATTGTGCTCCACCTCGGTACGGATGGCTGCGGCATTCTCGCCGCGCACGCCCTGCTTTGCCAGCTTTGCATACTGCTGCAGAACGTTCACCGCATCCGGCAGGTAATAGTTTGCAAACCTGCGCACCTGCTTTGCCTTTTCCGGGTTTGCTTCCACCGCTTCCACAATGGAGCGGCCCGCCTTTTCCATGCGGGTCATGGCGGCAGAGAGCTGCGGGTCCGGCAGCTGCTCGTTGAGGGTGTGCAGGGTATCCAGTTTCTGCTGAATGTCGGTCAGCATCGCGTCCACATCCTCCACACCGGTGTGGAAAGGCACTTCGTGCTCCACCACCCGGGGCGGGCAGACCTTCTGTGCCGCACCAAAGGCCACAAATGCACCGCCCAGCGCCGCCAGAAGCGCCCACAGCTTATACACCGGCAGTACCGCGCACAATACCAAAAAGACCAGTGCCATTGCATAAAATGGCAGAACGCTGGGCTTTCTGGTGCGGATGATCTTGCTCATGTTTCTTCTCCTTGTCCGGGGCATTGCCCCTTATGTCATCCATAATACCGCACCCCGCGAAAAACGCAAGGCTTTCACGGATAATTTACAACCTGGCCATCATTTGTTGATCCACGGCAAGAGGGCCGCGCCCCAGATTTCGCGCAGCTTTTCCGGGCGGCAGGCAGCGTTTGCCGGGCTGGTGCTGGGCAGCTTTACCGCTGCAATGCCGGACACCGGCTGCAGATACTTTGTATAGATCCGGTATGCGGTGGCTCCGTTGCAGAATACTGCTTCGATGGATGCCTTTGCCAGCAGAACGGCAATATCATTCGGCACTGCATCCTTGATGGAAGCATCCGCTGCGCCGGTGATGGTGCAGCGTTCCAGCGTGTCCCAGAGGGCCAGCCCATGGCGCAGGATGATCTGCTTTTTGGCTTCAATGTCCTCACGGGCAGGCACCGGCTCCCCGGTCAGCGCGGCCAGCACGGGCCAGAAGCGGTTCTGCGGATGGCCGTAGTAAAAGGCCATCTCCCGGCTTTTGGGGCTGGGCCATGTGCCAAGGATCAGCGCCCGGCTGTGTTCGTTATACACCGGTTCAAAGCTCATTGTCCGCCTGCACTTTCAATTTTATCCCAAGGCGAGCCAAGGTCGCGGCCGGACGGCTCTGCTCTGGGGCCGTCGAACCACAGCTCATCGATCAGGTCGGCAAGGCCGTCCTCCCGCACATCGCCAATGATGCGGTCGGCGGCAGCCTTTGCGTCCGGCGTGCCGTTTGCCATGCAGCAGCCAAGGCCCGCTGCCTTCAGCATGGCCACATCGTTGGCAGAATCGCCTGCCGCCACGGCATCGGCCAGTGTCAGGCCCATCTTTTCGCACAGGTCGGCAAGACCCACGCCCTTGTCCATTCCACCGCGCACGATGTCGTAGTAGCACAGGCCATCGGCATTCTGCGCGCCCACCTGCATCCAGTGCAGGCCCAGATGGCCGTACTTTGCCGCAAAATCTGCCACGTGCTCCGGCGGCACTGCCGCAAAGGCCGCGTGGGGCATATCGATCAGGTGGCGGTCCTGATCTTCGCCATCCACGCAGTCCAGCCCGATGCTGTTCATCTGCTGATAGCCCCTGTGCAGATATTCATACTCGCAGTAGGCGTAGCAGGCATCCCTGAAATTGAACTGCAGCGGATAGTTATAATCCTCGCAGAAATCCACCAGCGCGTACATTTCCTCAGCGGTGAGCGGGTGCTCGGCCACGATGCGGCCCTCGCGGTCCACCACACAGGCACCGTTGCAGGTGATGGCATAATCGAACCGGATGCCGCCCAGCTGCCCCTTGAGGCTGACGCACGGATACGCGCGTCCGGTGCTGAGCACAAATCTGCCGCCTGCGGCCTGCAGCTTCTTTACCGCCTTGACCACCTTCTGACGCGGCTTGCCCTCGCCAAAGGGCACCAGTGTGTTGTCGTAATCGCTTGCCAGAATCTTATATTGCATTCTATTCTCCCCTATGGAACTGAGTTTTGTACCAGTATACCATACTTTTTTAAAATTGGGGTGCATTTGGGCATAAAAATAAGGCTACTGCACAGAATTCCATGCAATAGCCTTATTTTGTTTCACGATGCCGTTTTCTTTGCAGCTTCTTCTCGTGATCACGCAAACACGGCCACGACCACCTGCATTGCCACGCCGAGGAATGCGCCTGCACCCCATGTCAGGCCGGTGATGAACAGGTTCTGCTTCCACGAAGGATTGGTGCGCCACAGCACCGCAAGGCCCACGCCTGCACCGGTGCAAAGGCCCGCCACCAGACTGGAAAAGCGCAGAGCACCTTCCACATACAGCTGGGTCAGCAGCACGCTGGCGGCGCAGTTGGGGATCAGGCCCACCAGCGCAGCCACTACCGGCTGGAAGAAGCCCATGCTGCCCAGAAGGTCTGCAAACACATCTTCGCCCACGCCTTCCACGATCAGGCCGAACACCAGACTGAACGCAAAAATGAACACAAAAATCTCCAGCGTGTGGCGCAGGGCCGCTTTCCAGATGGGGGCGGGCTTACCCTCTTCGTCGCTGTGCTCCTCGTGACAGTCCACCTCGTCGGCATGGCCGGTGTAGCCGCCGCACAGCGATTTGGGCAGCACGCCGCGCAGCACAAAATCCAGCACAAAGCCCACCACAATGGCGTATACCACCTTGATGACCATGAGCACAGCCAGCTTATTCCAGTAGGCCGGCATGGATACCAGCAGCGGGATGGCTTCGTCGCTGGTGGCAAGGTAGACGGCCATCAGGGTGCCCAGTGTGATGACGCGGGAGGAGTAGAAGTTGGACGCAATGGCCGAAAAGCCACACTGCGGCACACAGCCCAGCACCGCGCCCGGAATCGCGCCCCAGCGCCCGCCGCCTGCCAGCAGTGCTTCAATGCGCTCACCGTGGCGGGTCTCGATATACTCGATCAGAAGATAAGCCAAAAACAGGAAGGGCAGCATCTTGGCGGTATCCACCAGAGACTCGCCCAGAACATCCAGAAACAGTTCCATATACGCTCCTAAAAACGACCGTTCGTCGCTTCATTTTAGTAAATTGCAAATTGGTTGCATTTTTGAACAGGGATGATTATACACGATATTCTCTCCAATTGCAATACTAAAATGCAAATTAGTTGCAAATTTATGTTATGGAACGCTGCATCGCAAAAAATACGATTTTAAATGGTCTCCGCTGATGCTCTGACCATTTTCAGCGGAATTATTATTTTATTTCGCAATTCTGGAAAATCTGCGGATTTTCCAGAATTGCCTTTTCACGGGAGGAGTCATAACCGAAAGCGGAAGCTGCCGCGCTGGTTTCCTGTGGAAACATTCGCGCGGCGGAGTTAATGTTCTGCTTGTTTTCAGCGTGCTGAACCCTCTCAGGAGCTGGCACGCCGCAGGCGTGACCGAGAGGGTTCTGCCCGCAAGCACAAGCCTTTCCTCCACGACCCCCGCCCATGAAAATGGGGTTCAGAAACACCCGCAGGCGTTTCTGGACCCCAAAATCAAAAATATAATTTCCTTAGCTTATGCGCAAAGCAACGCGGAGCGCATTCAAAATCGTCCCACACAGCAGGAGTCTGCCTTTTGTTTTACCCCTTCATTGGTACAAAGCCCACAAGGTCTTTTACCACCTCGCCGCCGATGATCAGGCCAGCCACCGAGGGCACAAAGGCATTGGAGCCCGGCACCGAGCGGCGCTGGGTGCACTTGCGCTGGGTGCCCGGAGGGCAGATGCAGTGATTCTTGCAGCTGATGTCGTCATCCTCGATGGGGGTCATGGCAGGCTCCTTGGAGTAGACCACCTTCAGGTGCTTGATTTTGCGCTTGCGGCACTCGGTGCGCATCACCTTGGCCAGCGGGCAGACCGAGGTCTTGTAGATATCGGTCACTTCAAAGCGGGTCGGGTCCATCTTGTTGCCTGCGCCCATGGAGCAGATGATGGGGGTGCCTGCCTCCTTGCACTTCATCACCAGCGCCAGCTTGCCGGTGACGGTGTCAATGGCATCCACCACATAGTCGTACTGGGTAAAGTCGAACTGGTCCTGTGTTTCCGGGCCAAAGAAGCACCGGTGGGTGGTCACCCTGATGTCCGGGTCAATGTCGTGGATGCGCTGTGCAGCCACATCTACTTTATATTGCCCTACCGTACTGCGGGTGGCAATGATCTGGCGGTTGAGGTTGGTCAGGCAGACCTTATCATCATCGATCAGATCCAGTGCCCCCACGCCGCTGCGCGCCAGCGCTTCCACCGTGTAGCCGCCCACGCCGCCAATGCCGAACACCGCCACGCGGGAATTGTGCAGTTTTTCCATAGCTTCCGCGCCCAGCAGCAACTGCGTGCGGGAATACTGATTTTGCATTTTGTTCTCCTTGTTACTTTTCCACTCTCGTAATGGTGCCGCCGCCCAGCACGGTGTCGCCCTGATACAGCACCACGGCCTGACCGGGCGTAGGGGCGCGCTGGGGCTGGTCAAATTCCAGCCGGAAGCCGCACTCCGCCGGGTAGACGGTGGCGGCCTGCTCCACCTGATGGTACCGGGTGCGGGCTGTGACCCGCAGCGGTCCGGTCAGCTCCGGAATGGCGATCCAGTTCACCTCGTCCGCATACACGATGCGGTCGAACAGCATCTCCTCCGGCCCTACCGTGACAGTGTTTGCCTGCATGTCCTTGCCGCAGACGTACACAGGTGCCCCCATGGCAAGGCCCAGCCCCTTGCGCTGGCCGATGGTGTACCGCACCGCGCCGTTGTGGGTGCCCACCACCCTGCCGCTCTCGTCCAGAAAATCACCTACCGGGTAGTGTTTGCCGGTGAAGTCCTCCATAAAGCGGGCATAGTCGCCATCCGGCACGAAGCAGATGTCCTGACTGTCGTGCTTGCGGGCATTGACAAATTTGTGCTGCTCCGCGATCTCGCGCACCTCAGTCTTGTGCAGGCCGCCCAGCGGCAGACGGATATGCGCCAGCTGCTCCTGAGTGAGGTTGTAGAGCACGTAGCTCTGGTCCTTGCCCTCGTCCAGCCCCTTTTTGAGCAGGAAACGGCCGGTGGCCTCGTCCTGCTCCACCCGGGCATAGTGGCCCGTGACCACATACTCCATGCCGTGTGCCCGGGCCCAGTCCAGCAGATGGCGGAACTTCATATATTTATTGCAGTCGATGCAGGGGTTCGGCGTGCCGCCCGCCTCATACACGCGGACGAATTTTTCAATGACCTGTTCCCGGAAGTCGGCTGTGAAATCCAACACCTCGTACGGGATATCCATGGCAAACGCCACCTCTGCTGCGTCCTCGATGTCCTTTTCCGAGCAGCAGGTGTGAAAGCCGGACTGTCCCAGCGTTTCGTTGCGGGTGAGCCGCATGGTGATGCCGGTGCAGTCATAGCCTGCCTGCTGCATGAGCCATGCCGCCACCGAGCTGTCCACGCCGCCGCTCATGGCAATGAGGGCATGCGGCTTTGAATCAGGGGTCTGTGTGGTCATAAGTTCTCCTTTGGTGCATTCAACACACTAAAACAGTAGTATAATAGTAACTCTGAAAAAAGAGCTTGTCAAGACGCAGCGAGCTGCTGCACTGCGGCCAGCAGGGCTTGCCGCTCGTTGGGATATTCTTCCCGGATCACACCGTCCAGCAGCGCTTCCAGCACTTTGCGGATGCCCGGCCCCGCCGGGACGCCTGCCGCCATCAGGTCGCGGCCATTCACAGCCAGCTGGCTGACGCGGCAGCATACGCCGTCCGCGTCCAATTGTTCGGCCAATTCGGAAAGTGCAGCAAAATCAGCCGCCCGTTCCGGCTGCAGGGCTGTGCCCAGTGCTGCCAAACGCCGCACGGTACACAAGTTATATTTGCCCAGTAGTCGGCGGGCGTAGATAGTAAAGTCGGGTGTGACGGTAGTTTCTCTGAGGACCGTCCGCTGGGGTGGGACCCTGTTGCCGAAGGCAATAGGGCGGGCGATGGAATGGCCTGCAACGGCAACGACTGCCGCCTGCGGCGGAAACAAGGAGTTGCTGTTGGAGCAGCGGCCAGCAGGATGCGAGTGCTGCTCAAGGCACGAAGCATCCGCTGGGTGCCGCAACCCGTACTCGTGTCCGAAGAGAAAGCTACCGTCACGCCTTCTGGCTTCCCGCACCAACACCGCCGCCTCTTCAATCAAGGCATTGGAGCAGCGCAGGCGCTTGAGTGTGCGGCGGATGCCGTCCTCGCCAAGGCTGTACAGCAGCGCCGCCAGCCGGATGGGCAGGTTTTCTGCACCCGCCGGGCAGGCATCCACCACCGGCTTTGCCGCCGCCAGTGCCTCCGATGAAAGCTCCGGCAGAATAACAAGCAGTATTTTTTTGTCAAGATATGCCGCAGGGGCGGGAGCGCTCAGCAGTTTTGCAAGCTCTTCCTCGATGCGCTCCACCGATACGCAGTCCAGATGGGCACACAGCTCCTGTGCCGCCTGCGCCGTGGGCGGGTCGATGGCAAAGCCAAACCGGGCTGCGAAGCGGTACAGCCGCAGGATGCGCAGCGCGTCCTCGGTGAACCGCTGGCGGGGCACACCCACCGCCCGTACGATGCCGCTTTGCAGATCGGCCTGCCCGCCAAAGGGGTCCACAAGGCCCTCTTTTTCATTGTAGGCCATGGCGTTGATGGTAAAATCCCGCCGGGCCAGGTCCTCCCGCACATCCGGCACAAAGTGCACCTCGTCCGGGTGGCGGCCATCTGTGTAGGTGCCTTCTGTACGGAAGGTGGTGATCTCGTAAAGGGCACCGCTCTGCTTCACCGTTACCGTGCCGTGCTGCAGGCCGGTGGGGATGCACCGCTGCGCGCCGAACAGCTCCATCACCTGCTGCGGCAGAGCACTGGTGCACAGGTCCCAGTCGTGCGGTGTAAGGCCCAGCAGACTGTCCCGCACGCAGCCGCCCACCACGTAGGCTGCATAGCCCGCCCTGTGCAGGGTGTCCAGCAGCTCTGCCGCACCCTCGTCCATCCGGATGGTCATGGCTGTGCCTCCTCGTACTGCAGGGTGATGCTTTTGCCGTCAAAGCCGCACTCCGCCGCCGGGAAGATGCTCTGTGCCTGCGCGGCATACTCCTCCGGGTCGGTGATCATGGGGGAATAATGGGTCAGCCAAAGCCGCTTTGCCCTCGCCTGCGCGGCAAGGGTCGCGCTCTGCCCAAAGGTGCTGTGCCCCCACTGACGGGCCTGGTCTTCCTGCTCCGGAAGGGCATAGGTGGCATCGCATATCAGCAGGTCTGCGTCATGCGCCGCCTGCAAATAATACGTGCAGGGGGCCGTATCGCCGGAAAATACCACGCTCAACCCCTTGCGCGGGGCGCCCAGCACCTGCGCAGGCTGCACCGTTCTGCCCTCCACGGCAACGCTCTGCCCTTTCTGCAGCAGCTTCCATTGCTGCACCGGCACCCCCAGCGCCCGGGCCTGCTCCGGCGAGAATTTGCCTGCACGGGGCAGCTCCAGCCGGTAGCCAAGGCTTTTTACCCGGTGCTTTGTGGCAAACGGCACCAGCCGCGCACCGGCAGGCCAGCCCTCGCTCAGCGCATCCAGCGCCAGCGGCTGGCCCGGCATAAGCACCTGCGGCTTCACCGGATAGGGCAGCGGGCCGGTCAGTGCCCGCACCGCCGCCCAGATATCCGGCAGGCCCTCCGGACCCAGCAGCGCAAGCGGCCTTGTGCGGCCCTGCGCCCCCAGAGTCTGCAAAAGGCCCGGCAGACCAAAGATGTGGTCGCCATGGTAGTGGGTCAGGCAGATGGCATCTGCCCGCATCAGGTTCACGCCTGCCCGGTGTGCCGCTGCCTGAGTGCCCTCGCCGCAGTCCCACAGCAGGCCGTGGCCGCCGCAGGCAGCAAACGCCGCCGAGAGTGCCCGGTCCGGCAGTGGCATGGTAGCCGCAGTGCCCAGCAGTGTAATGGTCAGCATAAAATCGTTCTCCCTGCACAGTAGATTTCGATATTTTATTGTACCACAGCCCAGCACGTTGCACAATCACTGCTGGCCGCGCATAGCATGGGCCAGCACAGCAAAAAGGGGGCAGCGGGATGAGACGCAAAAAAGGGGATCCTTTTTCCGGCAGGCCGCACAGCGGCCTTGGATGGGTGCTTCTGCTCGCCGCACTGGCCCTGTTTCTGCTGGCCGGTGCGCCCGGCTGCATGGCCCAGCGGATGGCGTGGTCTGCCCGGGGAACGATGATCTTTCTGCCCAGCGGGTTTTGAAAAAATGGGAGCATCCTGCTGCACAGAACGCTCCCATTTTTCTTTTTACTTTCCATCCGAATAGGGCAGCTGGCCGGTCAGGGTCAGCGTTTCGGCAAGTTCGTCCTCCGAGCGGAACCGCCACGCCGCCGCTCCCACGGCCACATAGCAGGCATCGGCACGACCCTCCGGTGTAACGGCAAGGATCATCGTTTCACCGTCGCCCACCGCCGTTACCATGCCATCCGCACTCACAGTTGCCACGCCCGGATTGCTGCTGAGCCATGTCATCGTTCCATTTTTGGTGCCTGCAGCCTGCGCGGTCAGCTTCTGACTGGCTCCCACTGCCTGCAGCAACATGGCATTTTTGCTCATCTGCACCCGTCCGATCTCCGATGTGACCGTTACCGTGCAGCGCAGCACCTGCCCGGCTGTGGTCAGTGCGCTGATGACGGCCTTGCCGGACCCCTGCGCCTTTACGGTACCGTTTGTGCTTACCGATGCCACCGCCGGGTTGCTGCTGACCCACTGCCGCACATAGGTAAACCCGCCTTTGTTCTGTTCCAGCTTCAGCTGTTTCGTCGGGGCAGGCTCCTGCTCTGTAATGGTAAGCGTCAGATCGCTGGTGTTCAGCACCAGGCGGCTGGCTGTGCTTTTGCGCACCGTGATGGTACAGGTGGTCTTTTCGCCGCGCTCATTGCGGGCCGTGACGGCCGCAGTGCCCTCGGCATGGCCGGTCACCTTGCCGGTGCCGTCCACCGATGCCACTGCCGGATCACTGGAAGTCCAGATCAGAAAGAAGTAGTCGTTGGGTGCCTGCACATTCAGGTAGGCCACCGGGGCCGGGTCTCCTTCGGTGATATCCAGCGTCAGTTCGGCAGTGTCCAATGTCATGCCGCTGTCCGGCAGCGGCTGCTCCTGCGCAGCATAGGCCGACAACGCCCCGGCTGCAAACAGTTCTGCGCACAGCACCACTGCACAAACACACGCTTTGAACCCCTGCTTCATGGGCTTTGCCCTCCCCGCCTGCTTTGCTGCAAGATCCTTTAAATATTCCTGTCTCCGTATTATTTTACACGCAGTGCAAAACCGGGTCAAGTTTTTTGCCCATTCTGCCGGGCAGCTGAGCCTTATTTTGTGGAGAATAATAAAATCCGCTTTTCAATTTTGTACAAAACGCCGCCGCACCCGGCAAACCGGATGCGGCGGCGCTGTTCTGCTTTTGAATTTTCAGCTTAGTAGTTGATCTTTTTCAGCTCAAAGTAGCTCTGCGGATGTGCGCACACCGGGCACTTGAGCGGTGCGGACTTGCCGATATAGGTGTAGCCGCAGTTCCGGCACTGCCATACCTGCTGCTCCTCGCGGGCAAAGACCTTGTTGTTTTTCAGGTTTTCGGCCAGCGCACGGTAGCGCTCCTCGTGCTCCTTCTCGATCTGTGCCACCATGGTGAACAGTGCTGCGATCTGAGGGAAGCCCTCTTCTTTGGCCTCCTTGGCCATGCGGGGGTACATCTCGGTCCACTCGTCGTGCTCACCGCCTGCTGCCATGTCCAGACAAGTCAGGGTATCGGGGATCGCGCCGCCGCACAGCAGCTTGAACCAGATCTTTGCGTGCTCCTTCTCATTGCCGGCGGTCTCCTCAAAGATCGCGGCCAGCTGCTCGTAGCCTTCTTTTTTTGCCATGCTGGCAAAGAAGGTGTACTTGTTGCGTGCCTGGCTCTCGCCTGCAAACGCTTCCATCAGATTTTTCTCGGTTTTGGTACCCTTCAGTTCCATGATGCTCTCCTTTCAAAAACGGATCTTCTGTCAGGATCGACCGATCCCGGCTCTATCATTCAGCCCGGCGGTAATTTTTTCGCCTGCGGCTCAGGTTCTGAACAGAGTATACCATATTTTTTGATAGAAATCAAGAATAATTCCTATTTATTATGAGAATATTTCTCAGTTATGCTGCTTCAGTGCACACACAGCAATGCTCAGGGCGCTCCACGCTGCCTGATACATCAGCACCGTTGCCACCGAAAGCTCCCAGATGCTGCCTGCACTGGTGAGCAGCGCTGCAATGATAATGGAGAACAGCACCGAGACCATCTGTACCGTGGTGGCGCTGCTCTCGGCGTTCTGGGCCTGATCCGCAGCCTGCAGGCCGCCGGTCAGGCTGGCAAACGCCTTGAGATGGATCATGCAGCAGGTGTCCTCCGGGTCTTCCGGTGCGGCCTTGATGGCATTGCACTGCTCCTGATCCAGCACGGTGATCATGCCTTCCGGCAGGCGGTATGCTTCGGTAATGTGGTGTGCTGTCAGACTGGGGTCCTGACATGTGACCAGCAGGCGGATGTTCTCCTTTTGCAGCACGGCAAGGCCGCGGGCCACATTGCGCCCGCCCACATATTTCAGCACGAACATAGCGTGCAGATTGCCGGACACAGCCAGATACAAAATTTGCAGCTCGCCGTTCTTCGAGTGCTGCATCTCATATTCCTCGTCCGGCAGCGGCACGCCCTCCTGCTCCAGATAGCTGCGGGTACCAATGAGGATGCGGTTGTTATCGCACCAGGCGGAAAAGCCCAGCCCATGGTGCTGCTCCAGATCCTTGACCGGGAACAGGATGTCTGTGCGTTCCTCAACGATCTGGCGGAACAGCCCCTTCAGGGTGCCGTGGCTCTCGTTCAGCACGCTGGCCGCGTACAGGATGGCGCGGTCGATGCGGCCGCCCTTGAAGATGCGGATATCCTCCAGCTGTGCACTGTCGGCGGTGAACAGGTCGTCCGCATCGATCTGCAGCGTATCAATGCCGCCCAGCTGCTCAATGGCCTGCCAACCGGGCACGACTGCGCCCACAGCCGCAGCCGCACGCTGCAGCCGTAGCGAGGCAACGCCCGCGATCAGGGTAGAAGAAAGCGGTGCGCCCATGCACAGCACAGCTGCCATGGCAGCCGCAGCTTTGTTCCAGCCGGCACCTGCCAGCAGGAATAGCACGCCGCTGAGCAGGGCAACGCCCAGCAGGATGTACGAAACTTTGCGGGCACGGCGCTCGCTTGCGCGCTCGCTCAAGCTCTGCTCCACAAAGCCGTCAGCTTCCTTCATCGGGCGGCTCAGCAGCACCCAGGGGTCCTTCTGTTCCAGATCCCGTGCAAGGGCACGCAGCAGGTCTTTGTCCTTGGCGCGGTAGGCGCCCTCGAACTCCACACCATTGGTCACCAGCTCATAGCCGCCCTTGACAGCAGCCAGCATCACCCGGCTGCCCAGCAGCGCAAGGAACAGCCCCAGCGCAGCCATGCCGCTGAGCAGCGAGATGCCGGTGGTGCCGCGGTAAACATTTGCGTTCAGCATGGCTGTGACCGCCTGCACCAGCGCTGCTACTGCGGCCAGCGCCGGCATCGTCTCGGAAGAAGGCCGTCCGCGCAGGCCGTTCAGGCCGTCGCGCAGCACCGGGAAGCTCACGCACAGGCTTGCTGCCAGCAGCAACAGGTTTGCACCATAGAATGCCGCCGGGGCAGCATCCGGGTCCAGCGCCGCCATGGCGGGCAGCAGCCCATCCGACACCAAACCAAAATGCAGCAGCACCACAGCCAGAATGCCGCCCAGCACGCAGCGCAGCGTCAGCTCTGCACTCATACGGTGCAGCTTATCCGCCGTGGCCTCCGGCTCGGTCAGCTCCGTTTCAGCATGTTCCTCCGGAGACACCGCGTCCTCCGCCTCAGCTTTCAGTTCCGGCTGTGGCGCAGCGGGTGCCTTCTCCGGTGCCTGCTGCGGCTCTTCACCGTCCAGCGGCAGCAGCGGCAGGCTCATGGTGTCCTCTTTTGCGGCAGGCTCCTCTGCCGGGGCCAAAGGTGCCTGCGGTGCGTCCTCGCTCTGCGCCTTGCCAAAGAAATCGGCCACCGGCTGCTCCGTTTTTTCCGGCTGCGGCACAGGTTCCGGCTGCAGCTCCGGTGCCGTCTCCTTTACCGCTGCAAACACAGCCGCGGGCAGCGGTGCACCGGACGGTTTCTTTTTGCTTTCAGCCGGTTCAGTTTCTGCCGCCGGGGCTGCTTCGGCTCTCGGTGCAGGCTTTTCCGGCTTCTGGTCGCTCAGGCCGTTGATCATCGCCTTGAGCTGTGCCATCTCCTGCTGCTCCTGCTCTTCCTGCGGCAGCAGCACCTCCGGCGCATTCTTGGGGTGCCGGGGAGGCTTTGCCGTGCTGTGCTGCTCTGCGGGTCTAGCCGCCGGGACAGCGCTCTGCCGGGGTGTTTCCGGCTTCACTGCCGCCGGGGGTTCCGCCGTTTGCGGTGCAGATTTTTCCTCCGGCTTTTTGGCGGGTGCTTCCGGCTGTGCATCCTCTGCTTCCTTTTCCAGAAAAGGCCACGGGGCCAGTTCCTGTTCCGGGTCTGCCTCCGGCTTCAGCATCAGTTCCAGATCCGCTTCCGGTTCCGGCTGCGCATCCTCACCCAGCCGCACCTCACCGGTGGGCATTTCCTGCGGCTGCTCTGCTGCAGCTTCGTCAGTCTCCTGCTTTTCCTTACCACGGCCAAACAGGCCAAACCGTTTCTGCGGCTTTTCCTCCGGCTGGTTTTCGTCTCTCCGGGTCATCTCCTCCGGGATATCCACCGCCGTGGTGCTGAAAAAGGAGCGGAACTTTTCATCCGGGGTCATTTCCCGGCCATTATTTTTATCTTTCGGCATTCTAGTCCCTCCTGTAATTCAAATTGAGGTTCCGGCCCGAATGCCGGATCATGCCTGCTGTGCTGCGCGCTGGGACTGGATCTCGTACAGAATAATGCCCGCAGCCACCGACACGTTGTAGCTGTCCACACCGGTGCCCGGTGCTGCCATATCCAGCCGCACCACACCGTCGCACAGCTTTTTCACCAGCTGCGAAACACCGCTGCCCTCGCTGCCCAGCACCAGTGCAATGGGGCCGGTCAGGTTGTTCCTGCGCAGAGACACGCCGTCCATATCGGCGCAGTAGACGAACACACCCTGCTCCTTCAGGCGGCGGATGGTCTCGCCGATGTTGGCCACACGAGCCACCGGCAGGCGTTCTGCGGCACCTGCGCTGGACTTGATGACGGTAGGCGTGACCGATGCGCCGCCGCGCTTTGGGATCACGATGCCATGCGCACCGCACAGCAGAGCACTGCGCATCACGGCACCCAGATTGTGCGGGTCTTCAATGCCATCGCTCAGCACCAGAAAAGGTGCCTCGCCCTTGTCCTTGGCTGCTGCCATCAGGTCGTCTACCGTCACGTATTCGATCTCGCTGGCAAATGCCGCCACACCCTGATGGCTCTCGGTGCCGGTCATCAGGCGCAGCTTGTTGGGGTGCACCCGCTTCACCGTGGCACCCGCTTCCTTTGCCAATGCGGTATAGTAAGCCGCCACGGCCGGAGCCATGCCCTCAGCAATGAGCACGGTGTCCACGCCGGAACCGCTTTTCAGCAGTTCGGTCACCGGATTTTTGCCATAAACAAGGCTCTCGTTCTTCTGCAGCGGCTCTTCCGGGCTGCGGCGCGGACGGCGCGGCTGGTTCTTTTCTTCCATGATGATTTTCTCCTTCCGTTGTATCACCGGAAGGTGCTGTGCACACCCTCCAAAAGGCGCGCCGCACTCTGGGCCGCGCACCGGTATGATCTGAAGATGATAACTCATCTTGAAGTATAGCATAAGCCAACCTTGTTTGCCAGCAAATTACCGTTTTTTATCCGCGTCCTGCAAAAGTTTTTCTGTTCGTGGTGCCGGAGACCGTTTCCGCTTTTTTGCAGAAATGTTCTGCCGCCCTGCATCAGCTTTACCCGGCTGCTGGGTAGATATCCCTCTGTTTTGCCGGAGAAAAAAGTTTTCCACAAAAACGCGGTATACAATCCGTAGAAGAGCGATTATTTTTCCACATGTTGAAAACCCTGTGGAGAAAGTTCAAAAGTCCAGCTTTAAAGCCTGTTTTGCCTGTGGAATTCCACACTTTCCACAAGGTTTTCCACTTTTTGGTTCGATCTTTTTTGATTTCCTGCGTACAATTTGTAGAATACAAGTCGGAAATATGACAATTTTTTGAACTGCATCCTGTCCGCTTTTGCCAAATTGCCCAATATCATTTTGACGAATGTGGATCTGTGTTGAAAATCCGTCCTTCATCAAGCGTTCTGTCTTTCGGCCGCTTATTGCATATTATATGGAAATTTGTTGCATTCTATCGAATATACGCGCTTCTGGCAGTAACCCCCTGCACCCTGCCAGAAACAGAATCCCCGCATTGTTACAGGAAAAACACCGGTTTGGATTGATTTTGGCCGCTGTTTGGGGTATACTAATTCTGTAGGTTCGTTAAACCGTGCACAAAGCGGATATGAAACGAGCAAGACCCCAATGATTTTGTGGAGGTAATGAATAATGTTGGTAAATGCAACCGAAATGCTGATCAAAGCACGTGATGGCCACTACGGTGTGCCTCAGTTCAACATCAACAATCTGGAGTGGACCAAGTCCGTTCTGACCGCCTGCGAGGAAATGAAGAGCCCTGTGATTCTGGGTGTTTCCGAGGGTGCCGGCAAGTACATGACCGGTTTCAAGACCGTCGCTGCCATGGTCAGCGCAATGGTCGATTCCATGGGCATCACCGTTCCCGTTGCCCTGCATCTGGATCACGGCACCTATGAGGGCTGCAAGGCCTGCATCGAGGCCGGCTTCTCTTCCATCATGTTCGATGGCAGCCACTACTCCATCGAGGAGAATGTGGAAAAGACCAAGGAGCTGGTTGCTCTGGCACACGCTAAGGGCCTGAGCATCGAGGCCGAGGTCGGTTCCATCGGCGGTGTCGAGGACGGCGTTGTGGGTGCCGGCGAGATCGCAGACCCCGAGGAGTGCGCAAAGATCACCGCTCTGGGCATTGACTTCCTGGCTGCCGGCATCGGCAACATCCATGGTGTCTACCCGGCAAACTGGAAGGGTCTGGACTTCGAGGCTCTGGACCGCATCCACAAGGCCACCAACAACATTCCTCTGGTTCTGCACGGCGGCACCGGCATCCCCGACGAGATGATCGCAAAGGCCATCAGCCTGGGCGTTTCCAAGATCAACATCAACACCGAGTGCCAGCTGGTGTTTGCTGAGGCCACCCGTAAGTACATCGAAGAAGGCAAGGATCAGCAGGGCAAGGGCTTCGACCCCCGCAAGCTGCTGGCTCCCGGCGCAAAGGCCATCGAGGCCAAGTGCAAGGAGAAGATCGAGCTGTTCGGCTGCGCAGGCAAGGGCTAAGCGGAAGCTCGTATCGTAACCGGTACACCACCCAATAAAGTATGCGCCCCCGCTGCACCGTTATGCACAGTGCAGCGGGGGCGCTTTTTACTTTATATGCGAGCACTCAGACGCGGGTCTTTTCCATATCTCCAAAAATGTATTGCATACAGTCCTGCACCCAGAAGCAGGCAAAAAATCGAATAGCTAAGGATCGGAAGCCGCAGCAGTACGATCTTACCCGCGATCTGGGTAAAGAACCAGCCCGTTCCATACAGAGTCACGATATAAAGCACCAGCCATGTAGCATATTTCAGCCAATGCTCTCGTGGCGGAAAGCCTACCTGCTCCATCATCCGGCGGAACAGTGCGCAAAAAACCGTCACTGCAACAACAAGCTGCATCAGATAGCCTACAGAAAGTTCAAAAAACCAATCACCAATTACCGGGTAAAGCAGCAGCCCTTCCACGCCCCACTCAAAGAAGAAATACAGCGGTGCAACAAACCAGAAGTAATCCGCAGCTCTCAGTGTTTTCAAACATGGCTTGACCTCCTCTACAAAGGTTTTTGCATCCGAAATCGAATCGAACAGTTCCTGATTTTCTGCATTGGCTTGGATGGAAATATCAAGCAGATCGCTGCACACAAGTTCAATGCCGCAGAAATCCCAGCTGACCCGGCGAAGATACCAGATCACATCTTTCAGCTGCTCCTGGCTTTTTTCGTTCAGCAGCTTTGTACGCATCCGATTTGCCTTTCGCAACGCAAAATACTTATTCATATGGCTCCTCCTTAAAAATTTTCTCCACCAGCTGGCAGAGCTGATACCAATCCTGCCGAAACTCAAGAAGTGCCTTTCGACCTTCTTCAGTTACAATATAATATTTCCGGCTCGGCCCCTTAGGGGAAGGTCTGCGTTCTACTGTAACCTTTCCTTGCTGCTCCAGCCGCAGCAGCAGCGGATAAAGCGTGCTTTCACTCAAGTCAGAAAACCCGACCTGTTTTAGATGCATCACGATCTCATAGCCATAGGTCGGCTCTCTGCTAATGAATTTCAGAACACAGAATTCCAAAACGCCCTTGAGCAATTGTGTGTTGTTTTCCACTGGATACCTCCTTTTGCCTATTATGTAATACATAGTAGCTTATCTATATTGTATTGCATAGTAGTATTTTTGTCAAGTCCTGTCCTGTTATCATTTCGACCAAAATCCGCTCCATATTTTTGTGCAACAAAAAAGCCCTGAGATTTCTCTCAGAGCTTTCTGTTCAAGTCGGCGACTACCTATTTTCACGCGCCGTTTCCAGCGAACTATCTTCG
>OGWZ01001702.1_pt1 | contig 19591 bp, 11 predicted proteins | sample 1576141 | NCBI WGS metagenome assembly OGWZ01 (sample SAMEA3541512, study PRJEB24748) | human gut metagenome | biome: human gut; feature: human-associated habitat; material: faeces | place: China | collected 2012
AGCATCAGAGATTTGAACTCTGGCGGCGCTACAAACGCCCTATCGCATTTCGAGTTAATCTTTGAAAAGGCAATATGGTGATAACCAAGGCTGATGCAGGCTGGTTTGTCCGCTGATTTTGGGCGATGTTCGTGGAAAAAGCACTGATAAACCAGCAAAAAACAATGTAGGTACGAAAATAAGCAAAATTTCCCGTTTTGGGGCAAAAATGGCGACTTTTTGGAAGAAATGCAAGATAAGATGCAAGATAACCCCTGCCCCAAAAGCCGGATAATGGTGCAGGTTTGCGGACACGAATGAGAAAAAATGCAAGAAGCAAAAAATTGAAGTAGTGATTTTTCGGGTTCCACTTTACAAACAAGGAGAACCCGAAATGAAGAAAGAAACTGTAAGCAACGACTCTTTGAAAGAAAAAATCGAAGAAATCCTAACACCCTATCCGGACCCGATGAGCCGCAACGATTTCCGCATCGTTTGCCATATCGGAACGCGCACTTCGCTTTATCTCCTGCAAAGCGGACTTGTTCCCTGCAAAAACAACGGAAAGAAAACGCGATGCTATAAAATCGCCAAGAAAGATGTTGCCGAGTATCTCTACCGCCGAGAGTCCGACCCGATGCGCTACACTCCGCCCAGCGGGTGGTATTACAACTACCCCAAGCATAAGAAACCTGCCGCATCGTTAGAGCGCAAGCTGAACTATAAGGGCGAGGAACGGCTGCTGGCCAAGGAATGGTACGAGCAGCAACTGGCAAATTACCCGGATGTACTGACCGTTGCGCAAGTCTGCGAGGTGACAGGCTATCAACGCCACACAATTCTGAAATGGTGCAGCAAGGGCTTGCTGAAAACCATCTTACAGACACCCAAGTACATGATTCCGAAAGTATGGCTGCTGGAATTTGTGACATCCGATTTTTTCAACGAAATCAGCCGAAAATGTGGAAAACACTATGCAGCAATCAAGGAAATCGGTGATTCAAGCAAAAGCAGATGGTATACTCATTCATCATAATGTGTTCCGTTCAATTTTCCAGTCGCTGACTGGAAAATCGGGTGGTTGAGATATACAAGACATTTTTCCATTAAAGAATATAGTCGGAAAAATCGCTGCACCGCCCTTTATCCGTGCAGAGGATAGATGATAACCCATAGTAGTGCGGTCAACTCAATTTGCCAGACAGCGTCTGGTAAATTTAAGAATCCCAATATAGCGGGTACAATATTTTTCGGATTAGCATTCAAGATCCAATGCAAAAGTGACTGTGGTGCAAAGTGGATCTCTGCGCCACAGTCACTTTTGCATTAAGCAAATCAACATAAGCCATAAATCAATGATTTAGTTCAGCCCGGACAATGACCGCATAACAAGGTCAATATCCTTGTTTTCCAGTTCCTGAATGATATGGAGATAGGTCTTTTGGGTGGTTGTCATACTGGAGTGTCCCAGTCGCCGGGCAACACTCGCAATAGATACGCCGGTAAAAAGTAGCAGGGATGCGTGGGTGTGGCGCAGACCGTGGATAGAAATGACCGGGATATTGCACCTCTCGCAGTGGCGGCTCAAAACATCATTAACGGTAGAGTTGTAGACTTTGCCATCCACAAAAATAGGTTGATCGTCCGGCAGACCTTTTACAAGCTCGGAAAAACGGATAACAGACTGCCAATCAATTTGAATTTTACGAACCGATGATTTGTTCTTTGTCGGCTGAAACCCACCGGCACCCTTGTAATCCCATGTCTTACTGATGGAAAGGGTCTGATGATAGAAATCAAAGTCCTTGGGGGTCAGTGCCAGTGCCTCCGAAAAGCGCATTCCGGTCTTAGCCACCAAAAGAATGAAATAATCCCAGTTCACTTCATCCTTTAATTCAAGCGAGGCAAGGAGCGTGTGCAGTTCAAATTGGTTAAGGTACTTTATTTTCTTTGTGGATGGTGTCTTGCCTTTAATAATCGCTTTCCGCGTGGGGTCACGGTCAATCAGCCCCTCGTCCACTGCGTCTAAAACAGCTCCTTTGAGTTGGTGGTGAAAGTCCATTGTCGTCTGCCGTTCATGGTATTCGGCATAATCATTCAACAACTGCTGATACGCAATGCGATTCAAATCGCAAATTTTCAAATCCGGGATAAGTTTTTCAAGCCATTTTTGCGTCATCAGGTACTTGTCCATTGTAACCTGTCTTATCGCCCCTTTCTTGTATACAGTAATCCACTTTGCATAATATTCACAGAACTTATCTGTGCGTTGTGCTTCGTTAAGCATATTGCACCTCCGTTGTATGTGTGAATATGGCTTACGCTGATGAAGGGTGATAAGGTGGTCGAGATTCGCGAAATAAGCTGCTATTTTTGCTTGTTCCTGTTCGTAAGGGGATACATAAATCTCGATTTCGCTTAATGCGGGAAATTTCAAATTCCAGTTATCAGATGTTATACCCTGTGAATTGATTTTGAAAGTGTGGATAGTCGCAGGTAATTTGAACTGGTAAGCCATACACTTGGAGTTTATACCTGAATTTGGCGTAAGTACGGTATAAGCAGGGCTGACAATTCCCTCATACGGTGAACATCCACTTGCTCCTTGCCACATACGCATTGAGTTGTACGCAATATCGCCAGCGCAGACTTTCTTATATTTCGACTTATCATCATTGGAATTGTCGTGCCGTCCGAGTTCCGAAAACTTCTTGATACCGTCATTTATAGTAACTGAAATCAACTCACCATCGGGCATACTTTCACAGCGTTCAGTAAAACAGTCTCCCAACTTCCGCTGTTCCCAAGCGTATGTATTTTATGGCATAAGCCACAATTTTTTGTGGAAACCTTAGCTATCTGTGTTATAATAGAAATAACTACTTACGCTTTTCCCAAGAAAAGGTATTTTCTAAAACAAAAGGAGCTTGACCGATGAACAAACAACAGCTTGCGCAGAAGATTTGGGCTTCTGCTAACCAGATGCGCTCCAAAATCGAGGCCAGTGAGTACAAAGACTTTATCCTTGGTTTCATTTTTTATAAATATCTGTCCGATAAAGAAATCGAATTTCTGAAAGACAACGATTATGACGATGAGCTGCTGAAAACCGTAACCGAGGACGACCCTGAAACCGTCAAATGGGTGCAGGAAAACATCGGCTATTTTATCTCCTACAAAGATTTCTTCTCCACCTGGCTCGGCATGGGCAAGGATTTTGATGTTTCCAATGTGCGTGACGCGCTGTCGGCGTTCAGCCGGCTGATCTCCCCTACGCACAAGCGTGTGTTTGAGAAAATCTTCAACACACTGGAAACCGGTCTTTCCAAACTGGGCGACAGCTCCGGCACCCAGACCAAAGCCATCAGCGGTCTGCTGAATCTGATCAAGGATATTCCGATGGACGGCAAGCAGGGCTATGATGTGCTGGGCTTCATCTACGAATATCTTATCAGTATGTTTGCCGCCAATGCAGGCAAAAAGGCAGGCGAGTTCTACACGCCCCACGAAGTTTCGCTGCTGATGTCCGAAATCGTGGCAAGCCACCTGCAGGGCAAAAACGAGATCAAAATCTATGACCCGACCAGCGGTTCCGGCTCGTTGCTGATCAACATTGGCAAAAGCGTTTCCAAGTATATGGCAGACGCAAACAATGTAAAATACTACGCGCAGGAACTGAAAGAGAACACCTACAACCTGACCCGCATGAATCTGGTAATGCGCGGCATCAAGCCGGACAACATCGTTACCCGCAACGGCGATACGCTGGAGGAGGACTGGCCCTACTTTGACGATGCCGACCCCATCAACTCCTATGACCCGTTGTATGTGGACGCCGTAGTATCGAACCCGCCCTATTCCCAGGCATGGGACCCCACCAACAAGGAAGGCGACGCCCGCTATGCCCGCTTTGGTCTGGCACCCAAGGGTAAGGCGGACTATGCCTTTTTGCTGCACGACCTCTACCATATCAAGCCAGACGGCATTATGACCATCGTTTTGCCCCACGGTGTTCTGTTCCGCGGCGGTGAGGAAGGCACGATCCGCAAAAATCTGATTGAGAACAACCACATTGACGCCATCATCGGTCTGCCCGCCAACATTTTCTTTGGCACGGGCATTCCCACCATCATTATGGTGTTGCGCCAAAAGCGCGAGCGCGAGGATGTACTTATCATTGACGCCTCCAAGGGGTACACCAAGGAGGGCAAAAACAACAAGCTCCGCGCCTCCGACATCAAGCGCATTGCTGATACCTTTGTAAAGCGTGAGAGCATCCCCAAATTTTCCCGCACGGTCAGCCGTGAGGAAATCCGCGCCAACGACTACAACTTAAACATTCCCCGCTATGTGGACTCCTCTGAGGCAGCGGAGCATTGGGATGTATACGCCTCTATGTTCGGCGGCATCCCCGCAGCAGAGCTGGACGAGCTTTCCGCGTACTGGGCGGCGTTCCCTGCGCTGCGCGGTGAATTGTTTGCTGAAAACGGAACGCCCTATGCGGCGCTGACCGTTGAGGACATCAAGTCGGCTATCAAAAACAGCCGCGATGTAACCGCCTTTGAGGACGCCTATCGCTCCGCCTTTGCTGCGCTGCCCGCCCATATGAAGTCTGTCCTGTTGGACGGCATGGACAAAATTGAGATTGCCAAGACGGAAACCACCCTCAGCGAGGATATTTTTGCGCGCCTTGCCGACATTCCGCTGATTGACAAGTACGAGGCTTATCAGCTGCTGGACGACCACTGGAACACGATTGCCGTTGACCTTGAAATGATCCAGACCGAGGGGTTCGGTGCAGCCAAAAAGGTAGACCCCCATCTTGTCACCAAGAAGAAGGGCAACGAGGAGCAGGAAGTGCAGGACGGCTGGGTCGGGCACATTCTGCCCTTTGATCTGCTGCAAAAAACACTGTTGAAAGATAAGGCTGGCGCGCTCCACGCGCTGGAAAATCAGCTTGCCGAGCTGCCCACCGAATATGAAGCCCTGCTGGATGAATTTACCGAGGACGACAAGGACGCCTATAAGGAGTGCTTTACCGAAGAAGGCGATGCTTTTGTGCCGAAGGAGATTGCCAAAAAGGTCAAAGAACTGCGGCGGGACCGCACCCCCGAGGCACAAAATGCCTGCCGCATTTTCAGCCGTGTAGAGGAACTGACCAGGCAGGAAAAGGCACTGAAAGCCAAAATCAAATCTGACGCAGCAGCACTGGAAGCCCTGACCAAAAAGACCATTGAGAGGCTGACCGATGCGCAGGTGTTGGAGCTGCTGGAACAAAAATGGATTGCGCCCTTTACGAACGAGCTTGCCAAGCTGCCCGATGCCATGGTGGACAGCCTTGTCAGCAAGATTCAGACCCTGCAAAATAAATATAGCACAACCTTCTTTGATGTGGAAAGCGAAATCCGCGCCACCGAAAAGCAGCTGGCCGCGATGATGGACGACCTTACCGGCAGTGAGTACGACCTGAAAGGCCTGAGCGAGTTCAAGACGCTCTTGTTGGGTGACTGATATGGCAAAACAGAACAAACCTGCCATCCGATTCAAGGGATTTACTGACGCTTGGGAACAGCGGAAGTTAGGGGACTTTTGTGAAATGTTCAATGGCGACAGGAGTGCAAAATACCCCAACGAACAAGATATGGTGCATGAAGGCATTCCCTTTATAAATGCAGGAGACCTTGAAAATGGTTGTGTAAATTTGCTAAATGCAAATAAGATAACTACCGAGAAGTACAATGACCTCGGTGGTGCAAAATTACAGCTTGGTGACATTGTATATTGTTTGCGTGGAACACTCGGAAAAAACGCTTATATCGACAATTTTTCCGAAGGAACCGTTGCATCATCGCTGGTTGCGATTAGGCCCAAAAACATTGACGGTAAATATTTGTTTTATATCCTAAATTCAGATATCGAATACAGCCAACGAATCTTACATGACGAAGGTGCAGCACAGCCTAATCTATCTGCGAAAAGCGTTTCTGAGTTTATAATTCCCATACCAAATATAGATGAACAAAAAAAGCTTTCGTCGTTTTTTGATAGTCTAAGTAACCTTATCACCCTTCATCAGCGTAAGTATGACAAGCTGCAAGTTTTGAAGAAAGCCATGCTTGAAAAAATGTTTCCGAAAAATGGCAGCAGCGTTCCCGAAATTCGATTCAAGGGATTTACTGACGCTTGGGAACAGCGGAAGTTGGGGAAAGTTGTCAAAGAAGTAACCCGCAATGACCCAACATCGGAAGCCCCTATAATGATGATTACGGCAAACAACGGCTTTATTGAGCAGTCAGAAAGGTATGCTTTTGATAACGCCGGAGAAAGTTTGAAGAAATATATTCTTCTCCAAAAAGGTGAACTTGCCTATAATCACGGCGCATCAAAGTTGCGTCCATTTGGCTCTTGCTTTGCGCTGACAACAGCAGAAAGTGCCCGTATACCGTTTGTTTATCATTGTTTTTCTGCGGAAAACCAAAATGCAGAGTTTCTGTCAATAGAGTTGAATGGCTCTGAAGTTGAGAGTCAGCTTCGCAAGATTGTGTCGTCTGGTGCGAGAATGGATGGCTTGCTGAACATCTCGTTTGATGAATACTCTACTGTGACTGTGCTACTTCCTGACATAAAAGAGCAAGAACACATTGCCGACTTTTTTCGTAATCTCGACCACCTTATCACCCTTCATCAGCGTGAGTTAGAAAAGCTGCAAAATATCAAAAAATCCATGCTCGAAAAGATGTTTGTCTAAGGAGAATCGTGAAAAAATGGGAAAAATTATTTTATATCACGGCACTCCCGACAAAATCGTTGTGCCGAAATTTGGCGGCGGTGATGATAAACACGACTATGGCAGGGGCTTTTACCTTACCGAGAACATCGAACTTGCCAAAGAATGGGCGGTCTGCCGCCCGAACGACACAAACGGCTGGGTTCACAAGTATGAACTGGAAACCGCCGGGCTGAAAATTCTGGATTTTCAGCAGCACAGTGTTCTTGCGTGGCTGGCAGAGCTGATGAAGCACCGGGACGCCGCCGACTCTAAGCGATACCGTATGCTAGCAAAGAAATTTATCGAAAAATACGGCATGGATACCCGCGATTATGATGTGATTTGCGGCTGGCGCGCAAACGCCTCCTACTTTTACATTGCCAAAGAGTTTGTGCGCGATAATATTGATGTGGATATTCTGGAAGATCTGCTGTCGCTGGGCGGTTTGGGCATCCAGTATTGCATCAAGTCCGAGGCCGCGTATGCAAATCTGAAAGAAATAACCGACGAGCTGCTTGCCGTGGACTACACTGAATTTAACGACAGGTACAATCAGCGCGACATAACGGCAAGAAAACGGATGCGCGAACTGGTGGATTCCGACGCGAACACGGTCACAAAGGTGTTCAGCACACTGTTTGAGAGGTGAGGGACAATGCGCGCGTATGCAAAGGAATATGTAAGCGATGTAGTAGAAAATCAGGGCAAGCTCTTTGACCTTGTGGCACAGAAATACCCTGACAAGGATACCGCGGCTTTTATCAATTCCTATATGGCAAGCAAAACCAGGAAAAGCATCGACGAAGCCAAAGCCTATGTAAACACGATGAGCGCTCCCGAATTGTGGGATTACTTTTGCAAAACCGAGGACTTTACACTGAAGGACGGCAAAGCCATCGAGGGGTTTATGCCGGACTGGATCGGCGAATTTTATGCGTATTATCAATGGTATTATAATCTGCCCAGCAGCGAGGTCGTAAAAAAAGTGCCGGTTGCTTTTCTGGAAAAAGCATACGGCGGGCTGCATGATCTGGAACTGGATTTGGCAGTACAAAAGGTCGGTGAAGTATAATGACGGTTGTTTGCTTTCATAACCCCAGTGAGGAAAACGGATATTTGAGCAACTGGTACCCCTGCCGCTTTACGGTGGAGGGGGTGGACTTTTCCTCCATGGAACAATATATGATGTACAAAAAGGCTGTGTACTTTGGTGACAAGGCTGTGGCGGCCAAAATTCTTGCAACCGATGATGTTGCCGAAATCAAGACGCTTGGCAGGCTGGTTGCCCATTATAGCGAGCGTTATTGGAACGGTATTCGACAAATCGTTGTTTTTACAGGGCTGCTTTCCAAATTCACCCAAAATGACGACCTGAAAGCGCAGCTTGCCGCCACCAAAGGTTCCGTTTTGGCTGAATGTGCGGTCAGGGATACCATTTGGGGCATCGGTTTGTCGATGAAGGACCCGGACAGGCTGGATATTGGCAAGTGGAAGGGGCAAAACCTGCTGGGCTATGCCCTGATGATGGTGCGCGAACGGCTGTAAAAGCGCACACAAATACCCGGAAAGGGGCAAAACAAATGACCTTTCAAAAGGAATCGGACTTTGAAGAAGCGCTTATAAAAATCCTGACGACCAAAGGCTGGGAGAGCACAATTCTGAAATATCCCACCGAGCAGGATCTGATCCGCAACTGGGCAAACATTCTCTTTGACAATAACCGCGGCATAGATCGCCTTGGCGATTACCCCTTGACCGATGGCGAGATGCAGCAAATTGTGGAGCAGATTCGGGAACTGCGCACGCCGCTGAAGCTGAACGGCTTTATCAACGGCAAAACGGTTTCGGTCAAGCGCGATAACCCCGATGACAAGGCACATTTCGGCAAGGAAGTCAGCCTGAAAATCTACGACCGCATGGAGATTGCCGCCGGGCAAAGCCGCTACCAGATCGTGCAGCAGCCGATTTTTCCCGGTAAATCCAAAATGCTGAACGACCGCCGCGGCGATTTGATGCTGCTGATCAACGGTATGCCGGTGTTCCATCTGGAATTGAAGCGCAGCGGTGTGCCGGTGAGTCAGGCATATAACCAAATTGAAAAATACGCCCACGAGGGTGTGTTTACCGGGCTGTTCTCGCTTGTGCAGATTTTTGTGGCAATGAACCCGGAAGAAACCGTCTACTTCGCCAACCCCGGTCCCGACGGAAAATTCAACACCGATTACTACTTCCACTGGGCGGACTTCAACAACGAGCCAATCAACGATTGGAAAGAGATTGCCTCCAAGCTGCTGTCCATCCCCATGGCGCATCAGCTGATCGGCTTTTACACCGTGGCCGACGATGCGGACGGCGTGTTGAAGGTTATGCGCAGCTATCAGTATTATGCTGCCAGTGCGATTTCGGATGTGGTTTCCAAAACGAAATGGGACAGCGGCAAGCAGCGCGGCGGGTATATCTGGCACACCACCGGCAGCGGCAAAACGATGACCTCCTTCAAGTCCGCGCAGCTGATTGCTAATTCCAACGATGCGGACAAGGTGGTTTTCCTCACGGATCGCATCGAGCTGGGAACGCAGTCGCTGAAAGAATACCGCGCCTTTGCCGATGAAAACGAGACCGTGCAGGCAACGGATAACACCTATGAGCTGATTACCAAGCTGAAAAGCATTGCCACCGCAGACACGCTGATTGTGACATCTATTCAGAAGATGAGCAATATCCGTGACGAGGAGGGCGGCAAAAATGCCCGCGATATTGAGCTGATCGGCAAAAAGCGGCTGGTGTTTATCGTGGACGAGGCGCATCGCTCCACCTTTGGCGATATGCTGGCAATTATAAAAGAAACCTTTCCCCGTGCGATTTTCTTCGGCTTTACCGGCACACCCGTGTTTGAGGAAAACGCCAAAAAGAACAACGCGCAAACCGATGTGTTTGGCAATGAACTGCACCGTTACAGCATAGCGGACGGCATCCGCGATAAAAATGTGCTGGGCTTTGACCCGTACAAGGTACTTACTTTCCGTGACAAAGATGTGCGGCAGGCTGTTGCACTGGAAAAGGCAAAGGCAACTACGGTTACAGACGCCCTGAATGACCCCGCAAAAGCCGCTGTGTACTATAAGTACATGGACAACACGCAGGTGAAAATGTACGGCGAGCTGGGTCCGGACGGGAAGTGGATCAAGGGGATTGAGGATTATCTGCCCAAGACACAATATCTGACGGTAGAGCATAAGCAGACCGTTATCGAGGATATTAAGGAAAACTGGCTGACTTTGAGCCACAACGGTAAGTTCCACGCCATTTTTGCCACAAGCAGTATCCCGGAGGCAATCGAATATTACCGCATGATGAAGATCACCATGCCGGAATTGAAAACAAGCTGCCTTTTTGACCCGAACATTGATAATAACGGCGGCGCCATTTACAAAGAGGATGGGCTTGTTGAAATTATCGAGGATTACAATAAGCGCTATGGGCAGGATTTTACAATACCCACCCACGCACGGTTTAAGAAGGATCTGTCGCTGCGTCTGGCGCACAAGGAGCAGTATAAGCGCATTGAACGCACACCCGACCAACAGCTTGATTTGCTGATCGTTGTTGACCAGATGCTGACCGGCTTTGACTCCAAGTGGGTTAATACCCTCTATATGGATAAGATGCTGGAATACGAGAACATTATACAGGCGTTTTCCCGCACAAACCGACTGTTTGGACCGGATAAACCGTTCGGCGTGATTCGCTACTACCGCAAGCCGCACACAATGGAGCAAAATGTGCTGAAAGCGGTGAAGCTGTACTCCGGCGACCGCCCGATTGGGTTGTTTGTTGACCGCCTTGCCCACAACCTTGAAAAAATGAACGAGGTGTACGGCGACATTGCGGAGTTGTTTACAAGCGCGGGTGTGCCTGATTTTGAAAAGCTGCCGCAGGACAGAAGCGTCTGCGCCAAGTTTGCCAAGCTGTTCCGTGAACTTAACGACTACATGGAGGCAGCGCGTGTGCAGGGCTTTACATGGAATCAAAGCGTATATCATTGCCCGGACGATGCTGCCGATGAAACCATTGATGTCGAAATGCTGTTTGATGAGTCTGCCTATCTGATTTTGGCACAGCGCTATAAGGAACTGTCCGCCGAACCGTCGGATCCTTCCGATGATAGCGATGCGCCGTATGATTTGGTGGGCTATTTGACGGAAATCGACACCGGTGTGATTGATTCCAACTATATGAACAGCCGCTTTGATAAGTACCTGAAGCTGCTGAATCAGGCGGGTGCATCGGGAGAATCCATAGAACAGGCAAAAGCCGAACTGCATAAGTCCTTTGCCAGCCTGACACAGGAAGAACAGAAGTTCGCCAACATCTTCCTGCACGATATTGAACGCGGCGACGCCACGCCCGAACCCGGCAAGACGCTGCGGGATTACATTACCGAGTACCAGTGCCGTGCGAAGAATGACCAAATCCACCGCTTTGCCGTTGTGTTTGGCTTGGATGAAGAAAAGCTCCGCAATATGATGGGTCTGGGGCTTACGAAAACCAATATCAACGAGTTTGGCCGCCTTGACGAACTGAAGAAAAGCGTAGACAAAGCAAAGGCAAAAGCCTATTTTGAGAAAAAAGAGGGCGTAAAGCTGATACCGCCCAAGGTAAACCAGAAAGTGGACAGTTTGCTGCGGGAATTTATTGTAACCGGCGGCTTCGAGGTGTAAGGCTGCATATTTATAAGCGATAAGTCGAACAAAAGGGCCAAGGAAAATCCGAGGCCCTTTTACTTTTGCTTGGGAACAGCGGAAGTTAGGGGACTTTTGTGAAATGTTCAATGGCGACAGGAGTGCAAAATACCCCAACGAACAAGATATGGTGCATGAAGGCATTCCCTTTATAAATGCAGGAGACCTTGAAAATGGTTGTGTAAATTTGCTAAATGCAAATAAGATAACTACCGAGAAGTACAATGACCTCGGTGGTGCAAAATTACAGCTTGGTGACATTGTATATTGTTTGCGTGGAACACTCGGAAAAAACGCTTATATCGACAATTTTTCCGAAGGAACCGTTGCATCATCGCTGGTTGCGATTAGGCCCAAAAACATTGACGGTAAATATTTGTTTTATATCCTAAATTCAGATATCGAATACAGCCAACGAATCTTACATGACGAAGGTGCAGCACAGCCTAATCTATCTGCGAAAAGCGTTTCTGAGTTTATAATTCCCATACCAAATATAGATGAACAAAAAAAGCTTTCGTCGTTTTTTGATAGTCTAAGTAACCTTATCACCCTTCATCAGCGTAAGTATGACAAGCTGCAAGTTTTGAAGAAAGCCATGCTTGAAAAAATGTTTCCGAAAAATGGCAGCAGCGTTCCCGAAATTCGATTCAAGGGATTTACTGACGCTTGGGAACAGCGGAAGTTGGGGAAAGTTGTCAAAGAAGTAACCCGCAATGACCCAACATCGGAAGCCCCTATAATGATGATTACGGCAAACAACGGCTTTATTGAGCAGTCAGAAAGGTATGCTTTTGATAACGCCGGAGAAAGTTTGAAGAAATATATTCTTCTCCAAAAAGGTGAACTTGCCTATAATCACGGCGCATCAAAGTTGCGTCCATTTGGCTCTTGCTTTGCGCTGACAACAGCAGAAAGTGCCCGTATACCGTTTGTTTATCATTGTTTTTCTGCGGAAAACCAAAATGCAGAGTTTCTGTCAATAGAGTTGAATGGCTCTGAAGTTGAGAGTCAGCTTCGCAAGATTGTGTCGTCTGGTGCGAGAATGGATGGCTTGCTGAACATCTCGTTTGATGAATACTCTACTGTGACTGTGCTACTTCCTGACATAAAAGAGCAAGAACACATTGCCGACTTTTTTCGTAATCTCGACCACCTTATCACCCTTCATCAGCGTGAGTTAGAAAAGCTGCAAAATATCAAAAAATCCATGCTCGAAAAGATGTTTGTCTAAGGAGAATCGTGAAAAAATGGGAAAAATTATTTTATATCACGGCACTCCCGACAAAATCGTTGTGCCGAAATTTGGCGGCGGTGATGATAAACACGACTATGGCAGGGGCTTTTACCTTACCGAGAACATCGAACTTGCCAAAGAATGGGCGGTCTGCCGCCCGAACGACACAAACGGCTGGGTTCACAAGTATGAACTGGAAACCGCCGGGCTGAAAATTCTGGATTTTCAGCAGCACAGTGTTCTTGCGTGGCTGGCAGAGCTGATGAAGCACCGGGACGCCGCCGACTCTAAGCGATACCGTATGCTAGCAAAGAAATTTATCGAAAAATACGGCATGGATACCCGCGATTATGATGTGATTTGCGGCTGGCGCGCAAACGCCTCCTACTTTTACATTGCCAAAGAGTTTGTGCGCGATAATATTGATGTGGATATTCTGGAAGATCTGCTGTCGCTGGGCGGTTTGGGCATCCAGTATTGCATCAAGTCCGAGGCCGCGTATGCAAATCTGAAAGAAATAACCGACGAGCTGCTTGCCGTGGACTACACTGAATTTAACGACAGGTACAATCAGCGCGACATAACGGCAAGAAAACGGATGCGCGAACTGGTGGATTCCGACGCGAACACGGTCACAAAGGTGTTCAGCACACTGTTTGAGAGGTGAGGGACAATGCGCGCGTATGCAAAGGAATATGTAAGCGATGTAGTAGAAAATCAGGGCAAGCTCTTTGACCTTGTGGCACAGAAATACCCTGACAAGGATACCGCGGCTTTTATCAATTCCTATATGGCAAGCAAAACCAGGAAAAGCATCGACGAAGCCAAAGCCTATGTAAACACGATGAGCGCTCCCGAATTGTGGGATTACTTTTGCAAAACCGAGGACTTTACACTGAAGGACGGCAAAGCCATCGAGGGGTTTATGCCGGACTGGATCGGCGAATTTTATGCGTATTATCAATGGTATTATAATCTGCCCAGCAGCGAGGTCGTAAAAAAAGTGCCGGTTGCTTTTCTGGAAAAAGCATACGGCGGGCTGCATGATCTGGAACTGGATTTGGCAGTACAAAAGGTCGGTGAAGTATAATGACGGTTGTTTGCTTTCATAACCCCAGTGAGGAAAACGGATATTTGAGCAACTGGTACCCCTGCCGCTTTACGGTGGAGGGGGTGGACTTTTCCTCCATGGAACAATATATGATGTACAAAAAGGCTGTGTACTTTGGTGACAAGGCTGTGGCGGCCAAAATTCTTGCAACCGATGATGTTGCCGAAATCAAGACGCTTGGCAGGCTGGTTGCCCATTATAGCGAGCGTTATTGGAACGGTATTCGACAAATCGTTGTTTTTACAGGGCTGCTTTCCAAATTCACCCAAAATGACGACCTGAAAGCGCAGCTTGCCGCCACCAAAGGTTCCGTTTTGGCTGAATGTGCGGTCAGGGATACCATTTGGGGCATCGGTTTGTCGATGAAGGACCCGGACAGGCTGGATATTGGCAAGTGGAAGGGGCAAAACCTGCTGGGCTATGCCCTGATGATGGTGCGCGAACGGCTGTAAAAGCGCACACAAATACCCGGAAAGGGGCAAAACAAATGACCTTTCAAAAGGAATCGGACTTTGAAGAAGCGCTTATAAAAATCCTGACGACCAAAGGCTGGGAGAGCACAATTCTGAAATATCCCACCGAGCAGGATCTGATCCGCAACTGGGCAAACATTCTCTTTGACAATAACCGCGGCATAGATCGCCTTGGCGATTACCCCTTGACCGATGGCGAGATGCAGCAAATTGTGGAGCAGATTCGGGAACTGCGCACGCCGCTGAAGCTGAACGGCTTTATCAACGGCAAAACGGTTTCGGTCAAGCGCGATAACCCCGATGACAAGGCACATTTCGGCAAGGAAGTCAGCCTGAAAATCTACGACCGCATGGAGATTGCCGCCGGGCAAAGCCGCTACCAGATCGTGCAGCAGCCGATTTTTCCCGGTAAATCCAAAATGCTGAACGACCGCCGCGGCGATTTGATGCTGCTGATCAACGGTATGCCGGTGTTCCATCTGGAATTGAAGCGCAGCGGTGTGCCGGTGAGTCAGGCATATAACCAAATTGAAAAATACGCCCACGAGGGTGTGTTTACCGGGCTGTTCTCGCTTGTGCAGATTTTTGTGGCAATGAACCCGGAAGAAACCGTCTACTTCGCCAACCCCGGTCCCGACGGAAAATTCAACACCGATTACTACTTCCACTGGGCGGACTTCAACAACGAGCCAATCAACGATTGGAAAGAGATTGCCTCCAAGCTGCTGTCCATCCCCATGGCGCATCAGCTGATCGGCTTTTACACCGTGGCCGACGATGCGGACGGCGTGTTGAAGGTTATGCGCAGCTATCAGTATTATGCTGCCAGTGCGATTTCGGATGTGGTTTCCAAAACGAAATGGGACAGCGGCAAGCAGCGCGGCGGGTATATCTGGCACACCACCGGCAGCGGCAAAACGATGACCTCCTTCAAGTCCGCGCAGCTGATTGCTAATTCCAACGATGCGGACAAGGTGGTTTTCCTCACGGATCGCATCGAGCTGGGAACGCAGTCGCTGAAAGAATACCGCGCCTTTGCCGATGAAAACGAGACCGTGCAGGCAACGGATAACACCTATGAGCTGATTACCAAGCTGAAAAGCATTGCCACCGCAGACACGCTGATTGTGACATCTATTCAGAAGATGAGCAATATCCGTGACGAGGAGGGCGGCAAAAATGCCCGCGATATTGAGCTGATCGGCAAAAAGCGGCTGGTGTTTATCGTGGACGAGGCGCATCGCTCCACCTTTGGCGATATGCTGGCAATTATAAAAGAAACCTTTCCCCGTGCGATTTTCTTCGGCTTTACCGGCACACCCGTGTTTGAGGAAAACGCCAAAAAGAACAACGCGCAAACCGATGTGTTTGGCAATGAACTGCACCGTTACAGCATAGCGGACGGCATCCGCGATAAAAATGTGCTGGGCTTTGACCCGTACAAGGTACTTACTTTCCGTGACAAAGATGTGCGGCAGGCTGTTGCACTGGAAAAGGCAAAGGCAACTACGGTTACAGACGCCCTGAATGACCCCGCAAAAGCCGCTGTGTACTATAAGTACATGGACAACACGCAGGTGAAAATGTACGGCGAGCTGGGTCCGGACGGGAAGTGGATCAAGGGGATTGAGGATTATCTGCCCAAGACACAATATCTGACGGTAGAGCATAAGCAGACCGTTATCGAGGATATTAAGGAAAACTGGCTGACTTTGAGCCACAACGGTAAGTTCCACGCCATTTTTGCCACAAGCAGTATCCCGGAGGCAATCGAATATTACCGCATGATGAAGATCACCATGCCGGAATTGAAAACAAGCTGCCTTTTTGACCCGAACATTGATAATAACGGCGGCGCCATTTACAAAGAGGATGGGCTTGTTGAAATTATCGAGGATTACAATAAGCGCTATGGGCAGGATTTTACAATACCCACCCACGCACGGTTTAAGAAGGATCTGTCGCTGCGTCTGGCGCACAAGGAGCAGTATAAGCGCATTGAACGCACACCCGACCAACAGCTTGATTTGCTGATCGTTGTTGACCAGATGCTGACCGGCTTTGACTCCAAGTGGGTTAATACCCTCTATATGGATAAGATGCTGGAATACGAGAACATTATACAGGCGTTTTCCCGCACAAACCGACTGTTTGGACCGGATAAACCGTTCGGCGTGATTCGCTACTACCGCAAGCCGCACACAATGGAGCAAAATGTGCTGAAAGCGGTGAAGCTGTACTCCGGCGACCGCCCGATTGGGTTGTTTGTTGACCGCCTTGCCCACAACCTTGAAAAAATGAACGAGGTGTACGGCGACATTGCGGAGTTGTTTACAAGCGCGGGTGTGCCTGATTTTGAAAAGCTGCCGCAGGACAGAAGCGTCTGCGCCAAGTTTGCCAAGCTGTTCCGTGAACTTAACGACTACATGGAGGCAGCGCGTGTGCAGGGCTTTACATGGAATCAAAGCGTATATCATTGCCCGGACGATGCTGCCGATGAAACCATTGATGTCGAAATGCTGTTTGATGAGTCTGCCTATCTGATTTTGGCACAGCGCTATAAGGAACTGTCCGCCGAACCGTCGGATCCTTCCGATGATAGCGATGCGCCGTATGATTTGGTGGGCTATTTGACGGAAATCGACACCGGTGTGATTGATTCCAACTATATGAACAGCCGCTTTGATAAGTACCTGAAGCTGCTGAATCAGGCGGGTGCATCGGGAGAATCCATAGAACAGGCAAAAGCCGAACTGCATAAGTCCTTTGCCAGCCTGACACAGGAAGAACAGAAGTTCGCCAACATCTTCCTGCACGATATTGAACGCGGCGACGCCACGCCCGAACCCGGCAAGACGCTGCGGGATTACATTACCGAGTACCAGTGCCGTGCGAAGAATGACCAAATCCACCGCTTTGCCGTTGTGTTTGGCTTGGATGAAGAAAAGCTCCGCAATATGATGGGTCTGGGGCTTACGAAAACCAATATCAACGAGTTTGGCCGCCTTGACGAACTGAAGAAAAGCGTAGACAAAGCAAAGGCAAAAGCCTATTTTGAGAAAAAAGAGGGCGTAAAGCTGATACCGCCCAAGGTAAACCAGAAAGTGGACAGTTTGCTGCGGGAATTTATTGTAACCGGCGGCTTCGAGGTGTAAGGCTGCATATTTATAAGCGATAAGTCGAACAAAAGGGCCAAGGAAAATCCGAGGCCCTTTTACTTTTGCTTGGGAACAGCGTAAGTTGGCTACAATGTGTGAGAAATTTACCGACGGAGACTGGATTGAAGCTAAGGATCAGAGTGACGCGGGCATCCGCCTTGTTCAAACTGGCAATATCGGGATAGCAGAGTATCTTGATAAACCAAACAACAAGAAATGGATATCAGAAGAAACGTTTGAAAGGCTCCATTGCGAAGAAGTTTACCCCAATGATATTCTGATTTCAAGACTACCTGAACCAGCAGGAAGAGCCTGTATAATGCCCAATTTAGGCACAAAAATGATAACCGCTGTTGACTGCACAATAGTTAGACCATCTAAAGATGTTAGTGCGAATTTTCTACTGCAATATCTTTCTTCGCAATCATATTTTGATGAAGTCAATACTTGTCTTGCGGGCGGTACTCGGCAAAGAATAAGTCGTGGTAACTTGGCAGGTTTTGATGTGCCAATACCCCTAGATAAAACTGAGCAAGATGTAATCGGAAACTTTCTTTACACTCTCGACAACCTTATCACCCTTCATCAGCGTAAGTCTTATATTTATGGGATGTCCAATTTTATATGATTACCAAAGTATGGTTACTGGAATTTGTGACGTCCGACTTTCTCAACGAAAGCGGCTGGGAATGTGGAAAGCACTATGCCGAACTTCTAAAGAGCCTGTTTACAGGCAGCAAGTAACCAGTCCTTACGCGAGTGTCAGACCATACCAACGCGATGTGACGCGTGCGCTAGTAGCAAAGGGCTTCACCCATCTATGCCTCCGCCTGTGCCCTGCTGGGGTGGAGTTGTTAAATGATACCGGCTTTTACAGCTTTTTGCTGCAGATAGTTACAGAAGGCGCTGCAAGACACAAGCATAAACAACGCATCCTCCGGCTCTACGGTTTTGCTCTCGTTCAGAATGGCATGACGGATGCCGTCCTGGTCGCTGGTATAACCGTAGATTTTTTCAAACCCCGCTGCGAGGGCGGAATGGATGTCAATGCCGCTATTATTAAGTACCTTTAATGCTGCGCCTAGGGTAGCTTTCGGATTGTCGGCAAGGATCTGGCACATGGATTCTACTGCGGAAATGGATTCCTTCACACAGTTGCGGTAGTCGGGATCGGTTTTGTCGGAGTATTTCTCAAGGGCGGTCTGAATATGGATTCTGGCCCCGGAAAACGGCCCGCTTAATGCAAGCGCAGATTCGATGGATTGAATTTCCGTTTCGTTTGTGATGGGAGAAATCTGCTTGCCGATGATGCGATAGCCGACGTTATCTTTTTCAAATACATTATTGAGCATCTCAGAAAAGAAATTTACGAGTTTATAATGGTCATTAATTATTTGCTCGCAAAAATCCAGAATTTCGTACCATGCGGTTGATGACGAGAGAACCCAAGTTTTTATGTGGTTCGTTATCTGTTTGCCATTGGAAAGCTCTGACAGATCTTTTCTCAAGTAGTTTCCCCAAACTCTAATGCAAAATCCTCTTTCGTTTCCATCTATGTTGACCATATACCTTTCGCCATTTACAAAAGCGGTAAACCATTGATAAAAACTATTCCAAATGTCCATCCGTGTATCTTCATTCAGACAATCTGTCTGAATCGGCACTTCTATCGGCTTAATCCCCATTCTTTGAGAAAAAGACAAATATGGCACAAGAACGCATCCTTTCATACATATATTTTATTATTCTAATGTTTTATGGAACAAAAATAAACGATATTATTAAATTGATGTTTACTCCATTTCTAGACCGCAGATTAAGTTTCCGGCCACATAATCTTCCACTCAAAGTACTCCGCCTGCGTAATCTCTCCTGCATACAACTTCTTCTGAACCGCAGCCCAATCCTTTAGAAAGTCATCCAGAATCGTATCATCAAACCACATCGCCACGGGGGAGCGCGGCGGCCAGCTATCGTTATCATCATAGCGCAGCGCAAGGTTTGGGTTGGCATTATACTGTGCTGTGCCGCGCTCAGTTAGCACCAACTTGATAACGCCGGGCTGCTCCTCGTCCAGCCAGAAAAGCTGCTCCAGAATATCGTTTGCCGGACCGTTTCCGCC
>OGWZ01001703.1_pt1 | contig 19587 bp, 17 predicted proteins | sample 1576141 | NCBI WGS metagenome assembly OGWZ01 (sample SAMEA3541512, study PRJEB24748) | human gut metagenome | biome: human gut; feature: human-associated habitat; material: faeces | place: China | collected 2012
CAGAGACCAGCTGTTCCTAGAGCTCTTCTTCGACGAATCTGATTGAGTGTAGATTACACGGTTTTCAGGTTAATAAATGTCTTTGTAATGTTCTGATTTTGGTCTAATAGCGCGGTTTACGCTTATAAAAAAAACTCCCCTATAGGAAAATCTATAAGGGAGTAAAACTGTCGTTTCACTTTATCTTGGCAGTAAAACTCTGATTATTGGAGATACTTAGAGAAGCTCATGAAGTGCTCACGCTGCTGCTTAAGTCTAGCAATGGTATCCTGAACATTTAAGGCATAAGGCTCCTGATAGTTGAAGCTCATGATGGTGTCTTTATATTCCTGATTTTCATTAGCAATCTTTAAGACAGCGGCGTTGATCTTCTCAACGATAGCAGGATCAGTGCCCTTAGGGGCGAATATACCGTACATGGTATCAATGGTCAGGTTTTCTAAGCCTAATTCCTTAGCAGTAGGAATATCCGGAGTGGCAGGGAGTTTCTCAGACATTAAGGTTGCTAATGAACGAACCTTACCAGCCTCGATATATTCCTTAGCTAATGTATACGGAGCGATGGTAGCATCAATATGGCCACCTAAAAGTGAGGTCATACGGCCAGAAGCATCACCACCGGCATCAACCATAGCAAATTGGGCTTCCTTATCTAACATCATAACTAAGGCGGCAATATAGGAGGAACCACCCATAGCCACACCTAATTTAATGGTTTCAGGATTTTTCTTGGTAGCGTCAATTAAGTCATTGAGATCTTTATAGGGGGAATTACCCTGAACAATGATGTTCTCACCACACTGCTTACCATAAATAGCAACCGGTTCAAAAGCATCATAACCAAAGTCAGAAAGGCCTGAAGCTTCGTTAGAGGCTAAGGATACGGTATTGGTGGCAATTAAGGTATAGCCATCAGGTTTAGCATCCTTGTACTGAGTTAAGGCGATAGAGCCGTTAGCACCGGTTACGTTCGATACGACTACGGAAACACCTAACTCTTTTTCTAATAAACGAGAGATGAGTCGAGCGTTATAGTCGGTGTCACCACCGGCACCATGAGAGCAGATCATAGTAATAGTCTTGCTCGGATAAGCGTCGTCAGCCATAGCAGGAGCGGCACTAAATAACATGACTGTGGCGGAAGCTAATAAAGTTTGTTTGATTACATTTTTCATTTTTATTATTCCTCGTCTTGGATTAAAGCGGATTCTTTTTTCTGACGCATCAGAGAATAGATGACTACAAAAATAGTGAACACTAAGAAACCAATAGCGATCGGATGCTCAAAAACACTAGAAGGATCAATGTTGTAATGCTGTACGGATCTACGGAAGTTCAACTCAAAGATCGGACCTAAGATGAAGCCTAAAATCATCGGTACATGCGGAATCTTAGCCTTTAAGAGGACATAGCCCATGAAACCGAAGGCCATGACAGACCAAACGTCGAATAAGCGGTTGGCGTTGCCGATAGCACCGATAATGCACAGCATGATGATGACAGGCATTAACCAGTATTTCTTTAACTTTAAGATCTTAACGAATACTCTGATACCGAATAATTCTAAGAACAGCATGGCAATAGAGGCTAAGATCATGGCAGCATAGATACCGAAGACTTCAACACCGTTCTTATCGAAAATGAGCGGACCTGGGGCAATTTGATGCACCATTAAACCACCTAATAACATGGCAGTAGCGGCGTCACCAGGAATACCTAAGGTTAACATCGGGATCATAGCACCACCGATACCGGCGTTATTGGCAGATTCAGAAGCGACTACACCGTCCATGATACCAGTACCGAATTTTTCAGGGTGCTTAGACTGATTCTTAGCGGCAGTGTATGAGAGCATGCCGGAAATAGCGCCACCGATACCCGGTAAAATACCGATAATAATACCGATGAAGGAAGAGCGGAGCATATTCCATTTTTGAGCGAAGAACTCAGGTAAGGTAAAGCCAAAGCCCTTAATCTTTACATTGCTATCATTCATGGTAGCTTCAACTGGATGCTTAGCTTCCTCAGCTGCCTTAATGACTTCAGTGATAGCGAAAAGACCGATTAAGAGAGTTAAGAGGGCAAAGCCAGAATTTAATTCGGCAGTACCAAAGGTAAAACGCTTAGCAGAATCAACCGGGGCTAAACCTACGGTAGCTAAAATCACACCAATAAGACCACTGATTAAGCCTTTTACAAGATCTCTACCGGTTAGGGAAATTACCAGTGATAAGGCACACAGGGATAAGGTGCAGTATTCGTAGGGACCAAACTTAATGGCAACAGCAGCGATAAGTGGGGCTGCTACGATAAGGACGATGATACCGACGATGGTGCCACAGAAGGAGAAGACGACACCGGTACCTAAAGCCTTGCCAGCTTGACCTTTTAAGGCCATTGGACGGCCGTCAAAGCAGGTAGCAATAGATGATGGAGTTCCTGGAATATTTAGTAAGATCGCACTGATCAAGCCTCCGGAAATACCACCAATATACAGGGCAATTAAGGTAGAAACACCCTGAATCGGGGTCATGGTATAGGTCAAAGGCAGGAACATGACGATAGCCATGGTGGCAGTCAGTCCCGGAATTGAACCGAAAACGATGCCTACGAATACACCGACGATGATGAAGAAGATCACCGTTAAGTCGCAGACAGATAAAAGTCCTTGTAAAACTTCAGTCATGATATCCTCTTACTCGAACAGCTTGCCAACAGGGAGCAAGACATCAAGCCAGTAAACGAATACACAGAAGGCAGCGACGCCACTGACCACACCTAAGAGTGCGGCTTTAATAAAACTACGTTCTTTTTCCGGCATTAAAATCAAGGTCTGTAAGAAAATATAGACAGCACTTGAAATGATAAAGCCTACATATTCCAAAGTAATTGCATACAGGAATAAGGCACCAAAGGTGTAGATAATTTGGGAATTTTCTTTAAATAAAGCTACCAGATTAAAAGGTTTCTTTTCGCCAGTCTTTTCGTCTTTAAAGCTCTTGCGGAAAGGACGTGAAATTAAGCACAGAGCCAGTAATAACATGCAGACTGCCCATACCTTTGGCATGGTCTGGGAATTGACGATAGACTTTCCCATTCCCGGGAAGATACGCACGGTACAAGCCTGCATATAGTAGAGAATGGAAAAGACCGCCAATACTATTCCAGTAATAAAATCTGTACGATTTTTCATGTGACGGTCCTTATAATGACTTAGGAGTTAGCTGCTAAGAGCTTTTCGTAAATAACACGCATCTCTTCTTTGCTTAAATCCTTAGGATTGTTATTAAGTAAGCGCGTTACTTTAGAGGCACCCTCAACTAAAGAGTCGATGACATCGGCAGTTACACCTACAGCCTTAAGGTCGCATTTAACGTTAAGGTCACGGTTGATGGCATATAATTCATCAACAAATAACTGAGCGACTTCTTCTTTAGTCTTACCCACAACATCAAGGCCTAAGGCCACGGCCATCTCATAGTACTTGTCTAAGCAAGAGTTCTTGTTAATGTCCATGACTAACGGCATTAAAATGGCGTTAGAGAGACCATGCGGGATGTGATAACGGCCGCCTAAAGGATAGGACAGGGCGTGAATAGCGGTGGTGCTAGAGGAAGCAATGCAGATACCGCCGTAGCAGGCTGCTAATAGCATCTTTTCGCGAGCCTCTAAATTTGAGCCTTCGAGGTAGCACTTGCGTAAGCTTTCACCGACTAAACGAATACCAGCTAGGGCAAAGGCGTCAGATAAAGGATTGGCTTTTTTAGAGATATAGCATTCCATTAAGTGGCATAAGGCATCAACACCGGTATTAGCGGTAATGTGCGGAGGTAAGCCTTTAGTTAATTCAGGATCTAAAATTACGGCATCAGCCACCTCAAAGTCACAGACGATACCAACCTTTAAGTTCTCCTCAGGCACTAAAACAATGGCATTAGGAGTGGCTTCAGAACCAGTACCAGCAGTGGTTGGAACCATGAGAGTCGGCACACCACGAACGGTAGGCTTTGCACCTTTAACCATTTGCTCTAAGGTGATATCGTTTTTGAGCATTAAGGATACGAGCTTGGTGGTATCCATAGAGGAACCGCCACCAATGGCGACTAAGAGTTCGCAGTTTACAGCTTTAGCCTGCTCAAAAATGTGGTTTACCTGAGCTACAGAGGGCTCTGGCGGTACATCATTGATAACGTGAACAGCACAGCCTGCCTGCTTTAAAGCTTCCTGAGCGCTGTCAGTAAGGCCTAAACCATAAACGCCTTTATCAGTGATTAAAACGACGTTCTTAGCATTGAAGGATTTGGCAACATCAGCTGCCTGAGCAATAGAGCCAGCACCACCGATAATGCGTCTTATAGAGGTTTGTGAGTATAAAGCCATTTTTTTGTCCTCCTTATTTATCAGCCCAACGTGGGTGCTTATAAACCTCAGGATTGCAAACAGCAGGCCATTTCTCACCACGTAAGATGGCGGCAACACCACGAGCTGCACCAGTAGCTACGTTAGAAGCTGCCTCACGGGTTTGACCGGCCATGTGCGGGTAAGCTATGACATTGTCTAAGGATAAGAGTGGATCATCAGCAGGAACCGGCTCTTTTTCAAATACGTCTAAGCAACAAGCCTGGATGACATTATTCTTTAAGGCCTCATAGAGATCCTTTTCATTGATGATGCCACCACGTGCGCAGTTGATGAGGATGGCGTTGGACTTCATAGCTTCAAGTTGTGGCTTGGAGATTAAGTTGCGGGTTTCGTCAGTTAAAGGTACGTGTAAGGAGATGACATCAGCATCCTTGAGGATAGGATCGATGGAGGTTACATAACGATAACCTAAGCTTTCAACAACCTCAGGCTTTACGAAAGGATCGTAGACGATGACAGACATGCCAACAGCAGCACTCATCTGAGCTAAGATGCTACCGATATTGCCATAACCGATAAGACCTAAGGTCTTGCCACCGATTTCATAGGCTTTGTATTCGCTACGAACTTTGAAGTTGCCCTTACGGGTTTCCTTGTCAGCACGAACCATATCCTTAGCAGCAGCGAACATCATGGTGAAAGCGCACTCAGCAACAGAGCGGGAGTTAGCGCGTGGAGCGATAACAACCGGAATACCTAACTCAGTTGCAGCTTTAACATCAACGTTATCAACACCAACACCCGGACGACCGATAACTTTTAAGTTCGGGCATTTTTCCATGGTGGCACGGTCAATGTGACCGATACGGATGATTAAACCATCAGCATCCTGAACAAAGGGTAAGTATTCATTAGGTTCACCAGTGTTGGAAACTTCGATGTTTAAGTTATCTGCCTCAAGGATGGCAACGCCATCCTTGTGCAGAGGCTGAGTAATAACAACTTTCTTAGACATAATTTAAAACCTCTGCACCTAGAATTACTTGTAAAGCTTGAAGACTTCTAATAAAGCGTCGTCGATAGCCTTGTTTTCGATATTAGACGGAGCACGAGCGGGACCGGTACCATTGCCTAATAAGGCAGAAGCGCGCTTAACTACGGAGTTCGGGTTACCCATCTGCATGACGTTGCGGAACGGACGAATCTTCTTCTGAGCCTCATTAGCCTCGTCAAACTTGCCTTCCTTCCAGAGGTTGTAGATAGAAGCCATGAGCTCAGGGAAGATGTTAGAGCAACCGGAGATAGCACCAGCACCACCGGCTTGTAAGGTCCAGAGGATGAGAGAGTCAGAACCGGCTAAAACATTGAGGCGTGGATCGGTGTTTTCGATGTACTTTAAGGTGTTGTCGAAGTTACCAGAGCTGTCCTTGATACCGATGATGTTCGGGCACTCAGCGGCGAGCTTCTTAACAGTCTTAAAGTCGATATTGTTGCCAGTACGTGCCGGAATATTGTAAAGGAGGATCGGTAATTCGGTGCAGTTAGCTACAGCCTTGTAGTGGCGATAGAGATCGTCCTGACTGATGCCGACGAAGTACGGGGAGATTACGGATAAGCAGTCAACACCACCTAAAGCAGAAACTTCTTGGGTAAGCTCAATGGTCTCTTTGGTGGTAACACAACCAGTACCAGCATAGAAAGGCACGCGACCATCAACAGCTTCACGAGCGGCCTTAATGATCTCGATCTTCTCTTCAGCGTTGAAAGCATAGAACTCGCCGTTAGTACCTAAAGCGAAGATACCATGAACACCGGCTTTGATGAGCTTATCGATAAATTTCTGATAAGCGTCTTTGTTAAAGTTCTCATTGTCGTCTAAAGCGGTTAAAACAGGGGTAATAACACCATAAGGTTTGAACATAATAGAAATCTCCAAAAAATATTTTTTAAATTAAGCTAATTCGTCGGCAAATTTGACAGAGCCCATCTGAGCACCAATATCCATAGCAACACTCATGGACTCAGGATCGGCAATGCCTTGACCGGCAATTTCAAAAGCAGTTCCGTGATCAACGGAGGTTCTGATAATCGGGAGGCCCACAGTTACGTTAACACCAGAGCTAAAGCCTAAGACTTTAAGCGGGATGTGGCCTTGATCGTGATACTGTACTACTACAATATCGAATTCCTTGCGGTTAGCAGCACGATGGAAGACGGTATCAGGAGCAATAGGACCCTGAACATTGATACCCTCAGCCAAAGCTTGCTCCACAGCCGGTACAATCTGCTCGGTATCTTCGTTGCCAAATAAGCCATGTTCACCACAGTGTGGGTTGAGACCGGCAACAGCGATACGCGGATTTTCAAAGCCCATGAGCTTCATGGTTTCATCAGCAAGCTTGATGACGCGGTAAACACGCTCTTGCTTGCAAGCATCGCAGGCACCACGTAAGGAAACGTGGGTGGAGACGTGGATTACACGGAGCTTGGGGCTTACTAACATCATGGAGTAATCTTTAGTACCAGTGAGGGTAGCTAAGATCTCAGTGTGGCCGGGGAAATTATGACCACCTGCGTGTAAAGCTTCCTTATTTAAAGGAGCAGTGACAATAGCCTGAATTTTGTGGGCCATATGAGCTTTAATGGCAGCCTCGATATACTCAAAGGCGGCATTACCACAAACAGGGCTAATCTTGCCAAAAGGAATGTCGTGAGGGACATTGTGCAAGTCGATAACTTCAATACGTTTTACAGAAGGCTGAGCCTCTTCAATATCATTGACGCAGTGAATTTCTACATCAGCCTTTAAAATTTTGGCAAGGCGCTCTAACTGATAAGCGTCACCGAATACTACCGGACGAGCCTTGGTGTAGATCTGCGGATCGAGGAGAGCCTTAACAATAATCTCTGAACCGATACCAGCAGGATCACCCATGGTTAAACCGAGGGCGGGTAATTTCATAGGAGTACTTCCTTTGCAAGTTAAAAGATCAGTAGCATCGACAAAAGCATCAGGATTGCCGAAAGCTCCTGCTTTGGTTACTAAAAACTTTCCTTTGTGATCACCTGAGGCAATACAGGCTAAGGGAATGCCAGATTGAACTTCGGTGATAATCTTTAATAAATTGGCACCACAGGCCTGACAGGCATGGATAGCGGTATCACCTCCGGTGATAACAAAACCGTCAAAAGAGGCGGCGCACAGACGCATGAGCTCAGCCATGAACATGGCCATACGCTCACCGGTTTGGAAATAATTTAAGCCGACAGCTGCACCAGCTTTAGCTGAGGTCTTAACGTCTTCTTCCTGAGGAGCGCCGCTAACAAGGATCAATTTATGATTCTTTAAAGCTTCAAAAACTTGTAAGGCGGTATTAGCTGCAGCCTTAAGTGGATCTTGAATAGATAAAATCGGATCTGCCTTAATAAAGCTAAGTTCGCGCTTTGAGATGAGCTCTATACTCTGATTGCGAGTAATGGCGCTGATGGATCCGGCAAGAATTAAAACCTTTTGCGCCTGTGGTTTGACAGTCTCTACAGAGCCTTCAGGTAATAATTTAGATAGGGCTTTAGCTAAACCTGCAGAACCGGCATAAGCAATATTTTCAAAGCTTTGAGATACAGTTGCGATCAAATCTAAATCAGCAACTTTGATAGCATCGCAAATTACTACTTGAACTTGATTTAAAGCAAAATTATCTAAAGCCTTTTTTACAGCGAGAGCTCCTTGCTTTAAGACTTCATGCTCTAAAACTGCGGTTTTTAAATTAGATTGTTTAGCAATGATTTCCGGTATATAAGAACAGTCAACTGGGCTTTTGGGAATATTGGCAAGCTCAGTATCCTCGAGCTTTTTACCGTGTAAGAATTGGATACCGTTTAAGGTTGTTCTGCCACCTTCAATAAAGGCCGGGGCAAAGATAATAAATTGGGGCTTGCGGCCATTGTAAAGACCTTCAAGTTCAGAGCCGATATTGCCGCGTAAGGTAGAATCGACTTTTTTATAAAAGAGGACATCTTTATTTAATTTATATAAAGATTTAGTGGTGTTATATACAGCATCATATGCTTTTTGATTATCGATATCACGCGACTCAGTATCGACTACTAAAACTTCGCAGGAGTTGATCTCCTCAAAGTTAACACCAGGAACTGCTACCGCCGCACTCATACCACGGGCAGCAAATTGCACTGAGCTATCGTTAGAACCGGTAAGATCATCTGCAATAATTGCGACTTTCAGTTCCATAAATTCCTCTAAATAATCTTAAATAATCAACAATTATGATTATAGTCAATCATTTTAAATAATGTGTGAATAAAATCACGCATTTTGAAATATATAATCAAAAAATGATAATTTTTGATTATTGTTAATCAATGTCACCTTATGAATAAAGAAAATTTGCTAATATAAGCTTAAAGTTTTTGAGTTTGGTTTATTTAGAGTTATCAGCTATGTTTCTATCAAGACAAGAAAAAATATTGGAATATTTAAAGACTAAGAATCTGGCTACCGTTGATGATTTAGTAGCGGTAACAGGAGCCTCTCCTGCAACCATTAGACGTGACTTGGTTAAAATGGATAAGGCAGGAGTTGTGTATAGAGTACACGGAAGTGTAACTTTAAAAGATTCTCTTAGCCGTCAGCCTACTACTTCAGAAAAACAATTATTGCAGCATGAGCAAAAATTAAAGATTGCTGAAAAGGCGGCTTCTTTTATAAAAAATGGTGATAGTGTACTTTTTGATGCCGGTACCACGACGATTGAAATTGCGCGCAATCTAATTAAATTATCATTAAAAGTAATCACTACCGATCTTCATATCGGTATTCTCTTAGCTGATACTGATTCTAAATCTGAGGTAACTTTAACCGGCGGTACTATAGATAATTCCTCGCAGTCTTGTATTGGCGATAAGGCTCGCGAAGTAATTGATTCTATTCATCCAAAGTATACTTTTTTAAGTTGTAATGCTTGGGATCTTAAGTGTGGTATTACCGCTCCTACCATAGAAAAAGCAAATTTAAAGCGCGCTTTAACTGAAATAAGTTCAAAATGCATTTTAGTTGCAGATAGCAGTAAATATGGTAAGAGTCAGCTTTATGAGGTAGCTCCTTTAAAAAACGTCGATATCATTATTACTGACGCAGCCTTACCTAAAGAGATTCAAGAGCAGATTAAGGCTTTAGGAGTAGAGCTGTATTTAGTTTAAATATTTCTTGCTCTAAATGATCCAAATTTATGATGCCATCTAAAGATGGCATCAGCTAATAGTCTTAGAAATTATTTCCCCATATTTCCAGACTTGCAAAAGTTATTTGTCCTTTGCATATGGTAACTTTTGGAATAATTAGTTGTTTTAAATCTAAAAATTCACCATAAGCATCGGTAATTCTAAATTTATCAATATCTTGAAGCTTAAATAAACATAAATCGGCACAAGCTCCAGATTGCATAATATTGTCTATATTTACACCTAAAGCCTTTAGAGGCGAGATTGTTACTGCCTTTAAAACGTCCTTTATATCCATACCTAAGCCTAAATATTTACTCATGGTATAGGGAAGTCCAAAGGAGGTAGACGTAAAAGCGCGAGGTTTAATTATGTCGGTACTGATAATGTCAGGAGCAAATCCTGACTCTAAAGAAGCTCTTAGTACTCTAAATGAAAAGTTTTTAAAACCATCAGCAGAGTCAAAAATAAGTCCTTTTTCGCGAGCATCCTTGATACAAGGTAGGATTTTCCCTTGTTTATCAATTATGCTTTCTCCTTGCTCATTGAAAGTATGACAAAGTACATCTCCTGAGCCTAAAACTGAGCAGATATCATTTAAAGGTTTAGGATGATTTGAAAAATGTACACAAAGAGGTAGCTTTAATGAGCTAGCTAAATGTTTTGCTTTCAATAAAGGCTCTAAATCACTGTCTTTAACACAACAGTTATCATATCTAAGTTTTAAACCGCGAATATTTGTATAGCGTTGGCATAAATCGAAAATACGTTCTTCCTCTATGGCATAGACATTTTCAGGGGCTTTTTCATTTATTTGTCCTGAAGAGCCTACATTTAAATAGGTATAGATATCGCAGGTGCTCTTACAAACAGTATTTTCATAAAAATCTTTGAAATTAGAACAACCAGTACTACCAGCATCGGCTAAAGCAGTACAACCTAAAGGTAAAGCATAATTATCAGCTTTAAGTCCATTATCACTACCTTGATAGATGTGACAGTGATGATCGATAAATCCTGGAGCGAGAATATAGCCGTCAGCATTTATAACTCTTTGAGCTTCAACATTAAGATTTATTCCTCTTTGTAAAATTTGATTTTTTTGAATGACTAAATCTTCTGCTTGTAGGCTGTTTTGTAACGGATCGTAAATTAAGGCGTTTTTTATAAGTAAAGAGGGAGTGGTCATATATGTATCCTATTAAAAAAAAGACCGCCGTAGCGGTCTTTAAAAGATTTTACTAACTAGTAGACGAGGTTGACAATACCAGTGGTAAATACCGGTACAAAGGTTAAGGCAATGAGAACTAAACCTAAGAGCATATAGAAAGGAACTGCTTCTTTGATGAAAGTACTCATCGGGCATTTAGTGATAGAACAGGTTACAAACATCAACGTACCCATTGGTGGTGTTAGAGTTCCTATAGAGAAGTTGAAGATTACAACCATGGCAAATTGAATCTCATCAATACCGAAATGTTGAGCAATTGGAGCTAACAGCGGTACTAAGATAATCATAGCCGCTGTACCTTCGATAAACATGCCGATGAAGATCAAAAACAGGTTCACTAAGAGTAAGAAAATAACTGCATTATTTAAATGATCGATAAAGAGAGAAGTTAAATATTGAGGTACTTTTTCACGGGTGAGAACCCAAGCAAAAGCAGAGGCTGCGCCTACAATAAGCATAATTGCAGATGTGGTTAAAATGGTTTCTTTGATAGCTTTAATGCTGTCAGAGAATTTCATTTCTCTGTATATGATACCTAAGAGAATAGCGTAAACAATAGCTACAGAACCAGCTTCAGTCGGGGTAAAAGCTCCGATACGAATACCACCGATAATAATGATAGGTAAGCATAAAGGTAAGAATGCGCCCTTAAAAGTTGACCAAACACGAGCTAGGGAGGTATCTACCTTTTTAGTAGAGCGGTAACCGCGTTTATAGGAAAGGTAAGAGACTAAAAGCATCAATAAGACGCACAACATAAGTCCCGGGCCAATACCAGCAACGAAGAGTTTTCCAATGGAAACATTAGCTATAGAACCATAGATAATCATCGCAATTCCTGGTGGAATTAACGGGGTGATAATGGCAGAGGTTGCTACTAAAACAGAAGCAAAAGCTTTAGAAAAACCACGACGTTCCATTTCTGGAGCTAGCATCTTAGCTTCCATGGCGGCGTCAGCTAGATTAGAACCGGATAAACCACCCATGATGGTAGCAACTAAGATGGTAACGTGACCTATACCGCCTACGATGTTACCTAATAAGGATTCGCAGAAATCCACGATACGCTTAGTAACACCGGTATAGTTCATAAAGACGCCGGCACAGACGAAAAAGGGAATAGCTAATAGAGCATTAGATTGGGTACCGGCGATAATACGCTGTACCATAAATTGTGGATTTAAATCTGTATGTAAAATGAAATAAGTAGCAGCTGCGCCTAAAATAGCAATAAAGACTGGCATGCGCAGGAAAAGAAATACTAAAAGGAGTATGCAACTTAAAGCAATAGCGGTATCCATATTATTCTCCTAAGCCTTCACAATTCATCTTTTGGCGTAATTGCTTTAATTCTTCTAAGGTGCTTATAGTTAAGCAAATCATCATAAAGAAACAACCTACAGGAACTATGGCATTGATCATCCATACTTGAATTTGCAAGATGTAGGTATGCTTACTCATGGAATAGAGTAATTCTTCTAAATTGATACCTAAGTAGACTAGATAGGCTAAAAGCAAAATCATCAAGATATAGTTAAAAATAACCAATAAATATTTAGCTTTAGGTTTTAAAAGATCAAAAACAATCTCAACTGCAACATGAGAACCATAGCGGAAGGCAGCACCAGCTCCTAAAAAAATTACCCATAAAAAGCTTCCCATCTGAACTTCTTCAGTCCAGGTAATTGGATCTGAAAAAATATAACGCATGATGACGTTAACAAAGGTAACGGCAACGAGAATGCAGAAAAATATGCCTGCTACAACTAAATCTAAATTTATTAGGTATTTTTTCATTTTTTGCTCCTAATTTAAGATGCCGCCATAAGGCGGCATCGAGCAGTAGTTATTACTGCATGGCCTTCTTAACAGTGTCGTATAGGCCAGGAGTCCAATCCTTGAATTCAGGTAAGGAATAGAAGGATTTTGAGGCATCGATAAGCTGTTGTTTATATTCAGGAGAAGGTTCAATTACAGTTACACCTTCAGCTTTAAGCTTCTCTAAAATTTCAGTGTCAGCCTTTTCTGATAATTCGTTTTGATAAGCACCAGCTTCCTTGCAGGTATCCACTAAGAGCTTTTGAATTTCAGGTTTTAAGCTGTTGTAGAACTTGGTGCCGACAACTAAAGTGGTCATGTTGTAAACGTGAGCATCTAAGAGTAGGTATTTTGCAACTTCGTGGAATTTACCGTAGTACAGTAAAGCTACAGGATTTTCTACGCCATCAATGGTACCTTGTTGTAAAGCGGTATATACCTCTCCTAAAGGCATAGGGGTAGGGCGAGCACCTAAAACCTCTTGTCCCTTTAATTGAATTACATTAGTAGGGACACGAATCTTTAATCCTTTAAAGTCTTCAAGGCTATTTAAAGGTTTTGTGGTTAATGTATGACGAACGCCAAAGCGCCAGTTAGAAGCTAAAATTTGCATTTGAGCTTTATCGGCTAATAGTTTGGCCTGATCGTTAAACCAAGAGCTGTTATAAAGCTTGTAAGCTTCTTCCATGGAATTAAATAAGTAAGGACCGAAAGTAATACCTAAATCCTTAATACCACGATCATAGAAATAAGCGCCATCAGCTAAGGTGCAGATCGGCTCACCAGCAACCATTTGATCTAAAAGATCTTCTTTAGAGCCTAACTGATTAGACGGGTAAAGTTCAATTTTAACAGCGCCTTTGGATCTTTCTTCAACTAATTGTTTCCATTTTTCGCAACCTGCGTAAAAGGGTTCGCCAGGATTTGACTGATGTCCAAGTCTAATTACAACAGGTTCTTCTTTAACAACAGCAGAGGCTGCGTTTTTAGCGGTTTCAGCCTTTTTTCCATCATCGCCACAACCGGATAAGACCATACTTCCGGCAACGATAGCTGCGATAGCTAATTTTAGTTTACGTTGAATCTGCATAGGGAAACTCCTTTAGAACAGAGTGCTTTGATTGAATATAATAGGTTATGATTAAAGTTGATATAGTTATGATTATAATTAATAAATAATGATTAAAAGTGAGCGATATCACGAAATATGCTTTTAAATTTAGAGGGTGAAAAAATTTTTTTATTATTGATAAAATATGTTTAGTTGAATGTTTGTTTTATATATCAAGTTGTTATATACAAATTTAGTGCATAAAATATACTGTTTTTTGAAAAAAATTTGAGTAAAAGTTTTTTGATGATCGTTTAGTTAAAAGCGCAGTTTTTTAGAAAATAAAATTATATTTGATTATATACAATCTACATTTTGACTGTATTTAATCATAAAGTGTGAAATAGCTCTCACTGAAGTACTTAATGCTTTTCTATAATCAACAATAGATATGTGTCCAAAAGCTTTTAAGCTTTCAAACAAACAGGAGAATTTCTTATGTTAAATAAAACTATGACTAAGTTAGCCGCCTTAGCTTTTGCTACTACCGCAGCTTTAGCTTCAGCTAATGCCTTTGCTAAAGATAATATTATGCTAGCTTATGCAGATCCTGAAGATTCTGTTTTTGGTAAAGCCGCCATTGCTTTTGCTGATAAATTAGCAGAAGTTTCCGGTGGTGAAATGACTGTAACCCCTTTCCCAAATGGTACTTTAGGTGCAATTTCTGAGATTCCTGCCATGTTACAACAGGGAGCTTGCGATGCAACCTTAATTGTAACTTCCTCTTTAGTTGATCTCTGCCCGGAGATGGGAGTCTTTGATTTACCGTTCTTATTTGCCGATTACGATGATGCTTATAAGGTAGTTTATGGCGAGGCCGGTAATTATTTAAAGGGTAAGTTAGCTGAGCAAAATATGGTAATCAGTGATTGGTTGACCATGGGCTTCCGTGAAGTCACTTCTAATAAGCCAATCAATTCATTAGCTGATTTTAAGGGCATTAAGATCCGTACTCAGTCAAATGAAGTTCATCAGGATATCTTCTCAGCATTAGGCGCATCTCCGACCATTATTAGCTTCTCTGAACTTTATACCGCATTAGAGCAGGGAACAGTTGATGCTCAGGAAAATCCGTACGTAAATATTTATAACAATACTTACTTTGATGTACAGAAATACCTCATTGAAACCAATCATGTATTCCAAGTTTCTGCTTTAGTCTTTTCAAAGGCAACTATGGATGAATTTACCGAGCAGCAAAAGCAGTGGATTGCTGAGGCTTCTAAGTATGCCTCTGACGTTGAGTGGCAGGTCACTAAAGAGGATAACGAAAAAGCCCGTCAGGGTGCTATCGATAAGGGCATGACCTTTGTAAAGCTTGATCATCAGCAGTTACTCGATGCTACTAAGAGCGTTTATGACCAGTATCGTGGCAATTTTGGTGAGTTATTAAAGCTCATGGGTAAATAATTCTCTTTTTACCCCAATTTAAGGCAGCTAGAGCAGTTTTACTCTAGCTGTTATTTAAGAGAAGAGAGGAAATTTATGCTAGTAATTTATAACAAGCTTGTGGCGCTGAGTAATGCGCTGTTTAAGATAGAAAAGATCTTGCTGATGATTGCTGTTTTTATTGTAGTAGTTGTCAACTTTGTTAATGTCTGTTTAAGGTACTTAGCTAACTATAGTCTTAATTATTGTGAGACTTTAAGTGTAGTTTTATTTATGTTCATTGTGGTTTTAGGTGCCAATATTGCGGTAAAAGCCGACAATGAAATTAAGATTGAGATCTTTCGTTTCAAATCTCCCAAAGCAGACGGTACTTTAAAAATAGTAATTGATGTAATCACTATTTTTACCATTATTCTGTGTTTGAAGGGCTTATCTGACACTATTTTAGCGGTAATGAAAAATCGTCAGCGTTTAACTCCTTTGCCCTTATATACCTACCACGTTTATATCGTAATGTTATTCGGTTTTGTTTTGGTTTTATTAGACAGATTGGTTCTATCTGTTAAGCATGTGCTTAATTTCTTAGGAATTAAGACTGACAAGGGAGTGTCATTATCATGAGCCCTGTTGTAATTCTTTTAGTGCTCTTTGCTGTTACCCTGATTATGGGTGTTCCTTTTGTATGGAGCTTAACTTTTTCTTGTTTAGTCACCATGTGCTTAGTTGGCAATTTCCCAATGATGACTTTAATGCAGAAAATGTATAACGGAGGTGCACGCTATACGCTGTTAGCGATTTTCTTCTTTATGCTTGCTGGCGCTATCATGCAACATGGAGGAATATCGTCGCGACTAGTAGATTTTTCTAAAGCTTTATTAGGTCATGTAAGTGGTGGTTTATCCATTGTAGTCTTAGCTGTATGCATGATGTTTGCTGCTTTATCTGGTTCTTCCATCGCTACTACTGCAGCTATCGGCGGTATGCTCTATCCAGAACTTGTAAAAGCTAAGTATCCAAAGGGGTATTCTGCAGCTTTACCGGTTGCTGGTGGTACCTTAGGTATTATTATTCCTCCTTCTATTGTATTCGTGGTTTATGGTGCAGTAACCGGAACTTCAATTTCGAAGCTTTTATTATCAGGTGTAGTCCCAGGTGTCATGGCTGGTCTATTCATGATTTTATATGCTTGGTTCTATGCTCGTAAAAATAAGATTGCCAAGTCTAATGAATTTTCTTGGAAGAATTTAGCCATTGCAACTAAGAATGCGGTGTGGGCATTACTCATGCCTATTATCATCTTAGGTGGTATTTATACTGGTATCTTTACTCCTACAGAATCAGCCGCTGTTGCTGTGGTTTATGGTTTATTTGTAGCTGGTTTTATTCATAAACAATTAAGCATCAGTAAGCTTCGCGATATTGTTATTGATTCTGTTAAAGGCACAGCAAATATCTTAATGATTATCATGGGCGCATCTTTATTTGGTTATGTATTAACCATCTATCAAGTTCCAACCATGTTTACCAATGCTGTAAGTGCTTTTATTACCGGTAAGTATTCTTTCTTATTATTCCTAAACTTACTGCTGTTAGTCTTAGGTATGTTTATGGATTCTGGTGCGGTAATCCTGATTTTAGCCCCGCTTATCTACAATATGGCTGTAGGCTATGGTATTGATCCGGTGCATTTAGGTTGCATCATTGTATTTAACTTAGCTATTGGTCAAGCTACACCGCCATTTGGTAATTGTCTATTTGCGGCAATTCCGGCTACAGGTCAAGGCATTGTCGAGTTATCAAAGCATGTTTTACCTTTTGTTTTGATCTTGCTGGCAACCTTGCTGTTGATTTCCTATGTGCCGTTCTTTGCTATGTGCATTCCGAACATGATGTAGTTAGGGGATAGCAATGTTTGATTATAAAATCGTAAATGGTCAAATCTTTGATGCTGAAAAAGGTGAATTTTTTGAGTCTAATCTCTATGTAAAAGACTCAATTATTGCTGAAATTTCAAGTGCTGATCATGAGGCAAAGCAGGTAATAGATGCTTATGGAAAATTGGTGTGTCCTGGTTTAGTCGATGAGCATCTGCATTTAGATTATCAGGGGAGCATTATTGGTGTTAATGGTGATACCGTATGTATTCCTAGTGGTGTCACTACAGCCTGTGATGGCGGAACTTGTGGTGTTTCCAATTTCCCCTTATTTTATCGTTCTAATATCGTTCGCTATGAAGCATCAACCTTCGCTTATTTAAATGTTTCTACATTTGGAAACAAGAGTTTATGCATACACGAAGAAGATCATGATCCTAAAGATTTTCGTTTTGATCTGATTTTAAAATGCTTTGAGCAATATGGTTCGACCATTCGTGGATTGAAGGTCAGAATGTGTCAGGGAACTTTAGGCGATAAACTCGGTATGGAGCCTTTATTAGCTACTTTAGATATGAGTGAAAAACTCATATCTCGTGGCTATCGTTGCCCGGTAGCTGTTCATTATGACAATTTACCCGATAATGTTAAGGTTTCTGACCTTTTTGGCGCCATGCGTAAAGGAGATGTAGTCGCGCATGTTTTCCAAAATAAACGCGAGACTATCTTTAATGAAGATTTTTCAATTAAGCAATCTGTATTAGAGGCAAAAGAGCGCGGTGTCATCATGGATGACTGTCATGGTCGTGTACACTGGACAATTAAGCATTTGCAGAGTGCTTTTGCTCAGGGATTTTTCCCTGATGTAATATCTTCAGATGCTGTACGTATCAGTGAATATGTAAGACCAGGTTTTTCTTTAGTCTATGCTTTAAATATGGATATTGCTTGCGGTATGCCACTTAAACAAGCCCTACAAGCTGTAACCATTAACCCAGCTCGAGTTTTAGGTTTAGACAAGGTTGGTATTCTCCGTGAGGGAGGTATAGCTGATATTGCTATTTTAGATAATATGCAACTTAAGACTACTTTAGCAGACAATTATGGAGATAGCCTTGAGGTTGAAAACCTATTAGTTCCTCTTTTGACTATGAAGTCAGGAAGAGTAGCTTTCAGACAGATTTATTTTTAAGAATTAAATATTCTCCTTGTGTTTTCCTTTGTCCCTACAGACCATTTGTGGGGACTTTTTCTTTAAAAATCCACCTTTTCGCTTATTATTTAAGTATTTTTTTGAAAAATAAGATCGTTTTTGCCGATAATGCACGCCTAAATTTATTGATAATGCTTTATTATTAGGGCACATCAACTCAGGAATTCTCAAATGCACAAAAAGATTTGTAAAGCGCTACTAGCAGTAGGCTTAGGAGCTGTTCTTTGCCTAAATGGTTGTTCTGACAGTAAAAGCAAAGGTGCTCAAAGCCAAACTCAGGCACAGCAGGTTACTCGTATTAGCGGTAAGACCATGGGTACTTTCTATGGTGTTATTGTCCCTGGAGGTTATAGCAAAGGCGAGGCTGAACTGCGCAAATTAAGTGAGGATACTTTCCAAAAGATTTGCGACTCTATTTCAACTTTCGATCCTAAAGCAGAGTTAGCTCTTTTCAATGAGCATAAATCCACCTCGCCATTTCCGATTTCTGAGTATTTAGCTCGCGTTATTCAAGAGTGTAATCATATTTCCCGTCGTATCGATGGCGCTATGGATATCTCAGTTGGACCTTTAGTCAATTTGTGGGGCTTTGGTAAGGATAAAGCCACACATCAAAGTCCAAGTGCCGAGCAAATTGCAGAGGCTCAGAAATTAGTCGGCTTAGATGTCTATCAAGTACGCAATACCCCTAATGGTTCCTTACTTATCAAAAAGGATCCGAATGTCAGATTAGATCTCTCTACTGTGGGTGAGGGTTTAGGTGCTGATGCTGTAGCTTCTATTTTAATTAAAGAGGGCGTAAAGGACTTCTTTGTAAATGTCGCCGGTGCTAATCGCTCGCGTGGCTTTAATCCTAAGGGCGAGCTGTGGCGTGTGGGTATTGAGGACCCTACAAATCCCGATCACAATGTTTTTGCAGTAGTTTGTCCGCGCAATCAGGCTATGTCTACGGCAGGTTCCTATCGTAATTTCTTTAAGGATGAAAAGAACGGCACCTTCTACTCCCATATTATCGATCCGTCCACCGGGCGTCCGGTTGATCATTCAACCGTCTCTGTAACTGTTATCGGCCACTCAGCTTTAACTACCGATGCTTTAGATACAGGTCTTTTAGTTTTAGGTGCAGATAAGGCTTTAGATTGGGCTAATAAGTATCAAGTGCCGATTTATACCATTGAGTATAAGGACGGTAAGGCTGTAGGTCGTTATAGTCAGGCTTTTGAGCAATACTTAAAGTGTGATTTAAAACGCTAGTCTTTGAGATGAGAAAGATTTAAGAGGCTGAGATCGCAAGGTTCGCGGATTTTGTAAGTTTTTTATGACACGGCAATCCGCTAATATTAAAAGTCCG
>OGWZ01001728.1_pt1 | contig 19320 bp, 23 predicted proteins | sample 1576141 | NCBI WGS metagenome assembly OGWZ01 (sample SAMEA3541512, study PRJEB24748) | human gut metagenome | biome: human gut; feature: human-associated habitat; material: faeces | place: China | collected 2012
CCGCTTGCAGGCCAAAGCCTCCTGCCCGTACCTCCTGCCAATATTACACAATAGTCTTTACTCATGATTATTTATATTTTACTTGCACAACAATTCCAACTACGAAGATATGATAAAAAACAACTCCGCAATAAAAATACAGTGCAAATAAATGAAAAATTCACATGCTTTTGGAAATGTCAGATTTTAAGTTTATCTTTGCACCACTTTAGCGCATTTTGGCGCGTTTTACGTTTGCCCGGATGGCGGAATCGGTAGACGCGCTGGTCTCAAACACCAGTGGAGCAATCCGTGCCGGTTCGACCCCGGCTCCGGGTACTGAATGGGAGAAAGACGAAAATCTTTCTCCTTTTTCTTTTTTACCCCCTCGCAACTCATTGGTTTGCTGAAAGATAAGGTCAAGCACTTTGTTGTAAGAGTTGGTTCGATATTTTTCACCGTCAAATTCGATTTTATCCTCAAAGATCGAACCAATGAGCTTGATTTTGGTCTCCAAAGGAGCATCACGGATGTACTTATCTATATTGTTTATCAACAACATAGCGTAGCTCAGCTTTGGTTCGATATTCCCTCGTTTGGTTAGTTCGAGCGCAGAAATGCGGGTTTGAAGCTCTGACACCTCTTTTTCGTACCGTTCCAAGATGCGATTATATCTATCAGAGTGATTTTTATCCATAATTAACAGGTCTTCCACCTCTTCAATCTGAGATTGCTTTGCAGCGACCTCCTTTTTCAACTTGTCTATCTCTGCCTGAATTTCACGCTTACTATCTCCGTGCAAATCTTTCAGCACTTCTTCATACAAATTCAGCACCTCTTCTTTGGGTTTCAATGCTCCCACATATTGAGCAAAGCCCTCATTGACTTCTTCTGCACGTTTACGGATATGCTTGGCATCGTGGCAACAATTATAATAGGTGTACTGCCCTCCATTGCCTCTGCTTGTAGCACCCGTTAGGGCATGACCACAGACGGGGCAAACGAGAAATTTCCGCAAGAATAAATCGGGATTGGTAGGCTTGCCCAATTTGGGTTTCCCTTTCTTCTTTCCGTCAAGCAATTCTTGCATTTGTTGGAAGGTGGCTTCACTTATCAACGGCTCATGCAGTCCATCTACTAAATGAGATGGCGCACCGTTATATTCGGGCACTCTAATCTTTCCCATATAAAAAGGGTTTCTGAGCATACCCATAAATGTGCTTTCTGCAATTTGAGGGCAATACCTTCTTCTTGCATAGTCGGCACTGATAGTACCTTTGGCAAATTCTTCAAATGCTTTCCGTATGGATTTGGCTTCTTCACTGAACTCAACATACTTTTCTATTACCATACCGTTAGCATCCACACGGTGCTTGTTCTTATATCCTCGTGGAGCTTTGTTATAGCATTTGCCTTGAGACGCTGTTCCATAGATACCGTCTTTGGTAGCTTTTGAGCGGCTAAGGTTGTCGCCTTGGGCCTGACCTATATATATGCCTAACAATGTCGGCCAATTGGAATTGTTGAAATCTATCAGTTCCTCAATGGCATTAGGCTCTACATCCATAGAACGTAAGTCTTGCACAACATTGGCCGCTTGTGGTAAATCTCGTGAAAAGCGATTCCAACGCAAGAAAAGCAATTTATCCACATCTTTCTTGTGGCACTTTATATACTTTAGTATGGATTGCATTACAGGACGTTTCTTAAACGTCTTTGCGCTCTCATCTTCTTTGAAGTTCGGAAGTTCTATAATATTGTAACCCATTCGTTTGCAATACTCTCTCAATCTTTCTTCCTGTACTTCTACACTTGTACCTTTTCTCTGTTCGTCCGTACTTACACGGCAGTAGATGATAACATTTGTCTGATTAGTATTCTCTTTTATCTTCATAAAATCAATTATTTAAGTTTACCAATTCGTTTTCACTCTCTATTTGAAGTTGTGCAAGCAAATAAAGATATTCCCTAATCTGCTTTACTTCTTCATTGCTATATTTCTTCTTTCCATTGTTCAGCATTTTTGTGCATGTTTCCAAAGTCAACATAGCTGTTATACATAAGGTGTGCATCACTGCACTTATTTGTTTTTTGCCTTCCTACCATAGCAGCACTATAGTAGGGACTTCTGTTCGGCGGGATAAGCGTAAAACCCATTTCATTTTAAATTTCTATGCTCTTTGCTTTTCCCTTTGTTTAGTTACAGATTTTCTTTCCATCAATTTAAGGATGGATGATAATGCAATATCCCAATATGTTATGTATTTCCCCATTCTGACATCATAAACAGCGATCCCTCTTCTATCTAAGGCTGTCAAGAAATCCATAATCCTTGAGAGCCAAAGACTGATTCTAGCCCAATTAGATATAATGATAGTATTTACTTCGGGATTTGATTCTAAAGTTCTCATCAAATCTTTCAGAGATTGTTCAAAATCATCATACTGGAATTTGAACACATCTTTTACATTGCAACCTGCTTCTTTAGCATATTGCTTACACATACTAAGGTTCTCGTACCTTTTCGGATTCTTCTGAGATTCCGAAATACAAATTACTGAATTAACAATACTACTATTCATATTTACTTATTTTTTAAATTATTTGTTAAACACAGTGCAAACATACTACCTTTTATCAATGAATCCAAAAGTGTTAAAATAACATCATTTCACACGCAAAACGTTGTATTTTAGGTAAATAGCTGATACTCAGCAATACTAATATCCTATATGAAATGTTTATGCTAATACAAGTGAAAAAATGAATGAATGTTAAATTATTTAACTATATCAAGGTTGTTATTTAACAAATATTATATATACTTTTCGCAAAGTGTTAACGCTCGTATGGGTCAATTTGCTTACATTTCGGAGAGAATACCCCTTCTTCAACAGCCGAATTTCCTCAGCATACTCTTCTTTCATTTTTTCCTCAGACTTTCTATAACCCTGTTTTCTTCCAACCACACCGCCGTTTGCACGGAAATTCTGATACCCACTATCCATACGTTCTTTAATGGTTTTTCTTTCCATACGGGCTACTTCGGCAAGTATAGTAATAAGGAATTGGCTCATTGGATTTACTTTCCCTTCTGCCGTCAGCGTTTCTATGTGATAATTTTCAATGTACAGGCTTATCCCTTTGGCATTGAGCATTTCTATCACTTCAAGCACCTGCAATGTATCACGTCCCAATCGTGATAACTCTGTTACCATAATCTTATCTATATTGTTGGCCTCTACATATTCCACCATCCGTAATAGTTCGGTACGCTCAGCGTTCTTTTTTGCGCCTGATACTTTTTCAGCAAAAGAGGCTGCAATCTCCCATCCATTACGTTTGGCCAATCCCGTAAGTTCATTGATTTGTCTGTCGTAATCCTGTATATTGGTTGACACTCTTGCGAACAATACTACTTTCATGTCTGAATTGATTTATATGTTATTTATTATGCTGCAAAGTTAACGCCAATATCATATTTTGCCAAAAATAAACGGCCAACTAAAGTTAATCATCCGCTACTTGATTGATATTTTATATCAATTTTGTACCTTTGCAAACAAAAGTATAGAGTATGGAATATAACCTGAGCAACAGAGTGAAAGAATTGTGCCGTCAAAGAGGCATTCAACTGAAAGATTTGGCAAAGGAAATGGGTATAGCTCCCGAAAGCCTTAGTCGGGCTATCAATGGCAACCCTCAGCTATCTACTATTACAAGTATAGCAGACAATTTGGATATTCCTATTTCAGAACTATTTGCTATCAAAGAGCAAGTTCCATTAAACGCCATTATTGTATGCAAGAACAAGACTTATGTGGCTCAAACTATATCTGAATTGAAACTGCTGGTAAATGAGATAGAACGTGAATATGCCAACCATTGATGAAACTGTTCTATGAATAAGGTAAAACTGAAATATGACCCTAATCTTTCTATAAAAGAGAATGCTGTAATGTGTGGCGTTTCTGAATCCGCAGTTAGGAAGTATATCAGGACAAATGGAATTGACCGTAATTATGACAACAAAGTCGCCAAGAAGAGAGCCATACTTACACTGAAAGAAGAAAACCCTTCCATATCATTGGCTGAAATGGCTCATAGATTAGGATATTCTGTCAATACCATAAGGAAGTACCTTCAAATGGACTTAGGACAGTCAAAAATTACCACTTCTAAGGTATCAACTTTTGATTTATCAAACAAAAAATTCATTATCAAAAGTGTTTCTGATGACCAAACAGAAATTCTTATGAATATACTAAGATTGTATGTTCATAAAGATACTTTTGATTGTGACTTAACATTTAGCAAAGGAGTATTCTATCAGCATATATCTATGCCTAAGTTGAAATTTGATAAGTACCCATTGAAAAAAGACGTTCTGCCTTTAGAAAAAGTAGAGGATATAAAAGATGCTTCCTTACATTCGATTGTAATAGACTTGCCTTTTATAGTAAAGGACTATAAAAGCGCACAAACCTCTATGATAGCACAACGATTCAATTACTTTTCTTCTGTAAAAGAACTATATGAGACTAATACTTCTATGATATCCTTAGCTTTTAGGAAACTGCATAAGAATGGATTCCTGATTATGAAAACTATGGATTTTGTATTTGGCAGCAGTCAGCATTGGGTCGGCAATTTTGTTCAGAACACAGCGAATGAAATAGGATTTGTTTTATATGACACTTTCATTTTAGTTTCTAGAACTAAAATACTCACCACCAAGGGAGAAAAACAACATTTTGCCCGTAAGTACCACTCATACTTCTTTGTATTCCGTAAGGCGAAAAAGCATAAATAGTGAGCCACTTCCATACCAAAGTTGGAAGTGGCAGAAAAATACGATATAGCTCAGGTCTCTCTTTTTTAACTATTCTTGGGCTTGCCTCCATTAAATCGCCAAATGGTAACAATAATTGCCAAGGCAAAAGCTATCCAAGAGAATAGAGAAATAGCTGCATCTTGAAGCCATTCTTTCAGTGTCACGTTGGATAGCCGTTTGTTGTGGTCAAACTGATACTCAAACCAAACAAGATGCAAGGCTGCCGCAACTACACCAAGCAAATAAATTCCTAATATACTCATCTGATTTTGAATTATATGTTATACAAGAAGTTGAATATATATCATTCGTGTAATGACGTTCTATTTCGTTTCTATAAGGATGAGGATTTTACAAACTCAGCAATTTCAGATAAGATTTTATCCAAATCTCCAAAAGACAATCCTATCGCCCCTTCTGCCAACTTTGGAACCAGCGTGGAGATAGATTCGTTAGCATACTCATCCAATTTCCATTTCAACTGTTCTATTTCTTTCTTATTTGCGCTTAACAGGGGTTGATACTCCTTGTTTGTCAACTCTTTGTGCCGTAATTTTCTTTTCAGTTCCCGATTCTCTTTAGCAAGTTCTTCTTTCCTGTTTTGAAGGTTTTCTTTTCTGAGGTTGTACTCTTTGTAGAAAACTACTATTTCATCCTTTTTCAGTTGGTAAAGAGCGAAATGCCATTCTTTTTCATACTTGTCACATTTTTCCCTTAGACTTTCATAGTTTTCCTCCCAATCTCTTAGTTGTGCATTAAGTAAATTGACTTTGGCTTGATAACGAAACTCCTTTATGCTTTCTGTATAGAACTCTCTTGTCGTTTCATTCTTCAATATATCTATGACTTCGGGCAATGTATAGGCTTGATAAAGTTCTTTCGCATCGTGATAGTCTGCCAATATATCTGTAAATTTAGGCCATAATTTTTTGAAAAATGGAACTTTCACTGTTTCTGTCTTACCATCTTCAGTAACCATTGAGCAAAGGTTTCCACCACTGAGCGGACTGCCTGACAAATACCATATCAAAGCCATCGTATCTTCTTTTTCATCAAATAAGACTGAATAAGGAGCGCACATCCACCATTCTATATAAACGCCCAACGTAGCTGTCTGAAATGTTCCAGAGTAAGCCAAACCGTTTCTAACTGTAACAGGCGTAAGTAACATCCTGCTGTCACTCAGAATCCGTTCACGATTGGCCATGATGAGAAAAGCATTATCCGTAAATAATTTCTGCAAGTATCTCTCTTCCTCATCCGTAGGCTTGGGCTTTGCAGTTTTCTTTTTAATGCTGAAATATCCACCTGTTTTGTCTAATACGGGAGTTTCCTTAGCCTCTTCCATCACTGCATCTTGCTGTATGGGATAGCATTGCATGACACGCCCGTCTTGCAGTTTTATTCCGTTTACTATCGTATTGCTTTTTTCCATATCCATATTTATTGCCGTTTTGTTTCTATTGATAATCCGAATAAGTTTTTATAAAGCCTTTGGCGATAATACCAAGGCGTGATTCCTACACCCTCATCAGCCAACTTAAGAATTTCATCTGCACTTGTATGCAAATTCTGTATCATAGCCTCAAGATTATCAGCAATAATCATGTTTGCTGTTTCAATATAAGGCATATAAAGTTCTGTTCCTTGTTCCTGACTACTTATAAGGACAAAAGGGTTCTGCTTTATATGATAGGGCAATTCCCTGTCTTTCAATGCCCAATGTTCACATATCGCTCCATCGTTCTCCCTAAGTTTGTAGAGTGCAAAGGCAATTTTCCCACATTTGGAGATATAGTAACACAATGTCTTTCTGTCAATGTTGGGCAGAAGCAATGATACCCTGTTCAGACAAAAGGCAAAAACAAATGGGATGTGACCACCTGCCAATGTCCGTATGACAGATTGCTTGTAGACATCGCTCCATTTGCTTGAAACATCTAATACAGCAAACTGTCTGATTGCATTGTATCGTATTATTTCTGTCATTTTATGTGCGCATAATCAGGTATTATCACATCATCCCCATCGTCATATTTCAATATAACTTGGTTTCCGTCATTGTTCATATTCCAAGCCTCCGCAATCCGCTCGTAATTGCGTGTGAAAGGAAATCTGTAAAGGTTATAGGGAGAGAAACTTATCATATAGTCAGTTAAAAGGGCTTGCTGTTCAGGGGTAAGCAAATCCTTGTATGTACCGTGCAGACAATAGCAGTTTGTCTCTATGCTTATGCACGTCTCGAAGCGTTCACCCTTTGTCTCGCTATCCCTTATGTGGAAATGAGGAATTGACATCTCATCGTCTGTCTTTACATATACTTCATACTTGTCATTCTCACCAAAGTAGCCAATGCGTGCTATCTCTTCATTGTATTTATAAAGCATCCTGAAATACTCCTTGGCCAATGGTATATCCTTTTCCAAACGGAGAACAAAATTCACGATATCCTCATCTTCCGTACATTCTATCTTGTCGTAACCAATGCTTTGGAAGTATTCTTCCACACATTCCTGAATGGCCTCCCAATCCAATTCATCAATGCAGCCTATTATCCAAGACCTGTCATCGGCATCCCGTAAGGCACATTTTAACGTAATAGACTTAACTATCATAGAGTTATGTTCACAAGCCACATCCAATCTCAAGTACATATTGCGGATGTTGCCAAACCGCTTGATTAGCACAGACTTCAAAGGGGTAGGCGACCATTGAGACCAAAATCGTGCAGTCAATGCGGCATTGATTTCATTCAATTCTACATATTCATAGTCCCCACAGACAGAGCATAAGTCCTCCGTACTGCGTTTGAGAAATACTTTCCTACTCATAAGCCTTCGTCTTCGATGATTTCAAAATAAGCCTTAGTCAATGGAACATCCTGCTCCAACCTCTTCACGAAACAGATAATATCCTCATCCCCTGTACATTCTATATTCCTGTAACCTATGTTGTGAAAATACTGTTTCAGGCATTGATAGACCGCCTCCATATCCATCTCTGAGCTATACAACCTTTCCACATCATCCAACAGATTACATCTCAATGAAATAAATGTAACTATGTTATCTGCATATCTTACTTTAAGACTGAGGTACATTTGCTTTACTGTCCCCAATCTCTTCAGCAGCATAGCCTTCAACGGGGAAGGTGACCACTGAGGCAGATAGCAATCGGTCATAGCCTTGCTGATGGGATTAAGTGAAATTATATCATAATCATCACCACCCCAATTCATATCTTCAGTGCTTTTCTTCAATAATACTTTCATGGCATTCGGTTACAAAATTCTTTTTCAATCAATCCTATTGATGTTTTCAAGACGGATGGAGAAAGTGATAATGACTTAATTCCGTATTTTTCCATCAGTTCAGAAAAATACTCTTTGGCATCCCGTTTCAACATTTCGATGTGGAAGTCAAGGAAAGCCAAAGTTTCAGCGTCAGCCTCTTCTTTCAGTGCAATGGCTTCTTCTATCAATGCTTGCAACTGCGAATCGTACTGTTTCCATTCAGTCCACAGCCGCTTATAATTGTCGTAATCATATAGTATATCTTGATATTGTTCATAGAGCCGTCCAAGTTCCCACTTAATCCTACCCATAATGTTTTCCATCGTAAACCCATTACGGAAATAAGCTGATTTGGAAAGTCCCTTATATGGCTTTTCCATGATAATAGAGTAGGTGGAATAAGGGATTATTCTGCAATTTCCCTTCAATGCAATTCCCCTGTATAGCGTATTGATTTTGAAAGTTTCTATTTTCATAGCCTGTCCTCCCCGTTAAAAGTCAACAACTCTCCGAAGAGATAGATTTTCTTTTTTCTCAGTAAGTCATAGTCAATGGGTGGGATAACATTGTTTCTTAGTGCGATTTGGCACATTTTCAAAATCTTGCCCATATTGTTTTCTCCGACAAAGTTACCGACATCAGTTATTTTGCCACATTCCTCAGATATAAGCACATTCAAATCTTTCTTCTTCATGCTAGGATATTCAGCGCATAGTTCTTTCTTCCTTGCCCTGCGCACCTTTCTTAGCTCTTTGTTCTTCGCTCCCCATATCATACAGGTAGCTCCGTAATTGGCTGTACTATCCTCGATGATAACTGCATCGTCAGGAATGGATAGAAGCAAATTTTTGAAGTCTGCATTGCCTATGCACTTATGCCAAACGACATAGAGCATCCATTGCAGACGGACATCATTCCAATCTTGTCTGATATGCTCAGCATTTTTACGTTTAATGACTTTTTTACAAAGGAAAGCATTCGGCTCTGCCTGCAAATCACGCTGTATGGCTTCATTTAAGGCTGTATGTGAAGAGAACTCCCCACAAAGGTAGGCTGCTTCACTCGTGCGAAAGATATGCCCGTTTAAGGTAAAAGAATAGCCTTTGCATAGATTCCCCAAACAGAGAGTAATCCCGTCTCTCACGTCAGTAGCCTTACAGAAAGGCCAACAATTTTGTTCGCTTGCATCGTATATCTCAGTACGACCAAGCACTATTTCATCAAAAAGTGAATGGGTAGAAGTGGTGTAGCGGTTGCTACCAATAATGTTACGGTCATCCATATTGTTTGTTTTTAATTGTTAGACAATCCGCATCATTTTACCACCGTGGCCACAATATATAAGGCTCGGTTGGTGTACATTCAAGTACTCTTGATGCTTTACGATTGCAAATATACTATATGAATATAACAAATTCCTAATTTGTTGCAAGAATATTTGTTAATATACGCTCAATAGCATTTATAGTTACATGTGTTTCGTGTTGTTTGAATGTTCCTTTACTTCTATCCCAACAGTTATTTCTTCTTAAATTAGTACTTAAAATAGCATACGATTTTTTCATTAGATGCGTTAAAGGTGATTTGTGAAATTTTTCCATTATGCCGAATAACATTCACTCCATTCATATCAAGTGGGGTACATAATGGATAAGGAGTGTACATACTGACTGGCAATACAAAACATATATATTTCCTTTCTAATGCCTCCATCGTAAATTCTTTAGCTCTGTTCTTATTATCGTATTCAAAAAGAGCCAACCCTGCGCTTTGAATCATTCTTCCCTGTCGATCATAAGTAAGAGTCGTTATCTTCATTTTCTCATTATCTTTACAGAGGTATAAATCAACATAGTATCGGCTCTCATCGGAATAGCTTTTGCGGATTTCCTCCTCATAAGTAGCATATTCTATATCATTACTGTTATTGTCTCTTTCTTCAGAAGAAACTAATTTCTCATTTTCAAACTTATAAGAGATGGTTATATCTCCGTCATAAGCATCTATGTCTGTCAGATACCCTTGATTGTTAAAATAATAAGTGGTGCTATCTTTAGAAGTAACGGCTATGATTTCCTTTATGCCAAATGGTAAGGCAAGTTTCTGCAAGTCTGTTGCCGCTACTTCTTCAACTCTTTTCAAAAATTCTGTTTCTTCATATTGTTTGGCTTCTGCTGCCTTTCGTTCTTGCTCTGCTTTCTCGAAAGCTGCTCTTTCTGCTAATCTTTCTTGTTCTGCTTGTTCAAGAGCTGTTTTTTCAGCAATTTTTTCTTGTTCCCTACTATTTTGTATGTTTCCTACAGCTTGAATCATACAATATCCCCATATAATCAATACAATACCTGTTATTATCTTTACCCATAGACAATTTGCTTTGCTATCTACAGACATATCTTTACGCTCAACCTCTCGCTTAATAGTGCTGAGGAGTTCTTTTGTCTTGGAATCAGTCATTCCAAAGCCGTTATGCGTAAGCGTAAATGACAACTGTTCTTTTCGTTGTAACCATGTTTCATTTTGATTTTTTGTCTGTACAGCTTGAGCCTTTTTCTTCTCTTTTAGCCTTTTCTTTGTCATACTTCCATTGATAAAAGTCAGAAGCATAAAGGCAATGGAAAGTAATATGCACCAAAGAGAAACGTTTTCCTCAGTTAAGAAAACCGAAGTTATTAGTGTTGCCAAAGAAAAAAGGATAAAATAGAATATGCTCCAACCGCTTTTACTGCTTTTTTGAGCCAAATCTTTCTTAATAGTTTCGCTCTCCGATGCTTGCTTTTCATCTATTGGTGAGTTTAGTCTTGTCGTTTTGACTAATCCGTCCGTCACAAATATAAATTTCTTTCCCTTATATGAATAGTAGACGACCCAAAAGGGCAGTATCATATCCCAAGAAGGGTTATTGTAGCTATATGAATAAGAAAGGTCTTCATATCTGTCAGGTAGTTGTGAACGTACAGTTTTTCTAACTCTTGCAGCTAAAAGGCCTTCACAGTTTTGTTTCCATAATAAACCATGACTGAATCCCCCATTTTCAACCAATATGGCCGATTCCTCATTTGTCAATTCACGTACCTTGGAATTGTCATAATAAGACGCTCCTTTGGTTATCATTTCCGTATTTATGAACTCATACAGTTCTTTGGGCAAATCTTCTTTTCTTCCTGCACAAGTGATATAGGTGAAAGAATCCATAGCTACACCATTCATAGGGTAACGCTCCGTGGTTTTCTTTTTCTCATTGCGTCCAGTAGATCTGTTATACACCTCATACTCTCTTGTTACAAGTTTCACACAACTCCAAGGGGCTTCAAAACTGCATTGATAATAATAAACAGGGATATAATAGGGCTTAACTTCATCCACTTTACAATTTTGGAAGAAGTCTTTAGGCAAATTTTCTTTTTCCGTCAGTTGATAAAGCATCTTTTGAACGGCATCTTCTTCTGACGTTTGAAATTCAAAGATGCGCTTCTCTTCATCTGAGTCAGAATCCGATTTCTTTTTACGCTTTGGTTTAGGCATAGGAATCTTAGTTCCGCAATACTCACAGAATCTACCTGCTGTGCCTTCTGCACCACAATTCGGACAAATCGCTTTGGTATTCATAAATATATCCTTGTTTATTATATCCGACTTCAAATTTTATTTGCCTGTAATCTTATCCTTTAATAATAGCATTGCTCCCTTTGCGAAGTCCTTAGCACTAAAAGTATTGTTCTTCTTATATTCCTTTTGCGCCTTGGCCTTGCTTTGATAGGAATTTATATCTATTGTAACAGGCACATCTTTAGGGACTGATAGAATGTCTGTAGCCACATTACACAAGAAATTTGTTGCTGCTCTCGTATCGTCATCAAACGAAAGGACTATCCTTGCATATTCTTTGTCGTATCTATCCAATCCCTTTTCTAAGGCGTATGAAACACTCTTTTCCGTAGCAAATTTTGCGACCTTATTCAAATCTGCTTGCCAATCCTTAATGATTATGAAAATTTGAGGTTTACCACTGTTCACCTTCTCTTCAAACAATGGCATCCATTCGTTATATTTGCTGAATACGACATTACATATACCAAATGAATTTATCCCCAATCGTGGGTCGTCGTCAGTCATATTCTCTTCATCAGCTGGGTCTATCTTATCCAAATCCAATGCCATAAGGAGTGTCACCTCATTCTTTGGCTCTGTATTCTGCATGGCAATAAATTCTTCAAAGTGTGATAATATAGTATCGTAATATGATACTCCGTCAGGTGATTCTATTGTTGTACGGGCATCAAACAATTCATATCTTACGCCCATTTCATTCGCTATTTCCTTTGGTTTGGTAGAATCTTGTGTCTTTTCTTCAGTTTCAACAACATCATCCTTGGCCTTATCTTGGAGAAATTGTTTGCCACATACCTCACATTCTTTGGAAAGTGCAGGTATTTGACTGTGGCAATAAGGGCAGAGTTTGGTACATAAGCGTAGTATGCTCTGAATGTCCTCACTTAAATCCCCATTATTCGCATTTTCCCTTAATTGGCCGAAAAAAGATTTGCTTTCACCTTTGGGTATAAATTTCCCCCTAAGTTTTAGAGAGTTTTCATCAAATTTGAAAACAGAACTTTCATAACCTTTCTTTATGGCTCGCTCATTATACTTTTGCACCATCTTTTCAATTTTGTCTTTTGCGTCTAATGGTACGTCCCATTCATGACTTTCGCTTGAAATATATTCCTGTGTTTCAAGCACTCCCATTAAGTTATCTTTGCCCATAGCTCACTTAATTTTGTTGGATATTATATTGGTTATGAATAAGAATATTATTTGAAAAGCTACAAGAAGTATGAGTGCTATCATTGCCCAATTATCCTTTATTCTGTCAGGGGAAAAGGCTGATAGCATAAATTCTATGAATCCCAATGCAGGGTATATCACATACAAAGATGCTTTAAAACCATCCTTTAACGGAAGTATGCCTATCAACAACATAAATATGCTTGTGAGTACAATGACACTGCTACTGATAAGCACATTCCCCCATTCGTATGCGCTTAGCATAATTCCGAATAAAAGGTTTGCCAACAGAAGTACCAAACAACTGAAAATGATTATTCTCTTCATATCCGTATGATTTATAAAGATGGTAATGGTGGAGGACATTCATTCTCAAACAAATGCTTGAAATCTTCCATATCTGAAATTTTTATCCACGACTTCAGCCCTTTCTTCCAAACAAGGGTGTCTGCATTGATTTCATTAACTGAATACTTTTGGCATACAGTATCAAAATCCATTGGCCCAACAGATTTACCATTTATGCCCAAGTAATAGACTGTTGCTTTTGGCAATGGCGGAGGAACATCGTCAGAGGCTAAGCTATTGGAGAATGTCTTTGCAGCCATAGTCCCGACAGCACCACCTATGCCAACCCCTGCGCCTAATCCAAGTGCAGCATTCATTGCGCCTCCGCTTTCGTTTTCTGCTGCTGCATCCAATACATCAAAGGAACGGGAAAGCCTATAATTCTTCTCACCCATAATCTTGATTTCCGCTGCTGCATCTTTGGCATCTTTCAGATTTAAGAAACTTGGGTCATCCTCTTTTACCGTAATGGATATGATATTGAACATTTCTATGCCTATGCCATATCTCATAAAGACATCTTTCAGACATTCTTTTGCATATTCTGACAAAGCCTCCACCTGTGAATTGATATTCAGCACAGATAAGCCTTCTTCTTTCAGCTTATCATAAACGATGGTGGTCAGTTTAGATAGAATAATGCCCCTGAAATATGAAACCACCTTATCCACAGCGAAAGAAGACATATTGCCAACCAACTTTTCAAGAAATGTCCTTGGCTTCTCTATTCTGAATCCATATTGCCCATACGCTCTGATTGGAACAATAACATCATACTTAGGGTCTTCTATCTGTAATGGCGTTTGTGTACCCCACTTGCAATCAAGCAATGAAATTTGATTTACAAACCATACTTCTGCTTGAAATGGAGAATCACCTCCGAATGGCAAGTTTACGACCTTATCCAAAAGAGGTATATTTTCTGTTTTTATGGAGTAAGTGCCACTGCCAAACTCATCATAGAACTTGCCTCCTTTCACAAAAATAGCTGTCTGCCCAGGGTACACAACTAATTGCGACCCTAAACGGATTTTATCAGACGGGAACTTGCTTACAAGCTCAGTGCCTGACACTTCACACTTAACAACGTCAAGAATAGACATCAATCAAATTGATTGAATTACATCCCCTTATTTGCTATGAATGCAGAACTTGGGAAAGTTTTATTTGAGGCTGACTTTACTTTATCCCACTCTTGCATAAAGATTTCTGCGCTTGAAATAGCTTCCTGTGCAATTTCTTTTTCAGACAAGGATTTTCCTTTTTTGTCTGTATTTACTATGCGTTCTATGTAAATAGCTTTAGCAATATCAAATTGAGCCTGCTCTAAATCTGCCATATTTTTTAAGTTATGCACTTTCGGCTCAATAGGTGCGGTAAAATTTGATGTTGAGACACAATAAAAGAAGAGTGAGCCTACTTGTCCCCAATCATCCTTTGTGGTAGGCTTTAACTCGGAGTGCCCGTATAATGGATGACGGAAACGGCTCACTCCCTTGGTATTTATATGTAAGGGTACATATATGTCTACCAAGAGGGAGCGTTTCTCTGCCATTCCGATTATACGTTGAATTTCCGAGGTTCACCACAAACGGAATGAAGCCAAACGCTTCCAATACTATGTCTGCCAAAAGCCTAAAGAGGCTAATGACGTGCCAAAGATACAAAAAAATCGCTTTATACAGGCAGATTTTTCTGAAAATATTTGCAGCATTGATATTTTCTATTATAAAGGACAAATCATTGCTGCCTACATTCCATAGAAACAAGCAATCAAAAACAGACACTTTACGGGTATCAACTTTTGATTGCGGTCTCTTTGAATCACTATAACCTTTTAGATTATGATGATACAATAAAACCACCGTATCAAAGTCCGTTGAAAGATTATTTTGATACAGTGGCGATATTGATACAAAGAGCTTAAAGCAGCAAGTTCCTCACAGAATTTATGTAGTTGGTGCTATGATTATGCTACTAATTCTCTAATATTTACGTTGGGAATAGAATTCATTTGTTTGTATAGATTTTTATATGTTTTCATTACCCTTGTTATTGAAGTTGTTTTTGCGCTTAATGTTCTAACCTTAGCTTCAACAGCACTCATATCATAGTTACATTCTTTGAGTAACAAACAATGCTCGTAGTCTCTTAATGTCATAGTCCTATGTTGGCAATCATTATATTTTATGGCTTCATCAATAACGGATAGGATAGGGTTTGCCTTTGAGGTCAATACCGCTAATAAATTGTTGTTTGGAATGTTCAAAAGGTTTCTGATTTGATCCACGGTTTTGATATTTAGTTCAAAGCGTGTCTTGTCGTTGAAGTACGAAAGTATTTCGTTGGGATTTGATACAGCATTCAGAAAGTATCGGTTATTTGCCGATTTTAGTTCTTTTGCCTTATTGTATATGATTAGGCGTTTCTTATATCTTGGAGTCGTTACTACGTTTTCTATTGTTATACCTTCTTTCCGATATGGTTTTGTTACCCACTTCATGTAATTGGATAGGTTTTGCCTTACATTGGTAATGATGTCCTGCATTAAGCCGCACTCTATATCTTTGGTAATATCGCATTTCACTACATTAGAATCTGTCATAATAGACTCTACATTCAAATGGCAAATACCTAATCTGTTGATTTGTGACAAACAGTCCTTAGCCGTGTATATATCGATAAGGTTTGTGTAATTGTCTAAAAGGATTTTTCCCGTAAATTCTAATACCAGCTCATTGTGTTGATAGTTCACCATTACTAAGAGATGGAAAGGTCTTTCTTGCTGATATTTATAATAAAGGATACTATCCTCTTTGCTGTTCAATATAAATTTGCTATAATCTATATCGCTGATGTAATCAATCTTTGTTACTAATTTCAGTTTATCAAATTTGAGCATTTAAAAACGTATATACATATTATTTAGTCTTGCAGTATTGCAAGTTTTGTCACCTTGAGAAGTGGTGATATTTAAGGTAGGTTCTTAGCCTACCTTATTATTTGTAGTCGGTTTGTTGGGTATGGTTTTCCAATAATCCTTAAGTCCATTGCTAATGGCTTCTTTGTGGGTGAAAGATTTGCTTCTTCCTTTCATGCTTTGACTTATTTTCTGTTTTGTTTCATCTGATAATTCTCTGTACTTTCTTTTCATCGTTTTATGTTTATGTTGTTATTATATATAATAAATATAGCTTAATTTGGAAAGTTCATCAAGTTTGATAAGTTCATCTAAAATTCTATAGAAAATTTTGAGAGAATACGGAACACTTGGATTGAAGACATACCCCCTTTTCCTTAAGGAGGTATTATAAACAGGGATACGGGGGTAGGAAGACATACATCCCCCTACCTGCCAATATGTTACAACTCCATCCCTTAAAAAATGCTACTGGAAGCGTTTGTCTATAATTTAGGGGTAAGTTTTACTGTACTCTTTTGGCCATTTGTCTAAGAAACAGTACCTTTGCGAAAAAGAAATCAAACCGTTGTTCTTTGACTTTTCTGTGATGGAAGTATTGGCTTTTTTGGGTCAGGAATCCAATGCCTCAACTCCCAAATCTTATCCAAGTCCTCTAAGAATTGGTTCGAGAACAGAACGGTCAAGGGTACTTTAAACCCTTGGTAAACAACTGATTATCAAGGGTTTTTCTTTTTATCGGGCGTACTAAAAGTGTACTTCCTGAAGAAAAGAAAAAGAAAGAGTACTTTCGCCGTTTTAGCAACCTTATATTTATGCTTTATTAACAAAGATGCTGCATATTTCTTCTTTTCTCCTGCTTTTGTTTGCTTTGAAAACGGTATCCATCCCTTATCTTTGTAACCCAATGGAAAACAAATATATGTAGAACAAAAAACTACTTTTTATGGCAAACATATCAAAAGAAGGCAATATTCAACATAAACTTGGATTTGCCGGGTTACTCATCACATTGGGTATTGTTTTTGGTGACATTGGAACATCGCCACTCTATGTTATGAAAGCCATCATTCATACAGGAGAAGCTCTTGATGAAAATTATGTTTTAGGCGCATTGTCTTGTATCATATGGACGCTTACTCTTCAGACTACGGTGAAATATGTGCTGGTGGCTCTCCGTGCCGACAATAACGGGGAGGGTGGCATACTTGCGCTTTATGCCCTTTTACGCCGCCACAGAAGAAGGTGGATTTACATCATTGCCATTATCGGTGCGAGCACTTTGCTTGCTGATGGTATTATCACTCCAGCCATTACGGTCACAACTGCCATAGAAGGACTTGAAAGTATCAGTCCGCATCTGCCTGTGATTCCTATTACACTGACCATTATTACCATTATATTTTTCGTTCAGCGTTTTGGTACAGAAAATATAGGACGGTCATTTGGCATATTTATGCTACTTTGGTTCCTGCTTCTTGGAATCGCCGGAGCTATCAGTCTGACTTCCTATCCTCAAGTATTCAAGGCATTCAATCCTTACTATGCCATACGGTTATTAGTGGAATCCCCCCACTGGTTTCTGATATTGGGTGCCGTTTTCTTGTGTACCACTGGTGCAGAAGCCTTATACTCTGATTTAGGGCACTGTGGCAGACGAAATATTACGGTCAGTTGGATATTTGTAAAGGTGATGCTTATTCTAAATTATTTGGGGCAAGGAGCGTGGGTATTGCATCATCCGGAAAGTGCAGAAGGTACAGTGAACCCATTTTATTCAATCATGCCACAAGAAATACTGTTGTTTTCCATAGCAATGGCTACCGGGGCAGCTATTGTTGCGAGCCAAGCTCTAATAAGCGGTTCATTTTCCATATTGAGTGAAGCTATGAACTTGAATTTCTGGCCTCGTATGCGTATTAAGCACCCTACCAACGTAAAAGGTCAGTCATTTATTCCAATGGTAAACCTTGTAATGTATATTGGAGTAATATTTACTATATTGTTGTTTCGAGATTCCACCCACATGGAAGCCGCTTATGGACTTGCCATAACTATTACAATGTTGATGACAACATTGTTGTTGGGATTCTATTTGCATATGCATAACATTCCACGCATTCTATCAATACTGTTTGTCGGCGGATATTGTGTTATTGAAGGTATTTTCCTTGCTGCAAACCTGTCCAAATTTATGGTCGGAGGTTGGTTTACGCTGTTAATAGGTGGATTATTATGTTTTATCATGTTTGTATGGGTAAGTGCCAACAAAATTCGTCGAAAACATATGTCTTCCAAACGGTTAAGTGAATACTACAACATTATTTCTGATATTAAGGCGGACGAAAGCATATCCAAATATGCTTCTAATCTTGTCTATGTGAATCATGCAGACAAAGAAGGTTGTGTGGACGATAAATTGTTGTATTCCATAATTAATAAGCAGCCTAAACGGGCAGATCATTATTGGCTTATTAACCTTGAATTTGTGGATACACCAGACACACTTGAATATAATTGTTCCACATTAATAAAAGGGACATTGTTTAGTATAACCATGCGTATAGGTTTTCGTATAGAACCGCGCGTGAGCCTTTATTTACGACAAGTAGTTGATGACCTTGTTGCGGATGGTGAAGTAGAACTAACAAGCTCTTATCCTTCATTGCATAAGAATGGCATACCGGGTGATTTTCGCTTTATTATTATCCACCGGATATATTATCCTGAAGATTCCCGTAACCGCCGACAAAATTTGCTGATGAGCCTTTATGCCTTAATTAGAAAGATAGGCATTGGAGAACCGAGTGCGTTGGGGCTTGACACATCGGTTGTTGTTGTCGAGCGTGTACCGTTAATTATAGCTAATAGGGCAAAACATATTCGTCGTATAGAGCGGATTAAGCCTGAAAAATGCGATAATGATGCTAATATAGTCTTGGAAGAACAGAATGTATCATAAGTGACTTGCTATAATTATCGTCTGCATTTACGGTTTAGTTCTGTCTTTTGTATATACATCCAAACTAACCTAAACCTATTCTTGTTGGCAGTAATAAACGTGCTGGCGAAAAGAATAAAGCCAAGCCTTTGTTTTGATTGAAATCAGAATGGAACACATGCATTGCCTATTTCAATATGCATTCCTGTAATCCGTTCTAATTC
>OGWZ01001736.1_pt1 | contig 19242 bp, 20 predicted proteins | sample 1576141 | NCBI WGS metagenome assembly OGWZ01 (sample SAMEA3541512, study PRJEB24748) | human gut metagenome | biome: human gut; feature: human-associated habitat; material: faeces | place: China | collected 2012
CCGTCGTTTGATGTCAAGCGATGGCTGAAGTTGGTAGATTTCCATATCTAGCCGATTTTCGGAAAGGATTTCATTGTATTTATTTTTTTAAGTTGATTCAAGCCCGACAGGAAGCAGCAACGCTCTCCTATCGGGCTTTGATTATTGTGTAAAGAAGAGAAATTCAAAAAAAATATGAAAAGGCTTGCAAGTTTCGGAATATTGGCGTATATTTGCAGAAAAAAAAGAAAGGCTTATGAAATATTTGGATCCTAAGGCCGATTTGACCTTCAAAAAAGTGTTTGGCGAACATCCCGAATTGGTAAAAAGTTTGCTTAACGCCCTTCTTCCTTTTAAGAGTGAGGAAGAGGAAATCACTTCTGTGACATATCTTACGCCTGAAATGGTTCCCCAGACACCCACACGAAAATATAGTATAGTGGATGTGAGATGCGAGGATGCCCAGGGACGTCAGTTTATTGTAGAAATGCAGATGGTTTGGTCTGCGGAGTTTAAGCAGCGAGTTCTCTTCAATGCTTCCAAGGCATATGTAAAGCAGCTAAACAGGGGAGAAGATTATTCTCTTCTGAAGCCAGTTTATTCTCTCAACTTGGTTAATGAAGTATTTGAGCCTGAACTGGATGATTATTACCACTATTACCATCTTGTACATGAGGAACATACCGAAAAAGTAATTGATGGTTTGCATCTGGTATTTGTAGAGTTGCCGAAGTTTACGCCTCATACGTTTACAGAGAAGAAAATGCAGGTTTTATGGCTTAGGTATCTGACAGAAATTGATGAGAAAACGAAGGAAGTTCCGGCAGAACTGCTGGCAAATCCGGAGATAGCCAAAGCCGTATCAGAGATTGAAGAATCAGCCTATACCGAGGAGGAACTTCTGGGTTATGATGAATTCTGGGATATGGTGAGCGTAGAGAAGACGCTTGCCGGCAGGTTGGAGCGTTTGACGAAGGCTAATGATGATACAGAGGAGAAACTTAAGGCAACCTCTAGTCAGTTGGAGGCAACCTCTAGTCAGTTAAAGGAAGCTGAGAAGCAGAGAAAGGAAGCTGAGGAGCAATTTAAAAAAGCTAATGAGGAAAAATTGCAATCAGCCAAAAAACTTCTACAGGCTGGAGTATCAGCTGATATTGTGGCAAGTACTCTTAACTTAAGCATGGATGAAATAAAAATTCACTAACTTTGCATCAGATATATACATTAGAATTCTTTACAAACAATAAAATGGAGAATAAAATAACGACAATGGAGCAGGGAATGCAGCGACGCACCGAACTGCTCCTGGGAAAGGATAATCTTGAGAAAATTCAGAAGGCAAGAGTGCTCATCTTCGGTATCGGAGGAGTAGGATCATGGTGCGCAGAAGGACTCCTGAGAAGCGGCGTGAGAAACATCACAATCGTAGACAGCGACAGGGTATGCGTAACCAACTGCAACCGCCAGCTGATGGCTACAAGCCGAACCATAGGCGAAGTGAAGGTAGAGGCGCTGCGCAACCGACTGCTCGAAATCAACCCCGATGCCAACATCACAGCCTATCAGAAAATATATCAGGCAGAAACTGCCGATGAATTCCACATGGAGCAATACGACTTCATCATCGATGCCATCGACTCGCTGAAGGATAAGGCTGACCTCATTCTGCGTGCCACTGCCCTACCTAAGGAAATCACCTTTATATCTTCTATGGGAGCTGCCCTGCGCACCGACCCATTCATGGTAAGAAAATCTGAATTCTGGAAGGTGGATGGAGACCCGCTGGCAAGAGCACTGCGAAAGAAATTCAAGAAGAACAAAACCTTCCCACGACGAAAATTCCAGTGCGTATACAGTGAAGAAAAACCGATGCAGAACCAAGGGGTGAACAAAGCATGCGGCACGGGCGGATGCCTATGCCCGAAAGCCAAACTCATTAGCGGAGAGAGGGGTACCGATACTGCCGTATATGATGCTCCGGGCGACCAGCAACTGGTAGAACACGAATGGTGCTCTACTAAGGCACAGATCAACGGTTCGCTCTGCCACATCACCGCAACCTTCGGAATGGCTATCGCAGGAATGGTCATCAACCACATCATTGAATAACTGTTTTTCTTTACAACAGTCACTTGAAAAGAAACTTACAAAACATACGCAAAAGGCGAGGCGCTTTCACAAGCTCCCCGCCTTTATTAATGATTCAAGTTTCGCTAGGTTCAGAAGTTTCTCGGGAGCAGTCTTATCAGCATTCGCCTCTATTCGTCTCTTCATATCTTCAAAGAATAAAGGTTAAATCCGATAAATCTTGTTAAACAAATTCTATCTTACCTCTTATGTTTATACCTTTGCACGCAAATTTATAATCACAAAGAACATTTTCATGTCCCCAAAAGGATAATATTTAATTTAAATAAGAGAAGAAAAATGAAAGAAAAAGCAGAAAGTTCAGTAGCCTGCAATCATCACAGAGTAGGCTTCCTGGGATTGCTCGTTACATTAGGCATTGTATTCGGAGACATCGGAACATCACCTCTCTATGTGATGAAGGCTATCCTGCATACGGGCGAAAGCATCAGCGAGAGCACCATCCTGGGCGCACTGTCATGCATCATCTGGACACTCACCCTCCAGACCACCATCAAATATGTATGCGTGGCGCTGCGTGCCGACAACAATGGCGAGGGAGGCATCCTCGCCCTCTATGCCTTGCTGCGCCGACTCAAGAGCAAGTGGATTTACCTACTGGCCATCATTGGCGCAAGCACCCTGCTGGCAGACGGAATCATCACCCCTGCCATCACCGTGACCACAGCCATCGAAGGACTCGAAAGCATCAGTCCCAACCTGCCAGTTATCCCCATCACCCTTGCCATCATCACCATCATCTTCTTCGTGCAGCGGTTTGGCACAGAGAGTATTGGCAAATCGTTTGGCGTATTTATGCTGCTATGGTTCCTGCTGCTGGGCGTGGTGGGAGCTTTCAGCATCACGTCTTACCCATTGATACTGAAGGCTTTCAACCCCTATTATGCTGCCATGCTGCTGGCGAAATCGCCTGAATGGTTTCTGATTCTGGGTGCCGTATTTCTCTGTACTACCGGTGCAGAGGCTCTCTATTCCGACCTGGGACATTGCGGCAGAAAGAACATCGCCATCAGCTGGGGCTTCGTAAAGACCATGCTCATTCTCAACTATCTGGGACAGGGAGCATGGGTGCTGAATCATGCAGATACGGCGCTGGCTGTGAATCCGTTCTTTGCCATCATGCCGCAGAGCATGCTGTTCTTCGCTATCATCATGGCCACGGGTGCGGCAATCATTGCGAGCCAGGCACTCATCAGCGGAACCTTCTCCATATTGAGCGAAGCCATGAACCTGCACTTCTGGCCGCGCATGCGAATCAAGCATCCTACCCATGTTAAGGGGCAGCTCTATATCCCGATGATCAACTTCGCCATGTACATCGGCGTGGTTCTCATCATCCTGCTCTTCCGCAACTCCTCGCACATGGAGGCAGCCTACGGACTCGCCATCACCATCACCATGCTGATGACTACCCTGCTGCTCGGTTTCTACCTGCACAGCAAGGGAGTGGCACGGATTTTCACGATGCTGTTTATGGGCGCATACTGCATCATCGAAGCCATCTTCCTGACTGCCAATCTGTCAAAGTTTCTTGCAGGTGGATGGTGTACGATGCTCATTGGAGGAATCCTGTTCCTGATGATGTACGTGTGGGTGAAAGCCATGAAGATACGCCGCCATTATATCAGCACCAAACCGCTGGATGATTATTATCAGATTATCTCCGACATCAAGGCCGACGAGAGCATCCCTAAGTACGCTTCCAACCTGGTTTATGTGAACCACGCCAACAAGGAAGGTGCCGTAGATGACAAGTTGCTCTACTCCATCATCAACAAGCAGCCGAAACGTGCAGACCATTACTGGCTTATCAACATGGAGTTTGTTGACACTCCTGACACGCTGGAGTACAACTGCGAGACTCTGATTCCCGACACCCTCTACAGCGTAACCATGCACATTGGTTTCCGCATAGAGCCTAGGGTGAGTCTCTATCTGCGACAAGTAGTGGAAGATCTGGTAACAGACGGAAAGGTAGATTTGCAAAGCACCTATCCTTCGCTGCGCAAATACGGAATTCCGGGCGATTTCCGATTCATCATCATTCACCGCGTATATTACCCGGAGAGTTCAGATAATCGCCAACAGAACCTGCTGATGAGTATCTACGCTCTTATCAGCAAGATAGGTATTGACGAGCCTAAGGCATTGGGCCTCGACACTTCCATGGTAGTGGTAGAAAGAGTGCCGCTCATCATCAACCATCCGGTCATTAAGGACAAGGTCATTAAGGTCATTAAGGATTCTGAAACATCACAAAGCAGACAATAAGCAAAAAGGCGAGGCGCTTTCACAAGCTCCCCGCCTTTAACCTATTAGCTAGAAGATTATAGCTAACAACTAACACAAAACCTTATAACTATTTTTCAAATCTTAATCGTTATTTGAACCTATGAACGAACATTATTTTTTATTAGAGGATAGTCTTAACAGCCTCCAGCATGCCCTTCTCCTGAATAAGGTCAAGATCTTTCTTAACCAACTCGGTAAGGCCAGGAACTGTCTTGTTCAAATCCTCGTGCCAGATATAGTCGAAGCCCAATACGCCCTCAGCTACCTTCTGGGTATCGCCGGTAGCCCAAAGCTCGGTGAGCTTGTCCATAATCTTCTGGTCATCGTTTGGCTGGATAGGAGCACCATCCTCGCGAACACCACCCTTATAGTAAGTGATGATAGCAGCGAGACCGAATACCAAACCCTGTGGCAACTCGCCCTTACGCTCAAGATAAATCTTGACACCAGGCAGGTCGCGAGTCTCAAACTTAGGGAATGAGTTGAGCATGATGCTGGTTACCTGATGATCTACGAATGGATTCTCAAAACGCTCCAATACGTCAGAAGCAAACTTCTGCAGCTCATCCATTGGGAGGTTCAGCGTCTGCATCAACTCCTCGAACTGTACCTTGTGGATGTACTTGCCCAATACCGGGTGCTCGCAGGCATCGCGAACAATGTTTACACCGCTGAGGTATGTAACAGGGCTCAATACGGTGTGAGGACCATTCAGCAGGGTAACCTTACGCTCGTGATATGGCTTCTCATTATCTGTGATAAGCACGTGGAGACCTGCCTTATGAGCTGGGAACTCCTCCTGCATCTGCTCTACTGTCATGTTTTCTGCCTTCTCGATAACCCAGAGGTGGAAGCTTTCTGCCTTAACCACGAGGTTGTCCTTGTAGCAAATCTTCTGCTGAATCTCCTTGATGGTATCGCGTGGGAAACCAGGAACGATGCGGTCTACCAATGTAGCGCAAACGTAGCAGTGGTTGGTGAACCACTCCTTGAAGCCCTCGTAATCAGCACCCATATCGCCCTTCCAGAGCTCGATATACTGATAGATGCACTCCTTGAGGTGGTGACCGTTGAGGAAGATCAGCTCACATGGCATCAGGATCATACCCTTGGTTGGGTCGCCCTCGAAGAACTTGTAGCGGTGGAACAAGAGCTGAACCAACTTGCCTGGATAAGAAGCTGCAGGAGCATCTGTAAACTTGCAAGAGTCATCGAATGCAATACCAGCCTCTGTAGTGTTAGAGATGATGAAACGCATCTCTGGCTGCTCAGCCAAAGCCATGAATGCCTGGTTCTGAGAATATGGATTCAGCGCACGGCTGATAACGTCGATACGCTCCAATGTGTTGATAGCCTGGCCGTTCTCCTTACCCTGAAGGTTTACGTGATAGAGGCAGTCCTGACCGTTCAGCCAGTCAACCATACCACCAGCCAATGGCTGAACTACAACGACAGAACCGTTGAAGTCGGTCTTCTTGTTCATATTCCATACAATCCAATCTACGAATGCACGGAGGAAGTTACCTTCACCAAACTGAATGATTTTCTCTGGAGCGACGCTCTTAGGAGCAGTGCGCTTGTTTAATGCTTTTAGCTCTTTCATGATTTGTTTATTTTGTCTTTATTATTTTACTTTCCGTTTTAAATTCCAATCTATTCAGCAGATTGTTTTTTTCTGAGTGCAAAGGTAGTAAATATTTCGTTTGATTGTTCCAAAAACAGCGAAAAACTTCACGCAAACCTTTACGTTCCTCACCGGTTCTATACCTTATCATATATAGAACTGCGCAGGCACAAAATAAAGAAGTAGGGATTTTCCCCCACCCCTTTAGGGGAAATCCCGACCGTGGAAGCAAAAAACATCGTATCTTTGCACCAAAAAAAAGAAACATGAAGTATAACAATTTAAAGATATACGATTATGAAACGAATGATAATAGCTCTGGTAGCCATGTTCATGATGACATTCACTACCGCTTCTGCAATGAGTTATGAGCAGGCAAGACAGCAGGCTCTCTTCCTGACAGACAAGATGGCTTACGAGCTCAATCTTACGGAAGACCAGTATGAGGCAGCTTACGAGGTGAACCTCGACTACCTGATGAGTGTAGATACATACGATGACCTATATGGTGTTTACTGGCGCCAACGCAATATGGATTTGAGCTATATCCTACTCGACTGGCAGTATAGAACATATCTCAATGCCACCTATTTCTACCGTCCGCTCTACTGGAATGCGGGCTACTGGCACTTCGGCATCTACGCCCGCTATCCGCGCCGCGACTATTTCTACTTCGGTTGCCCTCACTTCTACGTATCTTACCGTGGAGGTCATAGCTGGCGAGTAAACGGAAACAGAAGCTGGTATCACGGAAGAAGATTTGGCGGCCCTCACCCAGGAGGACATCCTAGAGTAGGTATGAGAGACGGATTCAACCGTGGTGATTACGGCAGAGGAAGATCTTTCGGAAATCTGAACCGCGAGAACAGACCTCAGATGAACCCAAATCGTGGTTTCGGTAATGCAAGCCGCCCTAACAACAACGCTGGCTTCGGAAACAGCAGCCGCCCTCAGAACGGAGGCTTCGGAAATAACAACGGAGGCTTCGGCAACAGCAGCAACCGGGGCTTCGGCAATAGCAACAGTCGCCCTAACCGCGGTTTCGGCAGCAGCAACAGCAGCACTAGCAACAGCCGTGGTTTCGGAAACAGCAGCTTCGGAAGCGGAAGAAGTAATATCTTCGGGGGCAACCGCAGCAGCATGAGCCGTTCATTCAGCAGCGGGTCTGGCAACCGTGGCGGCGGATTCACCCCTCGCTCTTCTACACCAAGCAAGAGCAATGGCGGTGGAAGTTTCGGACACAGAAGATAAGAAAAGAGAAAGAGTTATAATTTCAAGTTTATAAAGACAGAGAGTTAAGAAAAATCAAGACCTCAAGTAAGAGAGTAAGAAAAATCAAGTACAAAAAATGGGAATTTGCATCGGTTCATACCATTCGCAAATTCCCATTATTATTTTATCAACTTTCAGTAAAAGTTTTACTCCAATCCGAAGAGCGATTTCAAACCGCCATCTACGCCCGAGAATCCCATGAAGGCGAGGCTGAGGAGCGCTGCAGTTACCATGACGATAGCTACGCCCTGCATGCCCTTAGGAATACGGACCAAAGCCTGCTGCTCGCGAATGCCGGCAAAGACAATGAGAGCCAGGGCAAAGCCGAGAGCGGTAGAGAAGGCGTAAACCACGCTCTCAAGCAGATTGTAATCCTTCTGGATAACCAGGATGGCTACACCCAGCACGGCACAGTTGGTAGTAATCAGAGGCAGGAAGATACCGAGCGCCTGATAAAGTGCAGGAGAAACCTTCTTCAGGATAATCTCTACCATCTGAACCAAGGCTGCAATCACGAGGATGAACGCCAGGGTCTGGAGATATTGCAATCCGAACGGATCGAGTACATACTTCTGAACACACCAGGTAATGATGGTTGCCAGGGTCAAGACAAAAGCGATGGCACCACCCATACCGATGGCTGTATCAACTTTCTTCGATACGCCCAGGAATGGACAGATACCGAGAAACTGCGACAAGACGATGTTGTTGACGAATATCGCAGAGATAAATATCAATAAATATTCCATAATTTCTATTTTATTTCATTGATTTGAAGCGATGCCTACGCTTACTTCTTCACCTTATTAAATATAGCAATGATGTAACCTAAGGTGAGGAAAGCTCCAGGAGGCAGGATGAACATCAGTATGTTGGTAGTCTCCGGCAACAGAGTGATACCGAATACACTACCTGCACCGAGTATCTCGCGGGCACTACCCAGGATGGTCAAACCGAGGGTGAAACCCAAACCGCAACCAATGCCATCGAAGAGGCTGGCAATAGGCGAATTCTTGGCAGCAAAGCTCTCTGCTCTACCCAGGATGATACAGTTTACTACAATCAGCGGAATATAAATACCCAGCGCCTGATTGATGCTGTCGGGAGCATAAGCGCTCATCAACATCTGAAGGATGGTTACGAAGGCTGCAATCACTACGATGAAAACAGGGATGCGAACCATATCCGGGGTAATCTTCTTGATACAGGAAATAACAAAGTTGGTACAAATCAGCACCGCCATGGTAGCCAATCCCATAGAGAGACCGTTGATGGCGCTGGTTGTTGTAGCCAAAGTAGGACACATACCGAGAAGCAACACGAAGGTTGGATTCTCCTTGATGAGTCCGTTCATCAAAATCTTAACATTACTCATATCGGTTTATCCTTTCTTTTCGTTATGTTCAACTTTAGATACACCACTCTCTGCATCTGCTTTCTGAGATGCACCGCTCTCGCCGTCAACATCCTTCTTGGCATAAACGGCATAAGCCTGGTTGATAGCCTTGAGGAAGGCGCGGCTGGTAATGGTAGAAGCGGTGATGGCGTCTACTGCATTGCCATTCTTATCGTCCTTAGATACGTGGAGGTCGCCATCCTTTGGAGTCTTACCGATAATGCTACCCTTTCCGTCTTTCTGAAACCAGGTAGCAGCCTTGGCGCCCAGACCCGGAGTCTCTGAAGCCTGAAGCACGGTATAACCCATAATCTTGCCCTCGGTATCGAAACCTACGAGCACCTTCAGATCGCCACCGAAACCACCGGTTGTACTCTCTACGGCAGCACCCAGCTGCTTGCCGCTCTTGTCTGAGCACTTATGTATGGTGAAAGAGAATTCCTTACCGCCAAACTCCTGCTTCACCTCTTCAGGCTCAGCCACCTGGAGTTCTTCTGTACCCATCACGCTCTTGATACCGGCAGCCAGACTCTGTGCAGCCTTCTCGGCGATAGGACCAGATGTAAGATGATTGATATATGCAAGAACAGCACCTACGATGAGCGCTACGCCTACGAGCACCAAAACCATGTTCTTTAATGATGATTCTAATTTCTGCATGTCTCTGTCCTCCTTATTTCTTAGCAGGCTTCTCACCGAAGCGCTTTGGTTTAATGTATGTGTTAATAAGAGGTGTGAACGCATTCATGATAAGAATGGCGAACGACATACCTTCCGGATAGCTACCCCAGTTACGGATGATGACGGTCAGCAGACCGATGCATACACCGTAGATGAGCATGCCCTTGTGGGTCATCGGAGAGGTTACATAATCAGTAGCCATGAAGATGGCACCGAGCATCAGACCACCACTGAAGACGACAGCCAGAGGATTGGCATAAACAGGATTAGCCAAATGCATCAAACCGCTGAAAACGAATACGGTAGCGATGATGCTGACTGGAATATGCCAGGTAATGACCTTCTTCCAGAGCATGTAAGCCAAACCGAGCAAGAGGGCGAATGCACAAACCTCACCGGTAGTACCGGCACCGAAAGTATCGCCTGTAGCACCGAAGAGCATGCTCATCGCATCAGGCAACTGGTTGAGAACAGAAGCATCGCCCGTCTTGATGGCGGTCTTCATGATAGCCAGCGGAGTAGCACCCGTTGTAGCATCGGTATAGCTGAGCATCTGTCCAGCCACTGGCCATGAAGTCATCTGGGCAGGGAAGCTGACGAGCAGGAAGCAACGGCCTACCAAAGCGGGATTGAAAGGATTGTTACCCAAACCGCCGAAGCTCATCTTACCTACACCGATGGCAAACAGGGCACCGATGATGATGATCCAGAGAGGAAGGTTACTTGGCAAGTTCATGCCGAGCAAGAGACCGGTGATGATGGCAGAACCATCGAGCAAGCTGGTCTCCTCCTTCAGGAGATATTTTGTAATTGCCCACTCAAAGAAGACGCAGGCTGCCACAGAGGTGAGCAGAACAACTGCTGAACCCAAGCCGAAGAAATAGAAAGATGCGAGGATGGCAGGCACGAGAGCGATAATCACTCCGTACATGTTCTTCTCTACGCTCTCATTTCCATGAGCGTGTGGCGATAATGAAACGATTAATTTTCCCATTTTATCTTTTAAATTCTTTCTTAAATGAAATTCATTCTTGACGTGAACGCTTACTTCTTAGCGTTGCGAGCTCTGATAATGCCCATTACCGCACCCTTACCATTGATAATATTATCGAGGATAGGACGATGTGAAGGACAGGTGAACTGGCATGAACCGCAGGCAATGCAGGATGTTATCTCCTCTGCCTCCAGGCGCTCATAATCCTTCACTACGCTCAAGGTAGCTAGCAAGTATGGCTCCAGGCCCATTGGGCAGGCATCCACACACTTGGCACAGCGGATACAGGGCTGAGCCTTCTTGCGATGAGCATCAGCATCGGTCAATACGGTGATTGAGTTGGTACCCTTGGTTACCGGTACATCGAGGCTGATTACAGCCTTACCCATCATCGGACCACCAGCCAATACCTTGTTGTCACCCTCAGGCAAACCGCCGCAATTCTCTATCATCTGAGAGAATGGAGTTCCTATACGCACGAGGAAGTTGCCCGGGTTCTTCACCTGCTTGCCGGTTACGGAAGTATAGCGCTCGAAGAGAGGTTTATTCTTCATAACTGCCTGATAAACAGCGAAGGCAGTACCTACATTCTGAACAATTGCTCCAACGTTGACAGGGATAGCTGGAGGAGCAGGAACCTGACGGCGGATAACGGCATCCACCAGCTGCTTCTCACCTCCCTGAGGGTACTTCTTAGCCAGAGGTACAATCTCGATACGAGCGTCATTAGCTGTCTTTTCCTCGAAGAGTTTGATGGCAGCAGGTTTGTTATCCTCGATACCGATGTAGCCCTTCTCTACCTTAGCCGCCTTCATCAGGAGGTTCAAGCCAACGAGAATCTCATCGGCATGCTCCATCATCAGGCGATAGTCGGCTGTGATATAAGGCTCACACTCTACACCGTTGATGATGACGCACTCAGCCTTGGCTCCTGGAGGAGGACAAAGCTTGATGAAGGTAGGAAAACCGGCACCACCCATACCAGTGACACCCGCTTCCTTGATGCGGTTTACGATTTCCTCTGGAGTAAGCTCAGTATGAGCCTCAAGCGTCTCGAGTTTATCAGAGCGGTCGATACTCTCCTCCCACTCATCGCCTTCTACATTAATGATAATGCAAGGCTTGCGATAACCGGTAGCATCAATAGATGTATCTACCTTGAACACAGTTCCTGATACGGAACTGTAAATAGGAGCACTCACAAAGCCACCAGCCTCAGCAATGAGTGTACCCACCTTCACCTTGTCGCCCTTGGCAACTACAGGCTTGGCAGGAGCACCGATGTGCTGACCAAGTGGGAAAATAGCCTGCTTAGGGAGAGGAGCTACCTGAGTAGCCATCTCGGCAGTAATCTTATTCTCTTCTGGGTGAACTCCACCAATTCTAAAAGTTCTCAAATTCATGATTATTCCTCCTTTTTCTTAACTGGGAAATTTACTTTTACGAGAGCACCTGTTGGGCATTCATCAACACACTTGGTACACATGCGGCACTTATTGAAGTCAACATAAGCCACATTGTTTTCGATGGTGATAGCATCAAACTTGCAGACCTTCTGACATTTACCGCATCCGATGCAAGCAACGCTACAAGCCTTCTTGGCAACAGCACCCTTGTCGTGGTTTACGCACTGAACGTAAACTCTACGGCCCTTAGGACCCTTCTTGCGGAGCTCGATGATATGACGTGGACAAGCGTTGGCGCAAGCACCACAACCCGTACACTTCTCTTCATCAACCTCAGGAATGCCAGTTTCAGGATTGATAGAGATTGCGCCAAACTGGCAGGCAGCCACGCAATCGCCACAACCCAGACAGCCGAACCCGCAGCCTGTTTCGCCAGCGCCACATGAATTCATAGCTGCACAAGTGTGCAAACCATCATACTCGGCAATGCGAGGACGATTCTCGCAAGTACCATTACAACGAACCACAGCCACCTTTGGCTCGGTATTGGCTACTGCCATACCTAAAAGGTCGGCTACCTTGCCCATCACGTCGGCACCACCTACCGGACACATCAGTCCATCGATAGAACCGGCATCAGCACCCTTCACCAGAGCTGCGGCCATACCAGAACATCCGGCAAAACCGCAACCACCACAGTTGGCACCTGGCAGAACCTCTCCTACCTGGCCCAAGCGAGGGTCTTCTTCGACGGCAAACTTCTTAGATACTCCGAAGAGAACCAGCGCTGCAATCAGCGCGATTGCTCCGAGAACCAAGACAGCAATCAAAATAAAATTCATAATTTTTTGTGTTTTGTTTTGTTATTTTCTTTGTTTTAAAATAAAGGCTCATCGCAGAAACCACAGGAGCACATCACGCACCCTATGTTTCTATAGAGAAGCTCAGCTTGTTTTTAAGTTTGTTTCTGAATAAGTAGAGCACCACATAGTATGGAATGAGAATGCCCAATGCCGAGAGCGCTGCGGCTCCCTCTGAGTGAGTAGCTTTCAGTACACCGACCAAAGCGATCACCATCAGCATCAGCGGCAAGAGATAGCCATAGAAACTGGCTCTGAAGCCTACAGCCGAATCAGCAGTCACCACCACGCTATCGCCTTTGTGGTAGAGAGACGCCTCTGAGGTAGAAACCTCAATCATCTTCTCTTTCGATTCAGATGCAGTACAATGAGCAGCCACCTTGCAAGCGCTGCAGGCTGACGACTGTACGATGCGAATGCACACACAACCTTCTTCTACGCTTTCTACGATGCCAGAATGTTTTATTTTGTTATTCATTTGTAATGTTGAGATTGCATTTTTGCAATTCAAGTGCAAAGATACTACATTATTTAGAAATAGCAAACAAAATCGAAAAGAAAATATAAAAAAAGAAGCGTAAACGTTATCTATACCCTGGAATCAGGCAGTTTGAGAACAAATTAAAAGCAAAAATGCTTTTTTTTAGCAACTTCTTTTGGTGATATCAATTTTTTATGTACCTTTGCATTGATTATTAAAGAATTGATATGGAAACATTAGAGCAAACAATCATGCAAGTAGAGCGCTTTATCAGAAAAGTGGCTCAAAAGTTCCCAGCGCCAGAATCTGACGACGAGACTTCTCAAATGACCGACATCCACGTAAGGGTTTCGCAAGACAGTGGCGAACTCCTGGCCTTTGACGACGATGACAACGAGATTACCCGCTGCGTTGTTGAGCAATGGATAGAAAACAAGGATGAAGACTTCTACGACGAGGTAGCAAAGCTGCTTCGCGATGTATTGCGCAAACAGGCTGATATCATAGATCATCTCGGCATTCTCAAGCCATACAGCTTTGTGCTCGAAGATGAGGATAAAGAGCATATTGGCGAGCTCTATCTTGCTGACGATGATACGATCATTGTAGGTGGTGACTTGATGGAGAATCTGGACAACGATCTGGATAACTTCCTGAACGACCTGCTGAAAGAATAAAAAAATACAGGATGAAAGGACTACCCGCTCCCCCATCCCAACAAAATAAAAAACCGTTGCACTCTCTCCTATCGAGTACAACGGTTTTTCTGTTTTTAACGGTCTTTCCGTTTATATCATCTAACCAATCTAAAAAGAAATTTTCTTTTTCTTACCTTTACTTTCGTTTCCTACGCGGTCAAGAGCAGTTACTACATACACATATTTCTTGCCACTCACATAAGGGATGCGATAGAAATTATCATAAGTTACTGCCTGGAGTGCAGAAACATCATTGAGATTTACCTTAGCTCCTTTCTCAAAACGATAGATAGCAAAACGGTTCACCTGATCGCCCCACTTTTTCTTGCTAGCCTTAGGAGCCTTCCATACCAGCAGCGGACCTTTCTCGGTCCACATCAGCTTGACACCCTTTACCCCCTTTGGCGCCTTATTATCAAGGAAAGGCATAGAGGGTGGCAATGCTGGATACTTCCAATAATTGTTGCGGAGTGTATGTCCGATATTACCTACATTATCGGCAGCAGTCTGCGCATACCAGAGCACAGTGCCCTTCACATTATTCATCTGCTGATGCAAACGGTGCTTGGCAGGCAACTGATGACTGCGCGGATTGACTGGATCAGCAAACTTGGCTGTACGCTCTATATCTTCACCTATATATAATGGGCGGTTGCCAGCATGCTTATTCCACCAGGTTATGAGCGTCTTGTAATCGGCAGCACGATTGCCAATCTCCCAATAAATCTGAGGCACACAATAGTCTATCCAACCATTATTCACCCAAAGCAATACATCTGCATAAAGATCATCATAATTCTGGAGGCCGAAAGTTTCTGAACCATTAGGATCGGTACGCTTGTTGCGGTAGATTCCGAATGGAGAAACACCAAACTTAACCCAAGGCTTAACGGCATGAATGGATTCGCTGAGCTGCTTTACAAACCGGCTCACGTTATCACGGCGCCAATCACCTATGTTTCGCATGCCGCGCGACTGCTGGCGGAAGAGCTGCTGATCAGGAATCTGTCGTCCGGCCTCTGGATATGGATAGAAATAATCATCAATATGGAATCCATCAACATCATATCGGCTTACAATGTCCACAGCCACCTCGCAAATATAGTCGGCTGCAGCCTGCAACCCAGGGTTCAACAGCGTCAGCTTGCCATACTGAAAACAGAGATCAGGACGCCTCTTCACGATATTCTTCGGCGAAACCTGCTCATAGGAAGTTACGCTATGCTTGGCACGATAAGGATTAATCCAGGCATGAAGCTCCATGCCACGATTATGACACTGCTCTATCATCCACTGCAACGGATCCCAATAAGGAGAAGGAGCCTTTCCCTGCACTCCCGTAAGAAACTTGCTCCAAGGCTCTAAATCACTCTTATACAGAGCATCACACTCGGCTCGAACCTGAAAGATTATCGCATTCACGCCATCCTTCTGCAGTTCATCAAGCTGTCTGGTAAGCATCGCCTGGATCTGCTGCGTACTCTTGCCCAGATACTGTCCGTTAACGCACTGTATCCAGGCTCCACGAAACTCTCGTTTGTTCTGAGCCTTCATTGTTGCCGACGACATCAGCATCATTGCAACAACGAGCATCAAAATCGCTTTCAGTCTTTTCATCTGTTATCTGTTATTTATCAATTTCATTTTTTCCTTTTCATTCTACAGTTTGTTCTTCATCCCTCAGCTTCGGAAGTGAAATATGGTATCTTACAGCTAGCAATCGGATGGCACAGACCACACAGAAAGCTACAATCACCGTAATATAGAGGCTCACACCCAGATAGCTCAATCCCCAATAAGCCAAACCACCGGCGACACAAGCCATCGCATAAATCTCCTTTCGGAAGATGACCGGCTCTTCATTAAGAAGCACATCGCGGATAACACCGCCTGCAGCACCCGTGATACAGCCCATGATGATGGCTACCCAAAAGGAGAAACCACATTCGAGCGACTTCTGGATGCCCGCAATATTGAAAAGCGCCAAGCCCAAGGTATCAAACAGAAACCAGGTATTGTCAAGACGCTTAAGATAGCGGTGGCAAGCAATCACTACCAACTGCGCAAACAGTGTACAAATCAGGTAGATAGGGCTCAACATCCAAAACGGGCGCACACCAAGCATCACATCTCGTATGGTTCCACCACCTATGGCTACAGCCACACCACAAACAAAACCGCCCAGCCAATCATAGTGCTTACTTGCAGCCAGGCGAATGCCCGAAAGGGCAAAAGCAAATGTACCGATGAATTCTATCACGGTATGAAGCGTGAGCACGAATTCCGGATCGCCATGTATCATCATTTTCTCGTATCAGTTAGTGTTCTAAATATCAATTTCTAATTATCCATATATCTATTCTAAATCACTAATTCTTGAATCTTTCTCCCCAACAGGTAACCATCCAGTTGTAGAGGCGCTCCTCGGAAGGCGAATGCTGCGCATGCCAGAAGCGGGCATCCTTCAATTCGTCTGGCAGATACTGCTGCTCTGTGAAATGTCCAGGATAATCGTGGGGATACTTATATCCGTCATGATAGCCCAAATCTTTCATCAGTTTGGTAGGAGCATTGCGGATGTGCAGCGGAACAGGCAGATTACCCGTTTGCCGTACAGTAGCCAGCGCATCATTAATGCCCAGATAAGCACTGTTGCTCTTCGGACTCGTGGCCAGATACACCACAGCCTCAGCAAGGGCGATACGCGCTTCGGGCCACCCTATCTTCATCACCGTATCGAAGGCAGCATTGGCAAGCAGGAGTGCATTCGGATTGGCAAGTCCCACATCCTCAGAGGCACTAATCACAACCCTACGGGCTATAAACTGCGGGTCTTCTCCTCCTTCTATCATCCTCGCCATCCAATAAAGCGCAGCATCGGGATCGCTTCCGCGAATACTCTTGATAAAGGCTGAGATAATATCATAATGCATCTCACCCTGTTTATCGTAAGCCAGCGGATTCTGCTGCAACTGCTCTTCTACCATCTTGTCGGTAATCACAATCTCTGAAGATCCGGCAGATTCTACCACCAGTTCCAGGATATTGAGCAGTTTGCGGGCATCTCCACCACTATATCGCAGCAGCGCGCCCGTCTCTTCCAACTTAATATTCTTTTCTCTGAGTTCTACATCCTGCGTAATGGCACGATGCAGAAGCCCTTCAAGATCAGCCTTTTCGAGCGGTTTGAGAACATAGAGCTGACATCTGGACAACAGCGGCCGAATCACCTCGAACGAAGGATTCTCGGTGGTAGCACCTATCAGCGTAACAATACCCTTCTCTACCGCACCCAAAAGCGAATCCTGCTGACTCTTGGAGAAACGGTGAATTTCATCAATAAACAATATAGGAGAAGCCGAATTAAAGAATCTACCACTCTTTGCTCTTTCTATCACCTCGCGGACATCCTTTACGCCACTGGTCACCGCAGAGAGGGTGAAGAACGGCACCTTGATGGTTTGTGCCACGATTTGAGCAAGGGTAGTCTTGCCCACTCCAGGGGGTCCCCAGAGGATAAAAGAGGATATGCGCCCTGCATCAATCATCTTGCGCAGCACGGCCCCCTCACCTACCAAATGCTGCTGTCCAACATAGTCAGCAAGCGTGTGAGGTCTCATTCTTTCAGCTAACGGTTCACTCATAGTACGTGCAAAGGTAATGAAAAAAATCGAATTCCAAATAAAAAAGTGACCAAAAACACAAAAAAACAGCAAGAAAATTTGGATATATAAAAAGAAGTACTTACTTTTGCACACACAAACACAATTGAAGATGAATAAAGATAAAATATTAACACTGAAGAATGTTACTAAAAGTAGCATTTGGGAATTGCAGGAGAACGATGTGTTCCGTCTTTGGGAAGCAGCAGAAAAGGATGCTGACCTCAAGGATTACCAGAACAAGTATATCGCAGTGATCCGCAGCGCATTCGAAATGGAACCAGTGACGGTAGACCGTCCTGAAGTGATTGACAAACTGATGGCACGCGGCTTTAAGATTGGCACTTTCCGTATCAACGACAAGAAAGAAAAGTATGCCATCAAAAAGCGCCCTATCATGCGTGTTACTGATCTTACTTACGAAAATGTAAGTCACATCACCGCCAATAAGCTCATCGAACTCTTGGAGCGCAACTTTGGTGGTGGCTGGGAGAGTCTGCCTCAGAGCATCCAGGACATCATCGAAAGTAATTTCGACATCAGCACAACTACTCTTCCTGCTGACCGCCTGAAAAAGCCAGGAGGTCTGTACGAGAAGAAACTCGCTGATGACTACGAAGTGCTCGTGGTACCAAAAGGTTCTTGGGTAGAAGCTATCTTTGCCAAGGAGAAGCCAAAGGTAGAAAAGGTTCGCATGAGATTCGATGATGAGAATGATTTGAAACGCAACGACGACCTGCTCGACCCAGACGAGGATGAAGACGAGGATGCACCAGAAATCGAGGATCACTACAACGATCCAGATGAGGATGACGATGCATTCGATGACGACAAGCTTACTGAGGAAAGCTACCGTACTACCTTCGAAGACCCGGAGAACCTCGGTCTTGATGATGCAGAAGACGTAGCCGACGATGATTATTAATTCAGTTTATACATTATTATAATATAAAGAGAAATGAACGCATTAATTGGATTTGTTGCATTGATCGCTGTGGGCCTCGTAGGTTGGGCGATTGCAGAATTTAAGTACAAGGCTTTCACTTTCACCCGTTCAGAAAAGGACATCGAGGAAGAGAAAGAGCTTGAAGAGCAGAAACGCGCAGAGGGTTTCAAGGAGATGAACATCCGCGACATCATGCGCAAAAACTCAACCAATGGTTATAACGCAGTAGGTTAGTATTATGTTAATTTACCTATGCTTATGATACAGTATATCATCATAGCAATCATATTGGCGGCATGCGTCACGTATGCCGCCATTTGTATCTACCGCTCCATCAAACAAGCACGAGAGTGTAAAAACTATCAATGTTCAGGTTGCCCATTCGTTAAGAAATGCCAAAAGAACAAAAAGAAAGAGGCTACTCAACGGAAAGAACAAGAGTAGCTCTCATAAAAGAGCTGCTAAAACTACTTTTACTGTCATGCTACGAGGAAACCAGACAAAAAATAAAGCATTTCAGAACCCGTTCATTATGAGCAAGATACAAAGAAAGTGATTGTTTTAATTAAAAAAGTTGCATAAAAATTTGGTAGAACCAATAAAAAGTAGTACCTTTGCACTCGCAAATCAGAAATGATTGTTCTACACAAGGTGTCTTAACCGAGCGGTTAGGTAACGGTCTGCAAAACCGTGTAGAGCGGTTCGACTCCGCTAGACACCTCATAAAAAAGGAAGTTGGGGGTGTAATTTAAACTGTGTCAAGGCTTGTTCTTAACTTTCATTCCCACTCCCTGCTGGGGGCA
>OGWZ01001756.1_pt1 | contig 19055 bp, 15 predicted proteins | sample 1576141 | NCBI WGS metagenome assembly OGWZ01 (sample SAMEA3541512, study PRJEB24748) | human gut metagenome | biome: human gut; feature: human-associated habitat; material: faeces | place: China | collected 2012
TGCTATTGCAGTAATGGGTGCTTTTATCATCTACTTCAATGACAAGAAGTAAGACGACTTCCAGTTTTCCGCACTATGCACCCCATAACAACGTAAAACCGGCATCTTCCGATGCCGGTTTCTTTTCATTTCATTTCTTTATCAAATCGCTGTTCAGCCCAGCATTCTGCCGCGCAGCAGAATCGTGTGAATGTTCAGCTCCTCATCCAGCAGGAGCACATTCGCCAGCTTGCCCGGCTCAAGAGAGCCGTAATCGTGCTCAACGCCGATAGCGCGCGCCGGATTGGTGGACGCGGAACGAATCGCCTGACCGAGCGGAACACCCATTTTAACAGCCGAGCGCACGCAGTCCATCAAATTGGTTGCGGAACCCGCAATCGTGCCGTCGTGCAGGGTGGCAAGGTTGCCGCGCACGGTAACCGCCTGTCCGCCGAGAGAATACTCGCCGTCGTCGAGTCCGGTCGCCATCATGCTGTCCGAGATCAGGATAACACGGTTCTCAAACAGCCGGAAGGTCGCGCGAACGACCGACGGATGCACATGCACGCCGTCCGCGATGAGTTCAACCGCCACGTTATCGTTGTCAAAGGCCGCACCGATGACGCCCGGTGCCCGATGAGAAAACGGCGGCATGGCGTTGTACAGGTGGGTCACCTGCCGCGCACCGTGCTTGAAGGCTTCGCAGGCGGTGTCGTAATCCGCTGTCGTGTGCGCAATCGAGATACGCACCTCGCCTGCCAGCTCGTCGATCGTCTCCATCGAACCGGGCAGCTCGGGTGCCAGATCGCACAGCTTGAACAGACCGCCGGCTTTTTCCTGCACCCGGCGGAACATGGCCGCGTCCGGCGCATGCAGATAAGCGCCGTTCTGCGCGCCCTTTTTCGCCTCGGAAATGAACGGGCCTTCCATGTTGATGCCCACAAGCGCCGCGTCATTACTCTCCGCCTGATAGGTTGCGGCGGCTTCGGCAATCTGTGTCAGCTTATCCTCCGGATAGGTCATAGTCGCCGGACAGATGGCGGCCACGCCGATCTGTGCCTGATACTTTGCCAGTGTGGAGATAGCCTCATGCGTGCCGTCGCAGAAATCGCGGCCCATGCAGCCGTGAAAATGCAGATCTACCAGTCCGGGCACGGCGTACAGACCGCCCATATCCACCGCATCCACGCTCACCTCTGCGGATGCAATCCGGTCGCCCGAGATGGACAGTCCGCCGGTTTTGAACGTGCCGTCCGGCTGATATACCCTCAAATTGCTAAATTCCATAACTTCTCTTCCTTTTTAGAGCAAATCGCCGCACTTAGACAGTGCCGCCTCGTCCGCTACAATGGAAACATCTGTGTGCAGCTGCAGGATGGATGCCGGAACCTGAGGCGTTACCGGGCCGAAGAACGCTTCACGGACGGTCTCTGCCTTGTTTTCGCCCGAAACCACCAGCACGATGCGCCGTGCCAGCATGATGGTCTGCACGCCCATGGTATACGCCTGCCGCGGCACATCATCCGCCGAGGCGAAAAAGCGCTTGTTTGCCTCGATGGTGGACTCGGTCAGATTTACACAGTGCGTACCCTTGGAGAAATACTCGTCCGGCTCGTTGAATCCAATGTGTCCGTTCAGGCCCATGCCGAGCAGCTGCAGGTCAATGCCGCCCGCCGCCTTAATGGCTGCATCGTAGCGCTTGCACTCCCGCTCGGCGTCAAGCTGCGCGCCGTCCGGCAGATTAATGCGCTCTGCCGGCACATTCACCGCGTCGAAGAAGTTTTTGTGCATGAAATAGTGATAGCTCTGGTCGTGATCGGGTGTCAGGCCGCGGTATTCGTCCAGATTGAAGGTCGTGCAGCCGCCGAAATCCACATCACCCTTGTTATACCATTTAATCAGCTGCTCGTAAATGCCGATCGGCGACGAACCGGTCGCCAGACCGAGTACGGAATCCGGTTTGAGAATAACCTGTGCCGAAATGATGTTGGCTGCCTTGCGGCTCATGTCGTTATAATCCTTAGCGCGAATGATTTTCATGGAATACCTCTTTCTTCTGTCTCCGGAAATAGAAAGGGCAGGCAATGTGCCCGCCCTTTCCATTGCGCGGAGCGCAATTTCGTGATATGCAAACAAGATAGGTTTGGTTGCGTAGATTTTACAGCATCTTTGCCATTTCGTCGGCTACGAACTGGACCTTGGTGCCAATGATAACCTGAACTGCGGTCTGCGACGGACGCATTACGCCAGCCACGCCTGCAGCCTTGATCTTCTTCTCGTCGACGAGCGTGCCGTCCTTGACTTCCAGACGCAGACGGGTAATGCAGTTATCCAGAGATTCTACATTTTCCTTGCCGCCCAGACCTTCGAGGACTGCAGCTGCGATTGCGGTGAAGTCGTTATTTGCCAGCTTGGCATTCTTGTCAACCTCTGCGAAGTCGGCTTCTTCATCCTCACGGCCCGGGGTCTTGAGGTTGAACTTGGTGATCGCAAAGTAGAATACCAGATAGAATACAACGAATGCTGCGATACCCAGCGGGATGATCATCAGCGTGTTGTTCGCTGCCGGCAGGAAGGACGAGAATACGAGGTCGGTCGCGCCTGCCGAGAAGCAGAAGCCTGCGCGGAAGCCGACATAGTAGGTGATGATGGTGAAAATGCCGTACAGAGCTGCATAAACAACATACAGCGGGAAGCACAGGAACATAAAGCCGAACTCAAACGGCTCGGTAACGCCGCAGATGAATGCACAGATGGCAGCGGACAGAACCAGACCGATAGCAGCCTTCTTGTTCTTCGCAGCCTTGATCATAGCAAGAGCCGCACCGGCAATACCGAACATCATGCAGGGGAAGAAGCCGGACATATACATGCCGAGGCTCCAGGTAACGCCGTTCTGACCGGTAATGTCGCCGGCCCAGTAGTGAGACAGGTCGCCCAGGCCGATGGTATCGAACCAGAATACATTGTTCAGCGCGTGGTGCAGGCCGGTCGGGATGAGCAGACGGTTAAGGAATGCATAGATGCCGGCGCCGATACCGTCCATGCCGATGATGCCTTCGCCAACAGCTACCAGAGCGCTGAAGATGACAGGCCATACGAACAGCAGGACAACGGATACCGCGATGGAAACCAGACCGGTTACGATGGCAACGCAGCGCTTGCCGCTGAAGAATGCCAGCCAGTCCGGGAGCTTCGCGTTTTTGAAGCGGTTATAGCAGCTTGCGCCGATGATACCGGCGATGATAGCGATAAATACGTTCTGGATCTTGTCAAATGCCAGCGTTTTTACCGGATCATCCGCGATTGCGGGCATCAGCGTGGTAACAACGCCGGTGCTCAGCAGGTTGGTCATCATCAGCCAGGATACCAGACCGGCCAGTGCCGAGGTACCCTCGCGGTCGTCGGATAGTCCGACTGCAACACCGATGACAAACAGCCATGCCATATTGTCAATCAGCGCGCCGCCTGCCTTTATCAACAGGAAGCCAATGTTATACAGTGCACCGCTCGTGGCCGACCCGGCACGCCCATAACGCCCGGAGCGATCGCGTAGCCGAGACCCATCAGGATACCGCAGATCGGCAGCGCAGCTACCGGCAGCATCAAAGCCTTGCCCAGCTTTTGCAGTTTTTTCATCATAAGAGTTTCCCCTCCTTATTTTGTGGACCGCCGAAGCGGCCGATTGTGTTGACGGATGGGAGAGCCGAACTCCGTTTCCGTCCCCCTATTTCATCGCCGTTCACACCCAGCGAAATGAAATCCTTACAAATTACTCTCGAGGAACGCCTGCATTGCAGCTGCAGCGGTCTCCTCGTCCTCACCCTCGATGGTGAGCTTGATGGTATCGCCGCACTTGACGCCCAGACCCATCACGCCCATGATGCGCTTGGCATCGACTTCCTTTTTCGGAGAGGCGATCATGATTTTCGAGGCAAACTTGCCTGCCTCCTTGACCAGCAGTCCCGCCGGTCGAGCGTGGATGCCCAGTGCATCCTTGATGGTATATTCAATGGTTTTCATGAAAGAATACTCCCTTTCCGTTACTTTTTCTTCAGTGTCAGCAGTGCATCACCTGCGGCGACCGCGCCGCTCGCGGCGGGCTCCACGGTGAACGCATCCGGGTTGCAAACGAGGATGGGCGTTACGATCTGATAGCCCTCAGCCTTGATGGCCGCCGGATCGAACTCGATGAGGACATCGCCTTTTTTAACCTGCTGGCCTGCCTTGCAGCACGCCTTGTAGTGCTTTCCCTCAAGCTGTACGGTGTCGATGCCGACGTGAATGAGCAGCTCCGCGCCGTCCGCTGTCGTCATGGAAACGGCGTGTCCGGTCTCAAACATCACATCCACCGTGCCGTCCGCCGGAGCAACGATGCGTCCTTCGGCCGGCTCGATCGCAATGCCCGGACCGAGAATGCCCTGTGCGAACGTGGGATCGGGTACGTCCTCCAGTGCTACCACCTTGCCGGCAACCGGCGCCGTTATCTCGATGCCGCTGTCGCCGCCAAACAGATTTTTCAGTTTACCAAACATTTTGCTCACAACCTTTTTGTTTAGGCAATACCGCATGATTGAATAAGAGTGATTTGTGCGTAAATTGTGCGGTGTTGCCTTAAGTATGCCTGTTTTGTCCGAAAACATACAGAAAATAAAAAGAACCAAACTTCTGCACAGATACAACTTGCTCTTTGATGGCAACTCCTGCGAGAAATCTGGTTTTGCCCGCCGAAGCGGTAACAATCCATTTCAAACGGATACTGTTTACTTGTTAATTGCAGTATAACAAACTTTTCTCACCTTGGCAAGAGCAACCTGTCGAATTAGTTGCCAAATTTTCGCGTTGTTTTTCTGCACTTTGCACAAAAAGCAAGTCCGCACTGCTTGTGCAGTACGGACTCCGTGATTACTTTTTATCATCAATGTGCTCCATCACACGGGCGATGTGAATGGTGAGATACAGCAGCTCATTCTGTCCGGAGTGGAAATTTTTCTCCCTCTGGACGTACACGCGAATCTTGTCCGCACAGGCATATGCCTTCGGGTACTTGAACCGCACCACATCGAGCAGATCGCTGTCCTCATCGCCGTAGCCTTCTCCGCTGACGATACGCCGTGCGTAGAACTTGAGGTGCGTGACAAACCGGTAGTAATTGAGCGATTCATCATCCGGACGGAAACCGTATTCATCGTAAACGATGCGGAAAACCGCCTGCAGCAGATAGGTCATGTCGTAAATATCGCGGATTTCACCACCGAGCTGTGCATTGACAAAGTGCAGCGCGATAAACGCTGCCTCATCATCCGTGAACTCCACGCCGGTCTCCTCCTTGACGATCTCATTCGCCTTGAGACCCACGCGGAATTCGTCCTTGTACAGCTGCCGGATGTCCCACAGCAGCGGATTGGGCAGTACAATGCCCTCCTTATAGCGGTTGACAGCCGCCGAGATATGATCGGGCAACGTAACGTAAATGCTGTCCGACAGCTCCTTGCCGAGCGCGATCTTCGCATGGTTGATAATGCGTTCGCTCATCAGGAAATGCGGCAGCGGAATGCTTGTCATCAGCTGCTGGAACCGGTCGGAAAGCTGATCCGAGTGCAGCGTGAACCGCTTTTCTACCTTGTCCGGCGGTGCTTCGTCACCTGTGCGGCGGCCGAAGCCCAGACCGTGCCCCATAAGCACAGTCTCCGCACCGTTTTCATCCAGCGCGACCACAACATTGTTGTTGAGTACCTTTTCTATTTTCACGTCCGCGCCTCCTGACCCGCACCGCAGCACGCATCAAACGCTTCACGCGCCGCACGGACTGCATTTTCGTCGCACTGCCACAAACTGAATTCGCTCAGTCCGGGCAGCCCCATCGGCACATTTTCGCGCCGGAACTGCATTCTGCTGTTTTCCACCCGCTTTGCGGAAAGATGGAAGGCATTCGCGCCTGTTTTCGGCTGCAAATCGCGTATAACATCGGCGTTTACGCCTGCACCGACCAGAATCTGCACGCGCTCCCCTGCTTTTTCGACCAGCTCGCGCAGCAGCGGTGCACCCTCGGTGCAGCGCGCCTGCTGACCCGAAGTGAGGATGGTATCCACACCCAGCCGCTTTGCGGTTTCCAGTGCCGCAAACGGGTCGCGGCAGACATCGAACGCACGGTGCAGCGTCACACCGCAGCCGCCTGCAAGCGAAATCAGTTTGGCCATACGTTCCTCATCAAGATCGCCCTCCGGCGTGAGCACGCCGATGACAATGCCGTCCGCGCCGAGCGCGGCAAAACGCTTCACCTGACGGCAGAGCAGCTCAAATTCGCTTTCCGTATACAAAAAATCGCCGCAGCGCGGACGCAGCAGCACACGAACCGGTACGGAAACCCGTTCCCGCACCATGCGGAACAGATCCTCATCCGGTGAAGTACCGCCGATCATTAAATTGGCGCATAACTCCAGCCGCATAGCACCGCCGCGCTCCGCGCTTACCGCAGACTCGACCGAGTGGGTGCAAACCTCCAGAACCGGTTTCATTTCCTGCTCCTCCTTCGAGACAGAATAACGCTTGGCAAATTATGTGATTCAATCCACACTGTTATCGGTTAATTATATCACCAAAAACCATATAGGTCAACGCAGGTTTTTGTAGCATTCTGCACAATAAAATTCAGACGTTTTCATATAAAATAAACTACCTCCCTGCTTCGTATGCAGAGAGGTGATCTACAGCATTTTCCGCATAATGGCGGCTGATCTCGACCATGCCGCGAATACCGTCGATCGGTGTACGGATATCATGGCATTGACGGATATTTGCCGTCCATATTCCCAAAAAATTCTCCGCTTTTTTGGCTGTTTCTTTTCTTCGGCTGAGTTGTCTTGTCAGTTTGTATAAAAATGCAAAGAAGTTTTGCACAAATCGGATAGTTTGCAGGAATTCGAGCATACTTATGCAAATAGACCGCATATTTTGTTGTTTTTTTAACAATTTTGTGCTATACTGAATATACAGCCCATAAAATGGGTAATGCGCGCCGGAGCAGTTCCGCTGCACCGAGCCGACAGGAGAGGTGTTTTATGAACAGTATTACGACCCGCGTTTGGATCGCGGGAGCAAGCGGCAGACTGGGTTCCGCACTTAGTCATCGTTTCGGCGGCAACACAGCATATAAGCTGGTAACCAGCGACCGTGATGTACCGGTTGAGGATGTATCCGTTGTCGGCCGTTTTGCCGATATTAACCATCCGGATGTCATCATCAACTGTGCCGGTCTGACCGACGTGCAGGCCTGCGAGGAGAACCCCGAAGAAGCGTATAAGATCAACGCCATCGGCGCCCGCAATCTGGCGACCGCTGCAAGACGCATCGACGCAAAATTCATTCAGATCTCGACCGACGACGTATTCGGCGGCGACGAGGACAAGGCTTTCTGTGAGTTCGACGATCCCCATCCGACCACGATGTACGGCAAGAGCAAGTACGCCGGTGAAAAGCTCGTGCGTGAGCTGACCGACAAGCATGTTATCGTGCGTTCGTCGTGGCTGTACGGCGTCGGCTCGTACGACTTTGTTGACCGCGTGCTCGATACGGCGACAAAGGAAGGCGCGGTCCATCTGCCGGAGGATGAGATTTCCTCCCCGACCTCGGCGGAAGCGCTCGCCGGCTTTATCGACTGCCTGATGCACAGCCGCGAGTACGGCCTGTTTCACGCATCGTGCGACGGCTCGTGCTCCCGCGCAGAGTACGCCCGCGAAATTCTGCGTCTCGCCGGCAAGGAAAACGTGCCGGTCACCTCGGCCTCCGAGAACACTGCGCTGCGCCCGCGCTTTACGCTGCTGGACAATATGATGCTGCGCATCACTGGTTTGTATCAAATGCCGGACTGGCATGACGCACTGAGCGAATACATGTCCCACCGGCAGACGGGAGTAAATAAATGAATGAAGTAAAAGAGAAAAAGAAAATCGGTCTGACTACAAGGATCTTCATCGCGCTGATCGCCGGTGCAATCGTCGGCATTGCGCTCAACATGTTCGCAGCTGATGTGGATTTTGTGCAGAACGTACTGGTAAACGGCATTTTTTATGTTGTCGGTCAGGGCTTTATCCGCCTGATGCAGATGCTGGTCGTACCGCTGGTATTCTGCTCGCTGATCTGCGGCGCCACCGCCATCGGCGACAGTAAAACGCTCGGCAAGGTCGGCGTAAAAATCATCGGCTTCTACATTTTCACCACGATGATGGCAGTTGCCGTTGCACTCGGCATCGGTCTGCTGATCAAGCCGGGCATGGGTCTGGATATGTCTCAGATCCAGACCGCCGAAGTCGCCGCTTCTTCGGATTCGGTCAGCTTTGCGGAAACCCTGCTGAACATCATCCCGAAAAACCCGATCGGTGCGCTCGCCAACGGCGAAATGCTGCAGGTTATCGTGTTTGCACTGATCGTCGGCGTTATCCTCGCCAAGCTGCAGGATAAGACCCAGCTGGTAACGAACTTCTTCCAGCAGGGCAACGATATTATGATGGAAATGACCATGATGGTCATGGGTCTTGCGCCGATCGGCGTATTCTGCCTCATCGCCAAAACCTTTGCGGGCCTCGGCTTCTCCGCGATGGTGCCGATGTTCAAGTACATGGGCGCGGTGCTGCTGGCGCTGGTCATCCAGTGCTGCGGCGTATACCAGATTCTGCTGGCGCTGCTTACAAGACTCAATCCGCTGCGTTTCCTCAAGAAATTCGCTCCGGTTATGGGCTTTGCGTTCTCGACCGCAACCTCTAACGCCACTATCCCGATGAATATCGACACGCTGGAGGAAAAAATCGGCGTCAACCGCCGCATTTCGTCCTTCACCATCCCGCTCGGCGCGACCATCAATATGGATGGTACGTCCATCATGCAGGGTGTTGCCGTTGTATTCGTTGCACAGGCGTTCGGCATCCAGCTGAGCCCTGCGGATTATCTGACCGTTATTGCAACCGCAACGCTCGCCTCCATCGGTACCGCAGGCGTGCCGTCGGTTGGTCTGGTTACGCTGGCAATGGTATTCGATTCGGTCGGTCTGCCGGTTGCCGGCATCGGCCTGATCATGGGTATCGACCGTATCCTCGATATGGCGCGTACTGCCGTTAATATCACCGGCGACGCTGTCTGCACCACGATCGTGGCGCATCAGGACGGCGCACTGAATAAGTCTGTATTTAACAAAAATTAAATCAAGCTGACAGAAAAACCCCCGTATTTCGTAAGAAATACGGGGGTTTTTCTGGTGCCGCCAGCCGGAATCGAACCGGCACGGTTTTAAGGCCGGGGGATTTTAAGTCCCCTGCGTCTACCAGTTCCGCCATGGCGGCGTGTAAATATTATACCAGAACGGGCACGGTCTGTCAAACATGTGCGCCGTCGGTTTGAGGATTTTTCAATCCCGCCTCTGCTGCTTTCCTGTTGCGTCCTTCCGGAAAAAGCTATACAATAAATATAACAGTTCTCCTGTGCAGAAACGAGCATACGGTACGCGTTCCATGCCGTTCCGGCTATGCATTTGGCGTACCAGTTCGATGTCCGAAAAAATTTTGAAACAGGCGGAACAAACCATACGGAACCAACGTCTAAGCTGATATATGGCAATGACCCCACCGCAGCAGCGGCCGTGCTGTCGATGGCATTCGTTATTGTCATATACAGGATAGAGCGTATAAGCATTAACAGTGAAAAGGGGGAGAAAATATGAAACGGTTTCAGAAGGCGTTACTCGGTGTTGTGGTGAGCGGTGCATTGCTGTTCTCGGCGCAGGCGGCGGAACTGTCCAGTTCGACACAGGATACGCTGCAATCGGCTATGACTAAGGTACAGCAGGAAGTCAAGGATTACGGTCAGGTGAAAACGCTCGGCTTTACCGGTGAAAACTGCGAGATTATCCTCTCGAACCTCAACGCGAAACAGTATTTGGTTAACCTAACAGCTGACAGCACACACAAGTATGGTATTCTGGACAAAGCAACCGGCAAGCTGGTTGTTCCTGTGGAGTACGATTATTATATTGCGCTTGACGGCACGGAAACACTGGTTAGCCAGTACGACGCTGATCATCACCCCAACTACTGGTTCGCCGATGAAACCGGCAAACTGACGCCGATGAAGCTGCCGTCCGGTTATGAGCTTGCGACGTATGAGCCAAACAGCAATGTGTTCGTACTCTTCAAAAACGCGAAAAAGCCGGTATATGACCCGTATTCCGGCGATGGTCCAACCACACAGGTTGAGGATGTCACCTTCTTTGCTCTGGCCGACAAAGACATGAACATCATCCTCGATGACATCGACATGGTACCGGATTGGTACGCCGATTTCTTCATCGCAAAGACCGGCAGCACTAAGTGGGAACGTATTGACAAGTCAAATACGAGCGGCAACGGCACCTGCGGTCTGTTTGACCCGAAAACCGAAAAATTTGTCGGCAAGCACGATTTTAACCAGATTTTCTGGTACGATCAGCACTTTATCGGCACACGCAGCAGCGGCACAAAATCTTATCTGCTGGATGGCAAGGGCGGCGAAACCCTGCTGCCCGCAAACGTCAAGGAGTACAGCAGCTGGGCCAAAACCGAAGTAGCTGCCGCAGGAGAGCACGGTCTCACCGAGTCATTCTCCTATCCCAGGCTGGACATTACCCGCGAAAACTTCACCATGCTGGCGATGAACCTGTACAACAAGATTTATCCCAACAAGGAGATCCCGGCTCTGGAAACCAAGTTCACCGACTGCAGGAACGACCCGAACGTGAACAATGCCGCCGCACTCGGCATTGTCACCGGCTACGAGGACGGCACCTTCCGTCCGTACAAGACCATCTCCCGTCAGGAGGCTGCCGCCATGCTTGACCGGCTGTATCAGGTACTCGGCGGCAAAACGGACGTGGTTTCCGAAAAGGCCTTCGCTGACGATGCCAAAATCGGCGACTGGGCGCGCGACAGCGTTTATGCAATGCGCCAGACCGGCATCATGCAGGGCAAGGAGAACAATCAGTTCTGCCCGACGGACGGCTACACCGCAGAGCAGTCCATTGTGACCATCGAGCGTATGTATCAAATCATCAAGTAACCAGCCATACCAAAAAGGACTTCGTTTTGACGAAGTCCTTTTGCTTACTCATAACGTCCCATGAAAATCTCGGTTACGATTCCGTTTTCGATTGTGACACGCAGCAGGTCAATCATCATTTCGTCCCGTGCGTCTGGCGAGCCATACAGATCGAGGAACCGTGCTTCGCTGTCTCCAACACGCAGTCCGCGCACGGTTTTGTGCCGCCAGAACAGCCACCGGCGGGTCAGCGTAATTTCCTCCGGTGCCTCGGTGATGATAACGCGGTTGCGGCTCTTATCCCACCGTATCTGCGGAATGTGGCTGTCCCACAGGTACGAAAACGGCGTGTACAGCACGCCATTCCGTTCCACGCCGGAGACAGCGGTCTCAGCACCGTGCAGTGTGTAGGTTTTGCCGTCTGTCGTACCGCCAAGGCGCTCAACGATCTCTTTCAGCGGCACATACGGCTCGTTTTTGTACAGAACAACCGGATTCTCCAGCGTGATCGGCTCTCCGTTCTGCAGGGCTTCCCTGCTGCCGATTTCCATGCTGAGCGACGTGTTCGTCCGCTCCAGATAGCCGATTCGCCAGACCGCCAGTCCAATCGCAAGCACAAGCGCCAGCAGCGGCAGCCAGTATTTTTTCACAATACGCATGATTTTCCTCCCTGATTACGCCTTCTGCGTCATACGCAGCATTGTGATGATCGACTGCTCGCAAGTATAGCCATTCTTCGGATCAAATCGATTCGCTCCTACGCCCTGCATGATACCGGTTTGCCTCATCGCATAGACAGAATCCTTTGCCCATACGCCAATACTCCCGTTGTCAGCATAGAGCGTAGGACTGGCTTCGATCTTTCCATACAGCACCGTATAAAGGCGCTGCAGGATAACTGCCGCCTCCTGCCGTGAAAGCTCGCGCGTAGGCTGGAAGGTGCCGTCCTCATAGCCGGTGACAATACCGAGTGATGCAATCTGACGCACTATGTCTTCATCGCAGTCGGAGAACGGCTGTGCCAGTTCAGGCAGATTGATGTTTGGGTTTACCGTCTGAATGGTTTGCCAAGCCAGCTTGCAGAATTCATCGCGGTGGATATTCAGGCGGTATGGTGTATGATAGGACAGTCGGAGTCCGTCTTTCTCCGCTTGTTCGACTATATTTTCAGCCCAAGTGCTGGGAACATAGCAGTAATTCGCCTGTTCGCGCTCATTTCCGTTGCTGTCCAACAGATACTCGGTCGTACCGTGACAACCAAACCAGCGATCGTTTTCGTTCGATACTTCATCATAGCACGCGTTGCTGACGATCTTGCCGCTGCGGTCGATGAACATATATTTACTGTTGAAATACAGCCGCGGCCACGGTCCACCGTCCGACAGATACCAGTCAGTCGCGCCCACGCGAACGGCGACAAGGCCGTTATAAAATAGTTCGCTATCACAAGAGTAATCATACTGACCAACGTTGTAATACTCATCGATATTATCAAGCAGGACGGAAAAATCCGGCCCCAGCAGCGTGTACTGATGGAACGTGTACGGCATTGTGCCGCTATCGGTCCGCACAGTTCTGGTGACGGGGTACTGGCAAAGGACATATCCTTGATCATCGACTGCCAGTACATGACCGGTATGAGGAATGGATACATCGGTCAAGCTACCGTTCAGGTCACACAGCTGATACCTGCCGCCGGTCTCCAGCAGCAGCTGATCATTCGCAGCTTTCCACATGCTGCCGTTGAACAGCGGTGTGATAATCTTTCCGGCGGACAGATCGACCGCACAGATCCATCGGCTGCTATAGTCACTCGGGGTAAATATCAACTCCCAGATGTCCTTTTCCTCGATCAGTCGACACGGAAAAACCTCGCAGCTGTCAATTTGCCAAGTTTTCCATGTCGGATATCCCGGAGAACTGGTATCCTCTTCTGGTGGGCTTTGTTGAAAATGCGTAATTGCCTGCTGCGTAAGCTGCGTTTGCGATGCGGCATCTGCGGCTCCGGCGCCAATCAGCATACAGCCGCACAGCACGAGTGCAGACAGCAAAACCATTCGTTTTTTCATGTTCCCTATCCCCTTGCCAGATGAATTTTATACCATATATAATATATAACCTAACCATTCTGCACTGTCAACTGTGACATGAAAATAAATTTTTTGAGAGAACTTTGTCACACTTTTCCTCGTCTAACGGTACGTTGACGCTGACGAAAATATCACTGTTGCTGAGACCGATGTAGTTCACGATGGTATCAGCGATAAGGCTAACTTCGTTGCAGTATACGACAATGACGATACCTCCAAGTCTATCATCGCTATCTTCGTTGCTGACGACAGCAATATCGAGCAGTAATCTCCGAATCCCGCGATTCGATTTTACGCAAAAGGAACCCCCGAGGAAAATTTCCTCGGGGGTTTTCTTATCCCCTCATCCACCAGCGGTCTGCCGCCACTCTGCGCCGTGCCGCAGGCCGCCCTTATTCCCTATCGCGCCCCAACCGCAAGCCGCTGTGCGCCGTTCTGACGTTCTTGTGCCCTATCCCCCATCCGCCTGTAAAAGCGCGCAAAAAAGCCGCCCGGAAAACCGGGCGGCTTGCATTTTTGAGAAATTACTTGAGCTGTACGCGCTCACGAATCGAATCGGTTACGGAAAGCTGTACGCTCTGTGCGGAGTAGCCGGTGCACGCCACCTGCGCCACATAGCTGCCGCGCTTGAGGCTGAACGACGCCGTGCCGTCCGTGCCGGTGGTGATACTCTTGCCGCCGACCGTGACAACCGCACCGGACAGCGGTGCGCCGTACGCGTTGGTGACAACCAGCTGTACATTCTCGAGAATCTCGCCGGTCAGCTTGACCGTGCGGCCTGCAGAGATTTTGACCGTCTGCGTAACCGCCGCGGTAAAGCGCGAATGCGTTGCCGTTACAACGTACGAGCCGCGCTTGACATAAACGGTTGCCGTGCCGTCCGAGCCGGTGGTCAGCGTCTGCGCTGCCGTGCCGCTCTCCGCGTCCGAAGGCGTGAAGGTGACGGACGCACCCGAAATCGGTAGACCGAGATCATCTACCACGGAAGCCGTCAGCGCGTAAGTGGTAACGTAGTTGACACGCAGCGTCGGGCTTTGACCCTTACTCATCACAAAAACGAAATCCGCGTAGGATGCGCCGCTCTTGCCGAATTCCGCAACCGCAGACTTGTTGATCGTGACCTTGCTGCCCTCGATCTTGTACTGCCAGTTCTCCTCGAGCGTCTTGCCGTTCGAGCGGATATTCTTGAGCTTTGCACCGTCTACCATGTTAAGCGTTACCACCAGATCGGCGTATCCGCCGGACGAGGTGTTCGCGTCAAAATCAACCGTGCCCGGAACCACTTCGTTTACCGGCGCGGTATCTACCACGCTCAGCGAGCAGGTAAAGGACGAACCCTGATTGGGTACGAATGTAACCGTATAAGTGCCCTTGCTCTTCTTGGCAAGCGTCTCCTTGAGCAGACGAATCGTGCCGTTGGTTGCATTATAGGTGTAATCCGTGCCGCGCTCGAGCACCGTACTGCCGATTTTGACGGAATCCAGACGCGTGCCCGCCGGAAGAACGACGTTTACCGTCTGATCGGCATAGTTTGCGGACTGCTCGTACTTGTCAAAGGTAATCTGGCTCGGGCTGACTGCGCTCTGTGCCGAGTTGCTGACCGCCAGACCGATGGCTGCCTTGGAGCCGTCCTCAAAGGTCAGTTCTGCGGTGTAAGTGCCCGCCTTGAGCGTAGACAGATAGGTTTTGTACACGCGAATGCCGTTCTTGTCGCTCAGCAGGTTGTAATCCGTGCCCTGCTTGAGATTGGTGCCGTTGACCGAAACACGGGTCAGATCGTTCTTGTCCGCGTTGAAGGTGAATTCGTAGGAGAACGCGATCGCGTCCTTGTTGTTTACGTCAATGGACAGCGTGGACGGAGAAACCGAAACGCTGGTGGACGCCGCAACGTCCTTGCCGGCAATCTTCGCGGTGACGCCGCTCGCCAGCTCAACGCTGGTCGGCTGCATGGTCAGCTCACAGCCGTTGGCGTTGAGCACCGCCTTCTGGACCGAGCCGCCGCCGGTGACGGTGGTTCTGCCGTTTGCGGTAAGCGTGCTGATGGAGGTGCTGCCGGTCGTCAGGATAGTGCCGGTCTGCTCATTGGCAACGTCCCATACAGCTGCATCCAGCGTCAGGCTGACGCTGCTGCCGTTCATTTTAAGATCGGAGAAGCCGCCTGCAGTCGCTGCCAGATTGCTCTCGGTCAGCGTTGCAGAGGTTTTTACCTCGGTGGTGCCGATGTTGGTGTTGCCGGTCGCAATGACCTGCGGGGTCAGTCCGGCCGGATTGGAGACGACCATCTCGAGTGCGGAAACACCGTCCAGCGTTACATTGCCGCCGCTGACGATGATATCGCCCGCAACGGTGACATCCTCAAGCGTTACATTGCCCGCCAGAACGCCCTCGGTGATGTACAGATTGCCCTTGATATCCGCATCGGCCAGCGTACACGGTACGGAAATCGTAACGTTTTTGGTATCGCTCTTGAGCGTAGCCTGCGAGTACACATTGCCGTTCTTATTCAGCGAGGTGCCCATATAGCCGTACAGCATTTTGGCGATTTCGCCTCGGCTGAGCGTGCCCTGCGGCTTAAAGGTACCGTTCGTGTAGCCGTTGATATAACCCTGCTTGACCGCTTCCGCAACGTAGGATTTGCTGTAATCGCTCAGCTTGGCCCGATCAGAGAACATATCCAGTGCAGACAGATCAGCCGTCGGCGTGTACTTGTGCAGTCGGCCGAGGATGGTTGCCGCCTGCTCACGGGTCAGCGTGCCCTCCGGCGCCATACGGTTGTTGCCGACACCGTTGATATAACCCTGCTTGACCGCAATCTGCACGGTTTCGTAGAAAACATCGCTCGAATTGACATCCGAGAAGCTGATATCCGCCTTTTCGGTAAAGCCGAACGCGCGGTTGATATAGCGCATGAACTCCCAGCGCGTTACCTTGTCATCCGGGCCGTAGTTGCCCGTGCTGGCAGACGGATTGATAATGCCGTTTTCATGCAGCTCAGTAATGTAGGACTTTGCCCAGTGGCCATCAATATCCGAAGCCGCAAAGGCAGCCGGCACGGTACTGACCAGCAGCGCCGCTGTCAGTACGGCGGAAAGGACTTTTTTCAAAGCTATCACCTCTTATTATAATTTACCTTTATTCTACCATTCTTTTGTTTATTTGTGTACTGTTATTTTTATCTCGAGACAGGGCTTTTGACTAAATAGACGGCCTGCTGCCGGTTTTGGTTCCGCATTTTCGCAGAATTTTCCGGTATCCTCACAGAACGTACAATTTCTGCTCTGCCGTTTTGTATATCATCACTCTGCTTCATGGAATCTTTTCACAAATTCGCGCAAAACCCCTTGCATTGACAGCCGGATATTGTATAATTTAGATAGTGGCAATCCGTCGGCTGAAAGCGGCGATGCGCCAACTAACACGATGAGGTGATACCAATGGATTATATGTCGGAATACAAGCGTTGGCTGGACTGCTCTGCCCTCTCTGCGGACGAGCATGCCGAGCTGGCTGCTGTTGCAGATAATCAGGAAGAGATCGAAAGCCGTTTCTTTGCGCCGCTGTCGTTCGGCACGGCCGGTCTGCGCGGTGTACTGGGCGTCGGCCTCAACCGCATGAACCGCTTTACCGTCGGTCAGGCTGCACAGGGTCTGGCAAACCTGATCGTATCGAACGGTCAGGCCGCGATGGACCGCGGCGTTGCCATCGCATATGACTCCCGCCATTTCTCGGCCGAGTTCGCCAAGCAGTCTGCGTGCATCATGGCCGCAAACGGCATCCAGTCGCTGCTGTTCGATGAGCTGCGTCCGACCCCGGAGCTGTCCTTCGCTGTCCGTCACTACGGCTGCATCGCAGGCATCAACATCACGGCTTCCCACAACCCGAAGGAGTACAACGGCTACAAGGTTTACTGGGAGGACGGCGCACAGCTTCCTCCGGCCGAGGCAGACGTGGTTGCCAGCGAAATGGCAAAGACCGATATCTTCACCGGTGTAAAAACTGCAGACTACGATGAGTCCGTCAAAAACGGTCTGATCCGTATTCTGTCTAAGGAGACCGACGAGGCTTACCTCGGCGAAGTCATTAAGGTTGCGGTAAATCCGGACTGCGTAAAGCAGGTTGCCGATGAGTTCAAGCTGGTGTACACGCCGTTCCACGGTGCCGGCTACCGTCTGGTGCCCGAGATCCTGCGCCGTCTGGGCTACAAGCACATTATCTGTGAGCCGGAGCAGATGAAGATCGACGGTGACTTCCCGACCGTTAAAAACCCGAATCCGGAGTACAAGGAAGGCTTTACGCTCGCCATCGAGCTGGCAAAGCAGAACGATGTTGATCTGATCATCGGCACCGACCCGGACTCCGACCGTACCGGCATCGTCCTCAAGGACAAGTCCGGCGAGTATGTCACCCTGTCCGGCAATCAGGTCGGCGTGCTGCTCACCGATTACATCATCACCGCAAAGAAGCTGACGAACACCATGCCTGCCCATCCGGCGGTGCTCAAATCCATCGTTACCACCGAGATGGCACGCGCGGCGGCTGAAAAGAACGGCGTTGAGTGCTTCGACACCTTCACCGGCTTCAAGTTCCTTGCCGAGAAGATCAAGCAGTTCGAGCAGGACGGCTCGCACGAGTACATTTTCGCATTCGAGGAGTCCTACGGCTACCTGTGCGGCGATTATGCCCGCGACAAGGATGCCGTTACCGCTTCCATGCTGATCGCCGAGATGGCGGCTTACTACCGCACCCAGGGCAAGACCCTGTACGACGCAATGGAAGAGATGTACGAAAAGTACGGCTGCTACTGCGAGCAGACCATTTCGATCGTTATGCCGGGCGTTTCCGGCCTGCAGCGCATGAAGGAGCTCATGCAGGAGCTGCGCGACAAGCCGCTGACCCAGATCGGCACCCACAAGATCGATTACACCCGCGACTATATGCCGGGCACCCGCACCTGCATGGCAGACGGCAAGTCCGAGCCGATGGAGCTTAAGGGTCAGAACGTGATGTACTACGAGCTCGAGGGCGGCACAACCTTTATTATCCGTCCGTCCGGCACCGAGCCGAAGGTCAAGGTTTACATCATGGCCAAGGGCGAGAACAAGGCCGAGGCCGCAGAAAAGGTCGAGGCTCTGACCGCTGCAGCGAAGGAAATCGTAAAGTAACTGAAGCAACACCGCAGTAAAAATCCATCAACGCTGAATGCAGCCGAATTCCGGTTCGGCTGCATTTTTTCCGGAATCATCTTGATTACCGAAATTATTATACCTTAATTATTTTAGGGGAACAAAAATATGATCAAACGCATTATTTCCTGTATTGTAAGCACGGTCATCGTGCTCGGTGCTACCATCGCGTATGACCGCACGCCTGCATGCCGCATTGCCGTGATGGAGCAGGTGCCGACACAGCTGGCTTCCGTTCTGCCGCGTGCTGCCTCCTACGAACTGGAGCTGCGCACGGAAGAAGGCAACCGCAGCTACACGGTCAACTGCCATGACAAGGACGGCAGCACCTTCCGCTCCTACACCATGCAGACCGTGGAAGGCGAGGAAGAACCGCTTAATTTCACCTACACGGACTACACCTATGACGAAAACGGCAACTGCACGGATGCTATCACCACCGACAAGACCAACAACTCCACTTTGGAATACCGCCGCAGCTATGACGACAAAAACCGCGTTCTGCGCACGGAAAACTACGAGGACGGCGAACTTTCGGCCTCCTCCGAGACGGTTTACACCGAGGTTGACAACGGTCAGTCCTCTGCCGTCAACACGGTTTACGACGCAGACGGCAACGAGCTGATGGTCGTCCGCATGGGCATGAACACCAACGGCGACGTGCTGTCCTCCCGCACCTACGAGGGCGAGGACAATATCACCTCCTCCACCGACAACCGCTACGACAGTCAGGGACGGCTCA
>OGWZ01001757.1_pt1 | contig 19049 bp, 19 predicted proteins | sample 1576141 | NCBI WGS metagenome assembly OGWZ01 (sample SAMEA3541512, study PRJEB24748) | human gut metagenome | biome: human gut; feature: human-associated habitat; material: faeces | place: China | collected 2012
CCTTATCTAAACTCTGTTGCACTTTATTCTTAGCGACAGTTTGTGTGCCTTGTAACAGCGGATTTATATGCATGACAAGGGGAATAAAGAGATGGACCATCGGGCCTGTAATTAAGGCTGCAAACAAAGTACCCTCACGCACACCTTCAACGGCGCTAAAGCCAGTTAAAAAGAGGGAAATGACGATAGCACAGCTGACAAGGAAGATATCAAAGAAGGTCTTTACATAACTAAAGGAGCGATTTACTAAAGGATGAAAGACCTTGATGAAGTATTCACCCGGGACCATGCAGACTGAGGCGACAAAAGAGCAAGCGATACTGAAGGCTAAGATCACCGTGCCTAAGATAACTAAGGCCCAGGCTAACCAATAGGGTAAGATCTCAGGAAGCAAGATCTCAATATTACTCATAGCAAAGTCGATCATCCATGAGAACATGAGAATGACTGGAACTTGCATGACAATATTAAGCCAGTGTTCGAGAATTTTTCGGTTGACGATCATGATCTGCAGTATCACTAAGAGGACATTGAAGAGCATGGTGGTATCACCTAAGGTGAGAGGAGTATGCAGAGAGATTACGAAATTAGTGGAGGAGATGGGGGTGGTGCCGATGTGGGCTAAGGTGATGAGGGCGATGCCTAAACCTTGCATTAAGACGGATGTAAAGAATAATACATAACGTCTTACGTGTTCCCCAAGGGGCATTTTTTGCATATAAACCTCTCTCTATTCTCTCTATATATAAATTTAGGGCACAGAAAACCCGTAGTGCCGAAAAGCTTTAGGCTTTTCGGCTAGGAAATGAAATATTTTTTTAGGAATGCTTATTAGCGGGCGCGGAAGGTAATGCGGCCTTTGCTCAGATCATAGGGAGTGAGCTGAACGGTAACTTTGTCGCCAGTTAAGATTCTGATGTAATTCTTACGCATCTTACCTGAGATGTGAGCCATTACGATGTGGCCGTTTTCTAACTGTACACGGAACATGGTGTTAGGCAAGTTCTCAAGTACGGTGCCCTGCATTTCGATATTTTCTTCTTTAGCCATAAACTCTTTTATGTGGTACAACAATAAATAAAGCCGGTACATCCGGCACACTTTTTAGCGCCGTCATTATACACCACAAAGGACCATAAAGCAGAAAATTTGATATAAAGCGCTTAAAAATGCTCTTTTGGGGGTAAAACAGCCGATATCTTCAGGATCTGAGATTTATTTTTGAGCTTTAACGCATGTTTTATTTTCTGTTTTTGCTTTAGGATCAACGTCAAAAGAGCTTGAATTATATAGTAAATAAATTTTAATCTTAGGCTTTAAGCTATCTTTACTCTATTTTATATAGTATAAAGTGGAGTAATTTTTTAGTGTAATTCTAAGTTATATAAAAAAATCAGCGCTCTTGTTAATATAGAGATTGTTGCTTGTGAACAACAAGATTTTTTTGATGCATTTTTGCGCCTAGTAAAAAATTAGCATCAAATATTAAAAAAATAATGTACGAAATTGAGAGATCCGATACAGTAAAGGGGTGTAGTGGACACACCTGTAAGAATAAAGATAGTATAGAGCTATCGTTTTCCATTAAAATTGCTTTTATGAGTAATTACAAAGCTTTGTGAAGGAACTTAGCTTCACGAAGTGGTTCACAGATTTTTTTAGATATTTAGAACACAAAAGAGTTGGAGAAAGTATATGTCCCTGCGCAAGGTGGTTGTTACCGGTCTTGGAATTGTCTCTAGTATCGGTGTCGGATGCGAAGCAGTTTTACAAGCCTTAAAGCAAGGCAAATCAGGTATAGTCTCGGATCCTGACTTTATCGAAAAGGGCATGCGCTCTCAGGTTGCAGGCTTAGTTGATTTAGATTTTAAAGAGCATGTTGACAGACGCGTACTGCGTTTTATGGGTGAGGCTGCCGCTTATGCCTATGTCGCTATGAAGGAAGCTATTGCTCAGGCTAATTTAACTGAGGAGCTCATTTCTAATGAGCGTACTGGTTTATTTGTAGGCTCAGGTGGTGGTGATACTGCTGCTATTGTCGAGGCTGCCGATACTCTGCGCACTCGTGGTATTAGACGTGTAGGTCCTTATGCTGTCCCTAAGGCTATGAGCTCTACTACATCAGCAAACTTAGCTACTGCCTTTAAGATCAAAGGTGCCTCTTTAACTGTAAGCTCAGCCTGTTCAACCTCAGCGCACTGCATCGAGCTTGCCTGTGATGAGATTAGATTAGGCCGTCACGACATTATGTTTGCCGGTGGTGGTGAGTCCGCTAATTGGACTATTTCCTGCTTGTTTGACGGTATGGGTGCTTTATCTAAGGCCTATAATGACAATCCAGCTACCGCATCTCGTCCTTATGATGCAGAGCGTGATGGCTTTGTTATCGGTGCCGGTGGCGGTATTTTAGTTTTAGAATCTGAAGAGCATGCTAAAGCTCGTGGCGCTAAGATCTTAGCTGAAGTTGTAGGTTATGGTGCTACCTCAGACGGTTATGACATGGTCGCCCCGTCAGGTGAAGGCGCTGCGCGTTGCATGAAGCAGGCTTTACAGGATTGCCCGTATCCTATTGATTATATCAATACCCATGGTACTTCCACAGTCTTAGGCGATATTAAGGAATTAGAGGCTATTGCCGCCGTCTTTGGTGACAAGCGTCCGCCGATTTCCTCGACTAAGTCCATGACCGGACATGCTTTAGGCGCTGCCGGTGTCAATGAGGCTATCTTCTCTATCTTAATGATGCAGAATAATTTCATCGCCCCGTCCATCAATATTGATAAGCTTGATGAGCATTGCGAGGGCTTTGATATTGTCGCTAATGTTGCCCGTGAGACTGAGCTTAACACGGTAATGTCCAATAGCTTTGGCTTTGGTGGTACTAACGCTTCCTTGATTTTAAGAAAGTATGGCCTCTAAGAGTATTCGTTTAGATAAAGCCGTCTCCCATAGCTTTGAGGTCTCCCGCAAGGAGGCCACTTATCTCATCAAGCAAGGTATGGTCAGTGTCGATGGCGAGGTCGTCTCCGATCCGAGCTTTAAGATCGCTATCGATACGCCTTTGACTTTAGATGGCAATGACTTTACGGCAGAAGAGTATTTAAAAAAGCGCGTCTTCATGCTCAATAAGCCTGAAGATTATGTCTGTGCCGATAGGGATAGCCGTTATTTAACTGTAAGCTCCATTTTCTCTGAGGAGATGCATGCTCAGGATTTACATTGTGCCGGACGTTTAGACGTCGATACTGTGGGTCTTGTCATCGTCACCGATGATGGGGATTTAGCGCATCGCATTACTGCCCCGCGTTATGAAATAGAAAAGTGTTATTTAGCGGTAGTTAAAAATAAGCTCTGTGATAAAGATATCGCCCGCTTTGCCTCAGGCCTAAAATACCCTGAGGAGACTAAGCCCTATAAGAGCGCTAAGCTTGAAATTCTCTCTGACAATGAGGCTTTAGTGACTGTCACTGAAGGGCGTTTTCATGAGGTCAAACGCCTCTTTGAATGTGTTGGCAATGAAGTTTTAGAACTTAAGCGTCTCTCTATAGGCAAGCTTAAGCTTGATGAGAGTTTAGAGCTCGGGGCATACCGGCTTTTAGATGATGATGAGGTCGCCCTCATCTTTGAGAAATAAGCATAAATCCCGGTTTAAAACCGGGATTTTTACTTTATTCGTTAAAGACACCAAAGTGCTCGCGAGAAAATTCCACCCGCTCTTTGATACTTAGGCGTTGTTTTTTCGTCAAAGCTTCAATAAGACGCAAGCGCGGCAAGAGACCGGCATTATTGCAGATCTGAATGGCCATACCGGGACGGGCGTTAAGCTCTAAGAGCATCGGGCCTTTGTCTCTATCTAAGACTATATCGGTGCCGATATAACCTAAGCCTGACATATCATAGCAAGAGGAGGCTAGCTCTAAAACTTCCTGCCAATGTGGCACGCGCAAATCTGACAAGCGCTTATCAGTATCAGGGTGAAATTCAAGCGGCTGATTATACTGTACCGCTCTTACAGCGCGGCCCGTTCTCACACAGATCCCCACACCGACTGCGCCTTGATGTAAATTAGCCTTACCGTCTGAGGCCTGAGTTGACAGGCGCATCATACACATGACGGGGAAGCCCTGAAAGACGATGACACGGGTATCAGGGACACCGTCATAGCTATAACCTGAGAAGACATTATCAAAGTGAATGAGATCTTCAATAAGGGCAATATCGGATTTACCACCTAATGAAAATAAACCGGCCAGAATATTAGTCAGATGGCGCTTAAGCTCATGCTTAGTGATATCCTGACCTGAGGTTTTGACATAATTGCCGGTAGACTCATTCTTATCTTTGATAACTAAGATACCCTTACCACCTGAGCCATGGGCAGGCTTAATGCAAAATTCCGTATGCTCGCCTAGGATATTTAAAATATCCTGAACTTGATGCTGATTTTCAACCGAGCCTATTAAGACTGGAGTTTTGACATTATGGGAGATGGCAATCTTCTTAGTGAGCACTTTATTGTCCACTAAGGGGTAGAGCTTTCTCTTATTGTAGCGACCTATATAATTGACGTTACGCTGATTCATACCCATGATGCCATCAGTTGCCATCTCAAAGGGATTGGCGTAACGATTTTTAAGATCTAAAAGCTGTGAAAACCATGACATAGGCTATTTCTTCTCAGTGTTTTCAGAATTCTCTTTCTCAAAGTCGGCTTGCTCTTTGAGATTTTGCTGAGCTTGCTTTTTCCATTTGCGATAGACATTGTGAGGATCGCTCTTTAAAGCCTTAAGCTCCTCTTTAAGTCTAATGTACTCATGCTCAGTCTGATCGCCGTTTTGATATTCACGGATCTGTGAGGCTAAGGGTTTAAAGCGCTTAAGTTCGCTTAAACGGAAGCCTGTGTAGTTACCCATGATGAGCACTAAGGCTAAGAGCACTAGCTGTAGACCTAAGAAGTTAAAGGTCCAATGCTGAATGGTGAGGCTACTCATAGAGAGATAAGCGCAGACGGCGACAAATAAGGAACCGCCACCTTGCTTTAGGACCTCTTTGTAGCCTTCCTCTTCCCAGAGAATAGACATTCTCTCAATGGTCCAAGAGAGAATAATGAGCGGGAAGAAGGTGACCTTGACGCCTTCGGTAAGACCGATTTGATAGGTAAAGAAGGAGGTCAAACCGATAATTCCGATGACGGTTATGATCACAGCTGAAATACGTGCAATGAGCAATAAGTTCAAATGTGAAAGCCACGATCTGACAACTAGTCCCACACCGACAATGGCTACGAAACCTATGAGACCTACTATTAAAGACGTCTCTAAGAAGGACATGGCGATAAGTACCGGCATGAAGGTACCTGAAGTCTTAATACCGATGATAATACGTAAGAAGACGACGATGATAACGCCAATTGGCAGTAATAAAATGCTTTGAAACAGTGATTGCTCTTCAACTGGTAAAGATGAGAGCGATAAAGATAAGCTCTCCTCACCTGCAAGGCGATTTAAATTAGCCTTACGCATACCCGCCTGCACCGCATCGATATTGTGATGCATCATGGTAAAGCTTACAGTGGCATTAGTACCGCCGGTGATATCTAATAAAGAGGCGCCATTATCAGTCCAAATGAGCTGATTTTTTCTAAGGCCCGATTCACCAGTTTCGGCATTGAAGATCTGATAGGTAGTACCATCAAAAACGGCGACCCGAGCTAAGAGTTTTTGATTGCGACGGCCATTTTCTAAATTCAAAATACCGATGACGCGGGCATGTACTTTAGCTAGCTCTAAAATATGTACGACCAGATCGGATTTACGATATTTAGAGGTTAAAAGTGAAGCGATCTCTGATTCTTGATTGATTTCCTTGATGATCTGCGCCGTCAGCGAGAAGGGATTGGCGCTTCTTGAACTGGCTGTGCGGGCAATTTCATCCATGGCGGTAGCATAAGGCTCAGGCGCGACACTCTCAGAGAGCGGCGGCACAATCATAGAGGAGCCCTGAGCATCCGGATCGACTAGGAACTCAGCGCGATAATAGAGAGTCTGCATGCCTTCAGGATTGCGGCGCGACCACTCAACATAATTAGTGCCCTTACTCTTAATATAATCAACGCCATAGCCTAAAGAGGCAGTAGTCTGACGCAATTGGGTAAAGCCTGGCTGTACAGCAGGTAGCGCTAATAATAATTGCGCCGGAGAATCGCCATGAGGCTCAAACTCGATACGGGCCTCTACCGTCCACATCTGACGCTCTTCATTAGGAAGAAAGGGGACCTCATAGACAATATGCTGATAGGAAATAAGTAGGACACCGGCTAAAAATAAAATAGCTGTGACTACATAAAAAACGCCGCGCGAAATCATAAAACTTCCAAATTTTCCTTTGGTTTATTTTTTATCAGAGCTAGGCTCTTCGTTTTTTGAAGTCGGCTCAGCTTTAACTGAACCGATGTTTTGATCTTGATCGATCTTCGAGCTTACAGCCGGTAAGTTACGCTCAGAATCGGTACCCATATTGATATCGCGATTAGCCGGAGTGGCTAATTGACCGCCTTTATTTAGGCGCTCTTGCTCATCATATTTAGCATTAGGATTGACGCCTTTTTTAACAGCATCTTTATAAGCATCACGGGTTAAGAAGAATAAACCGTCAGTATCAGCACGCTTTTGTACAAAGCTACGGGAAACATCGACTACAGCAATATCGGTAAGGAGGCTACGACCTACTAATAGCGGATATTGCATGGCGCTTCTGTCGATGAGGTTAAATTCAGTTTGAGTAGAGTAATCGGCAATTTTGACATTGAGTTTGACCACAGGGCGATCGATAAGCTCTTCACTTTGAGTCTGACGTACCTGAGTTATGCGCACAAAGGGAGCTTCGACGCTGACAGTACGACCATTAGTGATTACATCAAAGCGTAACCATTTCTTACCTGAGCGCTCAAATTCGCTAATATTTTGCGCTGTGATCGAAGAGACCGCGGCACCAGTATCGATACGGGATTGAAAGGTAGCATTTGCTTCTTTGACGTAGATATTCTCCTCGCCACCTAAGATCATCTTGCCATCGGGGGGCTGTAAGTCATAATTGCGCATGGGCTTTACCTCCATCACCGCACCATCCTGAGTCTCTTTTTTAAGGGTAGGACCGGCGACAATAGTGTCGATGATAGCCTGATTTTGACGCTGTACGGACTTTAATTCATTGAGAAGCTGACGTCTTAAACGGGCATTTTCATCATTTGCAGCCTTAACCTCAGCTTTAAGCTGACCTATGACAGCGCGCTGTGAGGATAATTCTTCATTGATGCTTTGAGTGACACCCTTAAGCGAGGTCAGGCGATCGTTGAGATCGGCAACGGCAGGATCAGCTGCGCTTACAACAGAGCTTGCAAGGGCTAAACTGATAATGGCAAGTTTAATACCTTTCATAAAAATAATATTCTCAAAAGGACAGAATGATTTTGGGAAATATAGCACATTTTAAGAAAAAAACTTAAACAAGTAGCAGACAAAATTTTGCCTCTTGTTTATATTTTTTAGTTTTCACCTCTAAGTTGGGGGCAATCCTCTAGTTATTGCTATAAAGATAGTGTGACCCCGCTTTAAGAGGCCCAACAAAGCTGTAAGCTCAGCTGAGTTTGCCTAAAAAAGTATAGTTTTTTTATCTTGTAGTCAGGTCTTAAATTCAAAGCTTTTTTGAGAAATAAAATTTTTTAGTTAGGAAAAGTTATCACTTTCATAAGCTTTAGCTGATCTAAAATAAAAAAAGCTTAAGAAAATTTGGAGGCAATATGATGCAATGTCGTTTGAAGCCTGATCATAATGGTTTAGTCGGTGTCGGCGTCCGCTTTGAAAGAATTAGACGAGTTACGGGCTATTTAGTCGGAACTTTAGATCGCTTTAATGATGCCAAGCGTGCCGAGGAGCGCGATCGCGTTAAGCATTTACATGTTTGATACAGGCCCTCGCATGAGGGCTTTTTAATCTAGAGAATATGCACTTATCAGAACACGAACTTATGCGCTATCAGCGCAATATTAATGTCAAAGAATTAGGCCTTGCCGGTCAAATTAAACTTAAAAATTCCCGTGTATTAATTGTCGGTTGTGGCGGTTTAGGATCACCGGCGGCTTTATATTTAGCGGCCGCCGGAGTTGGGCATTTAGGCTTAGTTGATAATGATAAAGTTGATTTATCTAATCTTCAAAGACAGATTGTGCATACCACAGCGCGTCTTAATATTCCTAAAGTGGACTCAGCTTGTGAGTCTTTACAGGCTTTAAATCCTGAAATTGAGATTAAGACTTATGATTTAAAACTAAGTTTAGATAATTTCAAAGAAATAGCCGCAAATTATGACTTTATTTTAGATTGTACCGATAGTCTTAAATCTAAATACATGCTCTCAGATGGCGCTGTCAGTTTGAATAAACCCTTCTGTCATGCCGCGGTGGTGCGCTTTAGCGGACAAATTATGACCTGCATTCCAGGGCTTACGCCATGCTATCGCTGTATTTTTGAAAAAGAGCCAGAGGCTGGGGTACTTCCGGATCCGTCAGCATTAGGCGTGATTGGAGCAATGTGTGGCCTTATGGGGAGCTTGCAGGCTTTAGAGGCGATTAAGTTTTTAACTAATATAGGGGAAAATCTATCTGGGCATCTTTTAACTGTAGATGGATTGAGTTTGACTATTAAAAAATTAAAATTGCCTAAGTGCAATCCTCACTGCCCCTCCTGTGGTCACTTACAAAATATGCACTAAATTTAAAAAAGAGCGCTATTTTATAGTTTAAATCTATGAAAATAGCGATCTTTTTGGACAATTTTTGCAATTGTGTTTATTGCAAAGTTTTGCTTAAGTCCCTAAAATCTATGAACATAATGTAGATCTCACACTTTTAATTTTGAGGATAAAATGCGTAAGATTTGTTTAATGGCAGCTGTTGTAGCCGCATCCCTAGCCGCCGCTCCTTCCTATGCCTCTTTCTGGATCACCCCGACCTTCTCTACTAGCAGCAAGGCCGATTTTGACAATGCTCCGGGCGATATCTCTACTACTACCTATGGTCTTAAGGGTGGTAATGAGTATTTCACCTTAGGCTATAAGGGTACTTCCTATGATTTCTCAGGCCCTGAGCTCTTTGATGATATGAGCTTACTCTTTGCTGATGCTCACTATAATGATAAGGTCAGCCAAAATTGGGGCTATTTTGTCGGTTTAGGTGTTGCTTTTGGTTGGGAAGATGATTTCCACATCTCTGAGAACTATAACTTAAGACCGCGTGCTGGCTTAAGCTATGCTTTCAGTGGCGACTATACTTTAAACTTCGGTATCGGTGCTAATATCAATGAGCCTGATTCTAAGGTTTATCCGATTGTAACTTTAAACTATCGTGATAAGTCTGATTATGGTCTCTCCTATGTTTTAGGCTTCCCGATGATCGACGCTCAGTACCGCTTTAACGATCTCATCGCTTTAACCGGTAATGTTACCGCAATTCCGGTAAATCAGGAGATCTATCAGTTAGCTGACGATTCTCGTTTAGCTCGTGAGGGCTATTTTGCTGAGGAGAGCGCTGAGGCTAATTTAGGTATTATCTTAACTCCGCTTAAATCCTTAAGCATCAACGCCGGTGTCGGTGTGAAGTTTGCTCAGGAATACAATATCTATGATAAGAATGGCAATGAGATCAGATCCTATGAGACCGATCCGTCCTGCCAGGCTTATTTAGGCTTTAACGCTCACTTCTAATGTAAGAGCGCGTATTTTTGCTAAAAACCCCAGTAAGGTGCAACTACTGGGGTTTATTGTAAATAAAGCTTATGTCTTAAGTAAAAGTCTAAAGCTCTTTTACTCTGCGCTGGGCCTTCCTACTCTTTTTAATCTCTATTTTTTAATTTTCTAAAAGCCACACTAAAGCTTTTACCGTACGTTCAAGATTATCCTGAAAGTGAGTGCCGGCATTTTTCTCAAAGATAGTGTGAATATGCTTTTCTTCTAGCAATTGCGCAAATGCAAGCGTACACGCTTCCACCTCACGTAAAAGCCTATGTTTACAGTTTTTCTCGCGATCACCTAAAGAGAGATAGACGCTTTTTTTAGTATTCACTACAGCATGGCTTTTAGCATAGTCAATAAAACCTGCATACCAAAGAGAGCCTGAAATGGAGGCGACTTTAGTAAAAAGAGGGCTTTTAAAGAGGGTGTAGAGCGCAAAGAGGCCGGCTAAAGAATAACCGGCAAGATAGCGCTCTGAAGGTGGTTTTTGTAAAAAAGATTCGCTTTTAGGGATTAGTTTTTGCGTTAAAAGGTCTAAATAGTTATCAGAGTGACCTAAAAAAGCACTCTCGCTTTTATAAAGAGCAGGGTGGGGCCATGGGGAAAGCTCGGCATTCCACTGTAAATTATTGATGACGGCAAGTGAGAAGCTTTTTGTGCTTTGCGCTTTTAAAAGTGCATAGAGAGTATGAGCGCAGTCGCTATAGGTATTGATATAGATAAGTGGTGAGTGGGGCTCGCCTTCAAAGAGGGTGATCTTTTTATCGTCACAAGAAAATTCAAGCATGATCTTTAAAAAAAAGGACGACCGCAGTCGTCCTCTTACTAGGTAAATTTTTAATTATTTTTTAACTTCGGTGATACCGCAAGCGGCGGCGGTGAAGACTACGTCTGAGGAGCTATTGAGAGCAGTCTCAGTGGAGTCCTGAATGACACCGATAATAAAGCCGATACCGACAACCTGCATGGCAATATCATTGCTAATACCAAAGATAGAGCAGGCTAATGGAATGAGCATTAAAGAGCCACCGGCAATACCTGAGGTACCGCAAGCACATAAAACCGAAGCGATGCACATCACTAAGGAAGCGCCGAAATCAACATGGATATTGAGAGTGTGGACGGCGGCCATGGTCATAATGACGATAGTGACAGCGGCACCGGCCATATTGATGGTGCAACCTAAAGGAATGGAGATGGTATAGGTCTCACGCGGTACGCCTAATTTCTCGCATAAGCTGAGGTTAACTGGAATATTAGCAGCTGAGGATCTAGTAAAGAAAGCGGTGATACCGGATCTGACAATACTAGTCATAATTAAAGGATAGGGATTTTTGCGGGTGACGACAAAGACGATGAAGGGATTGACGACAAAGGCAATAAGCAACATGGTAGCCACTAGAACTACGATTACATGGAGGTAGTTTAAGAGGTTATAAAAGCCGCCATCTTGGGTGCAGGAAGAATAGACTAAGCCCATAACACCGATAGGGGCAAAGCGGATCACGATTCTGACGACACCGGAAACGGTAGAGGCTAAATCGGCTAAAACTTCCTTAGTGGCAGGCTTAGCGACACGGAATAATAAACCAAAGGCAATACCCCAAACTAAGATACCGATATAGTTACCGGTAATGAGGGCATTGATAGGATTATCTACAGCCTGACGGATGAAGTTTAATAAAACCTCAGAGACGCCCTTAGGGGTAGCGTTAGTGGCGGCATCGGCGAGAGTGTTAAAGGTGCTCGGGAATAAATTGGCCATAATGAGGGCGACGAGGGCTGAGAGCACCATAGACGCAAAATAGATAGCAATTACCGGTTTCATATTAGTTTTAGTGTCTTTGTCCTGACGGGCAATGGAGGCTGAAACTAAGACGAAAACTAAGAGCGGAGCGATGGCTTTTAAAGCGCTGACAAAGAGCGTGCCTAAGGTCGGTAATACTAAGGTATCGTTAGGCATAATGGCAGCGATAAGGATACCTAAAATCATACCGATGATGATCTGCATGATAAAAGGTATTTTATTTAGAGCCTTATATAAAGCTCCATGGGGATTGATGGGATGTAACATTTTTCTCTACCTCATAAATTTGGTGAGGCAATTATATTGCAAATTAGGCATTTTTTTTGCAAAAAAGCCTTCTTTTTTTAACATTATGAAAACGTATACAAAAGCATTCTTAAGCCTTTTTTATTTAAGTTGTTGTAAATAACATTCATTTTGCAAATACAAGTGCTTGAGTTTTTTTGGTGCAAGAGACCTTAAAGTGATTTTTATCTAGTTATTTCAATGAATTTTTTGAAGTCCTTCAAAAAATTTCTTGATCTGCATTTTTAATTAGCATATGCTTACGCTTGTTAGCTAAGGCTTACCCGAGAAATAAGCTGGCCTCCCAAAATTAAGTAGGCACAGAAAATTTAAAGAATTTAATGAGATTTATTTATGAAGACTCTTGATGATCTGAAGATAGGAGAGACTGCACAGGTCTTAAAGATCCACGGTGAGGGTACATCCTTACGTCGTCGTCTTTTAGACATGGGTATAACCCCTGATACCTCAATTACCAAAGTAAGAACCGCCCCTTTAGGCGATCCTATTGAGTTTAACGTCCGCGGCTACTCTCTGACCATCAGAAAGAGCGATGCCTCTTTAGTGGAGATTAAATAATTTATGACTGAGAAGAGATTTGCATTAGTCGGTAATCAAAACTGCGGTAAGACTACCTTATTCAATGCTTTAACCGGTGCTAATCAATATGTAGGTAACTGGCCGGGTGTTACTGTCGATCAGGTTATCGGTAAGATGTCCTCTAAAGATTGGGACATTGTCGATTTACCAGGTTTATATTCCTTATCCCCGTATTCTGCTGAAGAAGTTGTTTCTCGTAACTTCCTCTTATCTGATAACTACGATGTGATTTTGAACGTCTTAGACGCTTCACATTTAGAGCGCTCCTTATCTTTAACCTATGAGTGCCTGCCTATGGGTAAGCCTATGGTTGTTGCTCTCAATATGATCGACGTTTTAACCGCGCGCGATATTAAAGTCGATGTTGAGAAATTATCTAAGGCTTTAGGCGTTAAGGTGGTACCGATTTCTGCAGCTAATAAGCAGGGTTTAGACGCTCTGTTAAAGGCTATGGCTGAGGCTAAAGCTCCTGCTAATCCCTTAGCTGTTTATCCTGAGAGTGTACAGGAGTGCATTAAGAGCATCGGTGCTTTATTAGGTGATGTTACCGCCTCTGAGCGCGTTTTTATCAGCACTGCCTTATTACAGGGCGATAAGATCTACTTAGAGCAGTACAAGCGCTCTGAGATGGTTCTTAATGCTGTCTCTAAAGGTCGTGGTTGCATTGAGGATGAGTTTAAGGTTGATGCTGAGAGCTTCTTCCCGCAGCAACGCTATAAGGTTATTGAAAATACGGTTAAGTCTGCAGTTGAGAATAAGTTTGACATGAAGTCTTCCTTCTCCCAGAAGATCGACAATATTGTCACCAACCGCTTCTTAGCCTTACCTATATTCTTAGCTATAGTATGGGTAGTTTATTACCTCGCAGTTGAAACCATCGGTACTATGGGTACTGATTATGCTAACGATGTTATCTTCGGTGAGATTGTCCCAGGCTGGGCTGAGTCCTTATTAGCAAGTGCTGATGCTCCTGAGTGGATGAATTCCTTAGTCATCGACGGTGTGATAGGTGGTGTCGGTGCCGTTTTAGGCTTTGTGCCGCAGATGATTGTCATGTTCTTGCTCTTATCCTTCTTAGAGCAGTGCGGTTATATGACCCGTGTAGCCTTTGTCTTAGACAGCATTTTCCGTCGCTTTGGCTTATCTGGCCGTAACTTCATCCCTATGGTAGTGGCCACCGGCTGTGGTGTCCCGGCGCTCATGGCTAATAAGACTATCGACAATATCAATGAAAGACGTATCGGTCTTATCACTACCACCTTTATTCCGTGCAGTGCTAAGCTTCCGATCCTCACTATGATCTTCGTAGCTTTCTTTGACGGTCAGGCCTGGTTTGCCCCCTTTGTTTATGGCATGTCCATCTTCTCTGTCATCGTTACAGGTATTATCTTCAAAAAAGATCGTGCCTTTAAAGAGCCGGTTTCTCCTTTTGTCATGGAGTTACCTGATTATCATATGCCCACTCTCTTCAATATCCTGAGAGCTACTTATGAGCGTTGCAAGGCCTTCGTGATCAAGGCTGGTACTATCATCTTTGCCGTTGTCGTAGTCGTATGGTTCTTATCTAACTTCAACTTCACTGAAGAAGGCTTCACCATGGTTGATGTTAACGATTCACTCTTAGCTGTGATCGGCACTTCCATCGCCTTTATCTTCGCTCCTTTAGGCTTTGCTACCTGGCAGGCAACTGTAGCGGCCATTACCGGTTTATTAGCTAAAGAGAACGTGGTTGGTACTTTAGCTGTAACCTTAGGCTTAGAGGGTGATTTTGAGGGTGGTGAGGATACTCTCAATGCCGCCTTACAGGGTCACTTCAGCATGGGACTTGTGGCTTTATCCTATTTGACCTTCAATATGTGGTCAACTCCATGTGTCGCCGCCTTAGGTGCGATGAAGCGTCAATTAGGTAATAATAAGTGGTTTGCCTTTGCTATTGTCTATATGACCATGTGGGCTTATTGCTTAGCCTTAGTCATCTATCAGTTAGGCGGTCTGATTATGGGTGTAGTTCCGTTCTCAGCCTACACTGTAGCCGCTTTCATTGTCTTAGGTATCTTCTTGTTCTTGCTCTTACGTCCTGAGCGTAAGGCTACAACTGAAATTTTAATTCCGTCTAAGAATATCTAAGCTATAAGCTAAATCGCGTAGTCAAGCCTCCTTCATATAAGGAGGCTTTTTTGTGGGGAGAGGGCGTATGTATGCACTTTTTAGGTGCCAAAAGAGTGCAAATAATTAAGACTAAAAAAAATTTTTGTAAATTTTGCACTATTTAATCTCTACAATAAAATGAAATTTATTTGCATTATGTAGTGTAAATTTGTAGAAGACTTAAGCTCGCAGTGGGGAATAATGCTTAAAAGCATTGGTACCGCTTACAATGGCATATATAAGCAGTTTCTTAGGGCAAAAAAAATCCCTGTTGAAGGAACAGGGATATAAATATCTGCTTTTTGGAGTTACGTGAATTTCAACGTAGGTTGAAATTCAAGACAATCCATCAGAACACAACGTTAAGATGATGAAAATATATTACATAAAATTAAGCTTACATACAATAGCAAAATGAGAAAATTTTTTACAAAATGCGCTGGCCCTATAAAAAGGGTATAAAGAACAAGATCTTGCTCATAAAAAAAATTAAAAAATTTTTTGACGAAGCTCTTAAAAAAGGCTCTTTAGACACTAAAAAGCGCTGATCTTCACATTAAATTCAAAAAATGCTCTTTTTTAAGAGTTTTATGCTTATAAGCACGTTATACTAATAGTATGTTTTTTCATTGATTTGTGACAAATTAGGAGTGGAGTTCTAAATGGCACGTGTTCGTTTGGCGGTAGTGCAGGATGCAGCCGCTACCATCGAGATTTTAAAGCAGTATATCGAAACCCCGATCACCTTAGAGTACGAGGTTCCCTGCATTGCTGATAAAGAAACCCAGATTCTGGCAATTTCTCACGATTATCCTTTCATTGTGATCGAGGACGAATCCGGTGTCATCGGTTTTGCTTTTGCACACCGTAACCTCGAGCAGCCAGGCTTATCTTGGAATGCCGAGCTTCGCGCCTTTATCAGCTTAAGCAAGCGTGGCCATGGTTATGGCTTCATCGCTATGGAAGTTCTCATCGATATCTTAAAGCTGCAGAACATCCGCAACGTTTATTCAAATGTCACCGAGGGTAACCCGCGTTCTGAGTCCTTACACCGTAAGTTAGGCTTCAACGATTGCGGTATCTTACACAAGACCGGCTTTAAGAATGGTCGTTGGTTAGACGTCAATTTGCTTGAAAAGTGCATCTCTGACAATGGTGATGCCGAGCCTAAGCCTTTCATCCCGATGAGTGCTGTCAATAGAGATGAAATTCAGGCTATCTTAGATAAGTACAACTCTCAGCTCTAATTTATATACAATGCGCAGTTCCTCTGCGCATTGCTAAATCAGCGCAATCTATATTAAAATTTCACCGGTTTAACATTTACGGAGAGAATTGTCATGTTCAACATGGGCAATATGATGAAGCAGGCTCAAATGATGCAAGAGCGTCTGCAAAAGGTTCAAGAAGAGATCGCCAATTTAGAAGTAACTGGCGAGTCTGGTGCGGGCATGGTTAAGATCACCATTACCGGTTCTCACGAAGTGCGTCGCGTCAGCATTGACGATCAATTATTATCTGATGATAAGGAGATCTTAGAGGATTTATTAGCCGCCGCCTACAACGATGCTCATCGTCGTATCGAGGAAGCCTCTAAGGAAAAGATGTCCACCATTACCGCCGGTGTCAACTTACCTCCGGGAATGAAGCTCCCCTTCTAAGATGTCCTCATCCCTCCTGCTTGATAAGCTCATTAAGTCCTTACAGATCATGCCTGGCATTGGTCCTGTGAGCGCTGCCCGTATTGCCTATACGCTTTTAGAGCGTAAGCGCGATATGGGGGTGAATATGGCTGATACTATCAAGCAGGCTTTAACCTCCATCTCCCGCTGTCCTAGCTGTCAAAATTATTGTGATATTGAGGGACAAAAGTGCGAGATCTGCTCATCTTTTAAGCGTCAAGAATCAGGCCTTTTATGTGTGGTTGAAACCCCACAAGATGTACAGGCCATTGAGGAGTCAGGATCCTTTAATGGTACTTATTTTGTCCTGCATGGCCATCTTTCCCCTTTAGATGGTATCAGCGCTGAGGAATTGAAATTAGGCTTACTCTTTAAAAAGCTTAAAGAGCAAAATTATAAAGAAGTGATCTTAGCTTTAAGTCAGACTGTAGAAGGTGATGCTACAGCGGCCTTTATCTCTAATTTCTGCAAGCGCCATGAGATCTTAGTTTCACAAATTGCCTCAGGTATCCCTATCGGTGGTGAGCTCAATGCTGTCGATCAGAATACTTTAGCAACCTCGATTAACTATCGCCGTAAGATCTAAATTATTTGTTTTAACTCTTGAAAACAAATAAGCCTGTCCCCATATTCTCTTGCATAGTGGTTTAATACCACAGTGTATTGGAGATTTTAATTAAAATGACCGCAACTGTTCACGGCTTTCAGACCCAAGTTACTAAGCTTTTAGATCTTTTAGCCAATTCTCTTTATTCAAACAAGGAAGTTTTTTTACGCGAGCTAATTTCTAATGCCTCAGACGCCATCGACAAGCTCCACTTTATGGCTTTAACTAAGCCTGAGCTTATCGCCGATGATCCTAATTTTAAGATCCGTATCCGCGCTGACAAGGAATCTCAGACTTTAACCATTTCAGATAATGGTTTAGGTATGACCTTAGATGAGGCCAATAGCCACTTAGGTACCATTGCCGAATCCGGTACCGAAGCTTTCATGAAGAAGTTAACAGGTGATGCGGCTAAAGATTCACAGCTTATCGGTCAGTTCGGTGTAGGTTTCTACTCCTCCTTCATTGTTGCCGATAAGGTTACCGTTTTAACTAGAAGCGTTGATGCTACTGAGGATCAGGGCGTACGCTGGGAGTCTGATGGTAACGGCACCTTTGAAAGTGAGAATATCACCCGCAAGAGCCGCGGTACTGACATCATCTTACATATCAAAGATAGCGAAAAGGGCTTCCTCGATACTTGGACTTTACGCGATGCTATCACTAAGTACTCCGATCATATCTCAACTTCAGTTGAGCTTTATGAAGAGAAGTATGAAGCACCTAAAGAGGGGGATGACTCGGAGAAGAAAGAGCCTAAGTTTGAGTACGTACAGGTAAACGATGCTAAGGCTTTATGGACTCGCTCAGCTAAAGACGTTAAAGATGAAGAGTACAAAGAGTTCTACAAGCACCTAAGCCACGATTATCAGGATCCCTTAGCTTGGGCTCATAATAAAGTTGAGGGTGATTTAGAGTACACCTCCTTACTCTATGTTCCGAAGACTGCTCCGTGGGATTTATTTACCCGTCAAAATGAGCATGGCTTAAAGCTCTTTGTGCAGAGAGTTTTCATTATGGATAAGGCCGAGGCCTTCCAGCCTAACTATCTGCGCTTTATTAAGGGCTTAGTTGATACTAATTCCTTACCTTTAAACGTTTCGCGTGAGCTCTTACAGGAAAGCGCGGTTACCCGTAAGCTTAAGAAGGCTTTAACTAAGCGCTCTTTAAATATGTTAGAGAAGCTTAGCAAGAATGCTGAGGACTATAAGAGCTTTTGGGCACAGTTTGGTAATGTCTTAAAGGAAGGTCCGGTTGAGGATTATGATAATCGTGAGGCTATCTTAAAGCTCTTACGTTACGCTTCTACTAAGAATAATTCTAATGCTCAGGATGTAAGCTTTGATGATTATGTCGCAAGAATGGTTGAAGGTCAGGATAAGATCTATTATCTCGTCGCTGAAAGCTATGAAGCTGCCGTCAACTCACCTTACCTCGAGCAGTTTAAGAAGAAGGGCATTGAAGTTCTCTTAATGTGGAAGCGTGTCGATGAGTGGCTCATGGGCAACGTTACTGAGTATGCTGGTAAGGAATTTGTCAGCGCTAATGCCTCTGATCTGAAATTAGGCAAGCTTGCGGATGAGGATGAAAAGCAAAAGCAGGAAGCTGCTTCTGAAGAGCATAAGGATCTGATCGCACGCTTTAAGGAAGCTTTAGGCGATAAGGTACAGGATGTAGTTGTATCTACACGTCTGGTCGATTCTCCTTCCTGTGTGGTCTCTGAGGGCAATCGCATGATGACTATGCAGATGCGCCGTATTTTAGAGGCTTCAGGTCAGGCTATTCCTGAGGACAAGTACACCTTAGAGATTAATCCTGAGCATGCGCTCTTAAAGAAGGCTGCCTCTGAGACTGATACTGAGCGCTTTGCCGCTTGGGCTCAGCTTATCTACGAGCAGGCTTTATTATCCGATCAGGGTGCGCTTAAAGATCCGAGCTCCTTTGTTAAGTGCATGAATAAGCTCTTAGCTTTATAAACTAAGTCTTAAGTGAATTTAGAAGGCCATCTCTTGTGGAGATGGTCTTTTTGTCTAAGCTTTAGATTTTGCCTTTTAATCACATGATTGCGCTTATACCCGGTTTTCGACAGTTGTACTAATGTACATCTCTCCAAGACCTTGATAGATAAGGCTTG
>OGWZ01001758.1_pt1 | contig 19049 bp, 24 predicted proteins | sample 1576141 | NCBI WGS metagenome assembly OGWZ01 (sample SAMEA3541512, study PRJEB24748) | human gut metagenome | biome: human gut; feature: human-associated habitat; material: faeces | place: China | collected 2012
AACTTTATGATGACGAAACTGAACTGAAGAAAAAAATAGAACGCGTGCTGGCTGTAAAAAATACATTGTACGAACATTTGTATCATCAGCCTCCTTTGAAAGTAGACGATGTATTCAACAAACTCATGGAATATAAGGAATTGATTGCTCCTTATGTTACCGATACGTTTGAATATTTGTATGAAGCAGTAAAAGAGGGTAAAAATATTTTGTTGGAAGGCCAATTGGGTGCTTTGAAAGACCCTGATTTTGGTATTTATCCAATGGTAACATCTTCTTCTACCTTAGCTGCATATGGAGCAATCGGAGCAGGTATCCCTCCATATGAGATCAAGAAGGTTGTCACTGTTTGTAAGGCATACAGTAGTGCTGTAGGCGCAGGTGCGTTTGTAAGTGAAATCTTTGGTGATGAAGCACAGGAACTTCGTGTTCGTGGTGGTGACGGCGGAGAATTTGGAGCTACAACTGGAAGACCAAGAAGAATGGGCTGGTTTGACTGCGTTGCTTCTAAGTACGGATGCCGCCTTCAGGGAACAACAGATGTTGCATTTACAGTAGTTGATGTACTTGGATATCTTGATGAGATTCCTGTATGTACAGGTTATGAAATTGACGGAAAAGTAACAACAGAATTTCCTGTAACAAACCAGTTAGAGAAGGCAAAACCTGTGTTAGAAGTACTTCCGGGATGGAAGTGTGATATCCGCGGAATTAAGAAATACGAAGATTTACCGGAGAATTGCCGTAAATATATAGAATTCGTAGAAGAACATATTGGATATCCAATCACTATGGTTTCTAACGGTCCTGGAAGAGATGATATCATCTATCGTGGATTTGAGAAATAATACGGATACCAAAGGAGGTAATTCATGAAGATCCTGACAATTGCAATTCCGAGTTACAATTCTATGGATTATATGCGAAACTGTATTGAAAGTCTTCTTCCTGGTGGAGAAGATGTGGAAATATTGATTGTTGATGATGGTTCAAAAGATGATACTCCTGCGATCGCGGATGAATACCAGGAGAAATATCCTGGTATTGTACGTGCGATTCATCAGGAAAACGGTGGTCATGGAGAGGCAGTGAATGCTGGGCTCCGTAACGCGACTGGTTTCTTTTATAAAGTAGTAGATAGTGATGACTGGGTAGATGCGGAATCTTATCAGAAGATACTTGCCTTTTTAAAAGAGGCGATAAAGGAAGAAGAACCGCTAGATATGCTTCTTTCTAATTATGTATATGAAAAGGTAGGAGCGAAGCATAAAAAAGTGATTCAGTATCATTCTATCCTGCCGGAGAATCGTTATTTTGGATGGGATGAGATTGGACATTTCCATGCCAGTCAGAATATTTTGATGCATTCGGTAATTTACCGTACAGAGCTGCTGAGAAGTTTTCATTTTGAATTACCAAAACATACATTTTATGTAGATAATATTTTTGTGTACTGGCCATTGCCATACGTAAAGAAGATGTATTATCTTGATGTGGATTTTTATCGATATTTTATTGGACGCGATGACCAGTCTGTTAATGAAACGGTTATGATTTCAAGAATCGATCAGCAGATTCGTGTGAATGAGATTATGATTGATCTTTATGCGAAGCATGAAAGTACATTTGCCCGCAGCTTAAAGAGTATATGCTCCATTATCTTGAAACGATTCAGATGGTGACATCTGTACTTTTAATGAAGATGAACACACCGGAATCAGAGAAGATGAGAGATGATTTGTGGCATTATCTGGAAGAAAAATCTCCAGAAGGCTATAAGGCATTGAAAAGTTCGGTTCTTGGAAAGATTTCTAAGTCCCACAATAAGCTGAGTCATAAGCTCACGATGGGAGGATATAAGATTGCTCAGAAATGGATCGGATTTAACTAAAAAGTCTTATAAGAATGATATTTTTCTGATTTTATTCTTCCTAATCATCGGGCTGGGAACATTTTCTTTTATGCAGCTACATGGTAAGAGTGGAGCGTTGGTAAAGGTTCGTGTGAATAATAAAGAATTTGGAAGCTATTCTTTAAATAAAAATCAGTCGATTCGTATTGGAAAAGATGACTGGGAGAATATTCTTGAGATAAAGAATGGAAAGGCCAGTATGATAAAAGCCGACTGTCCTGATAAGATTTGTGTAAATCATGCCGCAATCAGTAAAAAGGGTGAGACTATTGTTTGTCTGCCTCATAAAGTTGTTATTGAAGTGGTCGACCAAGATGGAACGCAGAAAGAGAATCAGATAGATATTATCAGCAAGTAATTTAAATTGATATAATTTATTATTTAACAATGATATACTATGTTGGATACAATATTGTTCTATTTCAAATACAGTATTGTAAAACTACACAAAATAATACTCGAACAATCCGATAAAAGCGAATTTTGTTTGTGCATATTAAGGAAAATGACAAAGTTACCAATCGTTAAAAAGATGACGATTCTTGATTTTGTCATTTTTTTCTTATATTATATAGAATGAATTTTATATCAAATTTGAAATGCTTTTGTAAGAATCTATGCGAAAACTTACGATATTGTGCATGAACTATTTGGTTTAAAAAATTTTAGAAAGAAGGTAAAAAAATGGGACTACTAACATTTAAAGGTGGCCTTCATCCGTATGATGGTAAAGAGTTAAGTAAAGATAAACCGATTACTGAATATTTACCACAGGGAGAGTTGGTATACCCTTTAAGTCAGCACATTGGTGCTCCTGCCGTTGCCTGTGTAAAGAAAGGTGACAGAGTATTAGTCGGTCAGAAAATCGCGGAGGCTGGAGGATTTGTTTCTGCCAACATCTATAGCTCTGTTTCTGGAACGGTAAAGAAGATTGAACCTAGAATGACAGTTTCCGGTAATAAGGTAAACTCTGTTGTTGTAGAGAATGATGGAGAGTATGAAACAGTTTCTTTTCAACCAGTAACAGAAAAAACAAATGAAGCAATTATCAATGCAGTAAAAGAAGCAGGTATTGTCGGACTTGGCGGTGCCGGTTTCCCTACGCATGTAAAGCTGTCTCCAAAGGAACCGGACAAAATTGATACGATCATTATTAATGCTGCAGAATGTGAGCCATACATCACTGCAGATTATCGTTGTATGATGGAAATTCCTGAGCAGCTTATTTCTGGTCTTAATATTATGCTTTCTTTATTCCCGAAAGCAAAAGGTGTTATTGGAATTGAAGATAATAAGCCAGAAGCGATTGCTAAGTTGACAGAAATGTGTAAAAGTGAAAGCCGTATTGAAGTAGCAGCATTAAAAACAAAGTATCCACAGGGTGCAGAGCGTTCTTTAATTTATGCTGTGACAGGTCGTGCAATTAATTCCTCTATGCTTCCAGCAGATGCAGGATGTATCGTAGATAATGTTGCAACTGCGATTGCCATTCATGAGGCAATTACCCTTGGAAAACCTCTTTACGAGAGAGTGGTAACAGTAACAGGAGATGCCATTAAAAATCCTGGTAACTTCAAGGTGAAGAATGGAACAAATGCAGCAGAATTAGTAGAAGCAGCCGGTGGATTTCAGTCTCAGCCAGAGAAAGTGATTTCTGGTGGTCCTATGATGGGTATGGCCTTATCTACATTAGATGTTCCTTGCGCAAAAACGTTCTCTTCTCTTTTATGTTTTACAAAAGACGAAGTTGCCGCATGTGAACCAAGTAACTGTATTCGTTGTGGCCGTTGTATTTCTGTATGTCCTGCAGGTCTTATGCCTACAAAGCTTTCAGAGATCGCAGACCATGGAGATTTTGCATTATTTGACGAGCTGAACGGATGTGAATGTGTTGAATGTGGATGCTGTTCTTACATCTGTCCGGCAAAGAGAAGATTAACCCAGTCTATGAAGACAGGGCGTCGTGAAGCGATGGCTCTTCGTAGAAAGAAGAAATAGCATAAGGAGAGGTGAAAAAATGAACGAACAATTTTATAACGTGTCAGCCAATCCTCATGTAAGGGATAAGGCTTCTACACATAGCATTATGCTCGATGTAATTATTGCTCTTCTTCCAGCTACTTTATTTGGTTTCTGGAATTTTGGAGTAAAAGCAATTATCAACACAGTAATCTGTGTTGCTGTCTGCGTACTTGCAGAATATGTATGGCAGCGTTGTATGCACCAGAAAGTAACCGTTAAAGATTTCAGTGCAGCACTTACCGGTTTATTATTAGCATTAAACCTTCCACCGGAGGTACCATTCTGGATTCCGGTTATCGGTGGATTATTTGCGATTATTGTTGTAAAACAGCTTTTTGGTGGTCTGGGTCAGAACTTTATGAACCCTGCACTTGGAGCACGTTGTTTCTTATTAATTTCTTTTGCGGGAATTATGACAGATTTTTCTTATAAGGGATTTGGTGGAAGCTTTGATGCAACAACAAGTGCTACCCCTCTTGCAGCTTTAAAGGCAGGAGAAGCTGTAAACTTAAAGGCAATGTTCCTTGGTAATACTGCTGGTACAATTGGTGAGACTTCTGCCATCTTATTAATTCTTGGTGGAATTTATCTGATTGCAAAGAAGATCATAAGCTGGAGAATTCCTGTATGTTATATTGTGACACTTGGTATCTTTGTTCTTCTTTTTGGCGGACATGGATTTAATATGACATATCTTGCAGAGCAGTTGTGTGGTGGCGGATTAATGCTTGGTGCCTTTTTCATGGCAACAGACTATGTTACATCACCTATTACGCCAAAGGGACAGCTTATATTTGGTATCTTACTTGGTATTTTGACAGGAATCTTCCGTTTATTCGGTGGTTCTGCAGAGGGCGTATCTTATGCGATCATCTTCTGTAACCTGTTAGTGCCATTAATTGAAAAAGTTACAACTCCTACCGCATTTGGAAAAGGAGGTAAAAAATAATGAACGCTTTAATAAAAGATGCTTTAAAACTCGTTATTATTACCGTTGTTGCAGGTCTTGTTCTCGGTGCAGTATATGGAATCACAAAAGGACCGATTGCTGATCAGGAACAAAAAGCACAGATGGAAGCTTATAAAACAGTATTTCCAAAGGCAAGTGACTTTAAAGAAGTTGATGGATTTTCCGAAGAAGCAGCTTCTAAGATTATTGCAGCAAACGAGAATCCAATTGACGGACATGACAGTGATGTTATTTCTTCCGCGGTAGAAGCAGTAGATGCTTCTGGGGAGGCACTTGGTTATATTTTCAATATTACAACCTCTAAAGGATATGGTGGAGACATCCAGCTTACTGTTGGTATCCAGTCTGATGGAACGGTAAGTGGATATTCTGTACTCTCTATCAGTGAGACAGCAGGTCTTGGTATGAAAGCCAAAGATGATCCTAGCTGGGGTAAACAGTTTGCAGGAAAGAAAGTAGAATCTTTCTCCGTTGTAAAAGACGGTTCTGGTTCCGGTGATGACGCGAAAATCGATGCCATTTCCGGTGCGACTATCACAAGTAAAGCAGTTACTGGTGCTATGAACAGCTGTCTTGCTTATTTCCAGTCATTAGAAGGAGGTAACTAAGATGAAAAATAATAGCGCTTTAGAAAGACTTTATAATGGTATTATTAAAGAAAACCCTACCTTAGTTCTTATTTTAGGTATGTGTCCTACACTTGCGGTAACGACATCCGCGATCAACGGTGCAGGAATGGGACTTTCTACGACAGTAGTATTAATGTTTTCTAATATGATTATCTCTATTCTCCGTAATTTTATTCCGGACAGAGTTCGTATTCCTGGATACATTGTAATTATTGCATCCTTAGTTACAGTAGTACAGTTCCTCTTACAGGGATATGTACCAGCATTGAATGATGCTCTTGGTGTATATATTCCGTTAATTGTAGTTAACTGTATCATCTTAGGACGTGCAGAGTCTTATGCAAGTAAAAACGGTCCTGTTTCTTCCTTCTTTGATGGTCTTGGAATGGGTCTTGGATTTACACTGTCCCTTACTATTTTAGGTGCATTTCGTGAATTACTTGGTGCAGGAACAATTTTTGGAAAAACTGTTTTGGCAGAATCTTTCTATACACCGATCACTATTTTCATTCTTGCACCTGGTGCATTCTTTGTACTTGCCTGCTTAGTAGCTGCAAGAAACAAGATTATGAACCGCAAAGTAAAGAATGGCGAAATGGAAGAGATCCCTGCAGGATGTGGTGACTGTTCTTCCTGTGGCAATACCTGCTGTTCAAGTAAGAGTTTCTTTGATATGTCTGTAGACAACAAAAAAGAAGAAACAAATACTGCTTCTGATGAGAAAGCAGAGAATAAATAGAAAGGGGAAGGATTATGAAAGAATTAATATTATTGATTATCAGTGCAGCTATCGTTAATAACGTTGTACTGAGCCAGTTTTTAGGATTATGTCCTTTCCTCGGAGTATCCAAAAAGGTAGAGACTGCCGGTGGAATGGGAGCAGCTGTAATTTTTGTTATCACAATTGCTTCTTTAGTGACATCATTAATTTATAAATTTATTCTTGCAACACTTGGGTTAACTTATTTGCAGACAATCGTTTTTATCCTTGTTATTGCAGCTCTTGTACAGTTCGTAGAGATGTTTTTAAAGAAATCTATGCCAGCTTTGTATGAATCTCTGGGTGTATATCTTCCTCTGATCACAACAAACTGTGCTGTACTTGGTGTAGCTTTAAACTCTGTACAGTATGGATATAATATTTTACAGTCTGTAGTTTATGGTTTTGGTATTTCTGTCGGATTTACAATTGCTATTGTTATTCTGGCTGGAATTCGTGAAAAAATGGAATACAACGACATTCCAGAGTCCTGGCAGGGAATGCCTATCGTAATGGTAACAGCAGGACTTATGTCTATTGCATTCTTTGGTTTTTCAGGAATCATCTAATTAGGAGGAATAAAAATGAGTATAAGTGGAATTATTCTTGCGGCAGTAGTTGTCGGCGGAACCGGACTTGTTATTTCCATTCTCCTGGGCATTGCTTCCGAGAAATTTAAAGTGCCGGTAGACGAAAAAGAGGTTGCTGTAAGAGAGTGCCTTCCGGGAAACAACTGTGGTGGTTGTGGTTTCGCCGGATGTGATGCCCTCGCTAAGGCAATTGCAGCCGGAGATGCTCCAGTAGGTGCATGTCCGGTAGGTGGACAGCCAGTAGCAGATAAAATTGCTTCGATCATGGGTGTAGAAGCGGATGCAGGTGAAAAGCAGGTTGCATTTGTAAAATGTGCAGGTACCTGCGATAAAGCAAAGTCTAAATATAAATATTCAGGAAATGAAGACTGTGTTTCTGCCATGAGTGTACCTGGTGGCGGACCAAAAGCCTGCAGTTTTGGATGTACAGGCTTTGGAAGCTGTGTGAAAGTTTGTGATTTCGATGCGATTCATGTAATTAACGGTGTTGCAGTAGTGGATAAGGAAAAATGTGTTGCTTGTGGTAAATGTGTTGCAACTTGTCCAAAGTCTTTAATTGAGCTTGTTCCATATGCAGCTCCTCACAAAGTACAGTGCAGTTCCAAAGAATTTGGTAAAGCAGTAAAAGAAGTATGTTCAGCAGGATGTATCGGATGTAAGATGTGTACTCGTGTCTGTGAAGCAGATGCAATTACTGTTGAAAATAATATCGCTAAAATTGATTACAGTAAATGTACCGGATGTGGAAAGTGTGCAGAGAAATGTCCTGCAAAGATTATTCTTTAGTCCGTATAGATCAGATTATAGTCTAGATAAAATGTAAGAAATTTAATAAAAACGAAAGAAAAGATGATTTCTCTTAACGAAAATGCAAGAGAAATCATCTTTTTTTCTTCACATTTTTCCTGTATAGTAGTTTGGAAAAGAAATCTGCTGTTGAAGCAGGCAAGCTAGGAGGCTTTCGTATGGCTTATCAGAAATTTACTGGAACCTATCAGAGTTCAGATCATATAAACAGGATACATTATTATATTTACGAACCAGAAACAGATCTTAGAGCAATCATACAGATTGTGCATGATTTTGGAGATTGTATAGAACGGAATGAAAGTTTTATTCGCTTTTTTACTGATCATGGAATTATGGTTTGTGGATGCGATCATATTGGACATGGTCGTTCTTCCAAGAAAGAAGACTATGGATATTTTGGTGAAAAGAATGGGTGGGCTTATCTGATAAAAAATACAAAAAAGTTAACACATTATATGAAAAAGGAATATCCAGATGTTCCGTATTTTATATATGGGCATGGTATGGGATCGCTGATTGTCCGAATGGATTGTATTCATGAAAAGGGAATCAATGGTGTAATTTTATCCGGAACTAGCGGAAGACAGAAATATTGTCGCAGAAGGCTTTTATTTATCGCAATATTAAAGCGGATTCTGGGAGCACAACATAGAAGTGTTTATCTTCAAAATGATTTAGAAAAGCGTTTGAACCATCGTTTTCTAAGAGAGAGGGATAATTGTTCGTGGCTTGTAGAAGATGAAAAAGAACGAAAGAACTGTTCAAGAATTTACGAAGAATACGTCCCGATTACTGTAGCAGCTTATGAAGATATCTTAAAAATGCTTGCACTTGTTTCTTCTAAAAAGTGGTACCGCTCTGTAAATATAGAGATTCCGATCATGCTGATTGGAGGACAGGAAGATCCGATAGGTAACTTTGGAAAAGGAATTGAAGAAGTACACCACTATCTGGAAGATAGCTGCCATCGAGTGGAAATGCGGCTTTATAAAGGAATGCGGCATAATATTTGTGATGAAGTAAGAAAAGAAGCTGTATATATAGATATTTTGCAGTGGATGAAGCTGTATCTTAATGAACAATATGAGATATAAAAAGAACAAAAAAGTCATGAAAATAGAATTATTAAAAAAAGCCCTCATAAAATAAAAGAAAGGGCTTTTTTTATGCGTTTTTGGGAACTTGGAAATAAAGATGTGATTAACTGTAAAAATGGTCATCGACTTGGTTGTGTAGGAGATTTGGAAATTGATGTATGCAGATTTTGTATTACAGATATTTATGTGCCTACGGGTGGAAAATATTGCGGATGTATTGGAAAGAAATCAGAATATCGGATTCCGGTTGGAGCGGTAATCCGAGTGGGAGTAGATAGTATTCTTGTCGATATTGATGAAAAGAAATGTCTTGTAAAATAATAGGTTTTCTGTTATAATAGTCGGCACAATAAATGAAATCATAAAAGCTAGAATACTGGAGGATAAGATATGAAGTGCCCATTTTGTGGATTGGATAATACCCGTGTAATCGATTCAAGACCTGCAGATGATAATTCATCCATACGACGGCGAAGACTTTGCGATGAATGTGGAAAGCGATTTACTACATACGAACGAGTAGAGATTATGCCTCTCACAGTGATAAAGAAAGATAAAACAAGAGAACCTTACGATCGTTCTAAGATTATGTCAGGAATTTTACGTGCCTGCCATAAGAGGCCGATATCTGTAGAACAGATTGAACAGATGGTGAATCAGATTGAGAATGAACTGTTTAATTTAGAATATAAAGAGATTGAAAGTAAACAGATTGGAGAAGTTGTTATGGAGCATCTAAAGACTCTCGAACAGGTAGCATATGTACGTTTTGCTTCGGTATATCGTGAGTTTAAGGATGTAGGAACTTTTATGAATGAGTTAAAGAAGATGTTAGATAGTGGAGAGAACATCCAGAAGTAATAACATTGATAAGCAGAACAGGTATTTGAGAAAGTATTCTCGATACCTGTTTTTTGTTTTACAAAAAACTTCCCCAAGGATATGTTAGAAGTCTGCCTCTGTTCTATACTTTTGGAAATGAAAAATAATTATTGCAAATATGGAAAATATATGCTATAAATAACCTGTAATTACAAAATATTACTAAACACACAAAAATAGAAGGTAGGATAGAGTGGGATGGTAGCAGAAGTTTTTAGTGGAATGATACAGGGGATAGAAGGGCAGATCGTACAGATACAGGCAGATATTAGTAATGGGCTTCCTAATTTTTATATGACAGGATATTTATCGAACGAAGTAAAAGAATCAAAGGAAAGGGTTCGTACAGCACTTCACAATATAGGAATCGCATTGCCACCGAAAAGAATATGCAGATACAATTCATGAATTCTTATGTTGGGATAAAGATTTCAACGTATGGATAAATGAGAGTTTGGTAAAAGATTATGTAGAAAAAGAACTCTATCCGGAAGAATGGTGCAAGTCTACAGCGATTATGGCTGGAAAATAGACCAGGAAAAAGAAACACAACAGATATTATCAGATATCAAGACTGGAAACCCTCAAAATCGAGAATTATGTTACAGTATCCAATCTTTTACACACGAAAACAATGGTTTGGGCAAAACATATGTTGAGATTGATTCCTATAATAATAAATTATATTATGTAAAAGATGGTCAACTGGTATTTGATATGGATTGTTTGATGGGGCAGGAAATGAATGAAGTTCTTTCATTAAAGCAAAAACGAGAAGATAACCTATCTCTATTAGGACTTGATTGTTTGGCAATACAATACGATCAGCAATCAAAACTTGCCTTTTCAGATACAAATAGTTTTATTAGTATAGATTCTAATGATATAAAAGATAAATTACTCCCTTTATCAGAGGGGATTTACCTCCATCCGGTATCCATTCTCGATGATAGAGAATTGTCCACTAACTGTATTCATATCACGCAAAATAACATGGATATCTTATACGATACCCTTCCTGATGACACTTTTTTTGTCTGCTATTAAAAAGATTTTACGTTCTATCATACTATCTATAGGAAAAAATAATAACTAAAGAATCGTTGCACACGACTTGTAAAGGAGAATTATTTTATGAAAAAGAAATGGAACAAGATTGTTAAAGAAATTCTTAAAATGGATAGTGATATGAGCAAATTGAGTGATTCAGAATTACGTCACAAAACGGACGAATTTAAACTGCGACTAAAAGAAGGAACCAGCCTCGATTCACTTCTCCCAGAAGCTTTTGCTGTTGTTCGAGAAGCTGCTTTCCGTGTAGTGGGGATGAAACCATATCCTGTTCAAATTATGGGCGGTATTGCTATTCATGAAGGTAATATTGCGGAGATGGCTACAGGAGAAGGGAAAACTTTAGTGTCTACTATGCCAGCTTATTTAAACGCTCTGGTAGGAAAAGGGGTTCACATTGTTACTGTTAACGATTATCTTGCAAAACGTGATGCCGAATGGATGGGGAAAATCCATGAATTTTTAGGATTATCCGTAGGATATATTTTAAATGATTATACTCCGGATAGAAGGAAACAAGCTTATAATTGTGACATTACTTATATCACAAACAATGAGTTAGGATTTGATTATCTTCGCGATAATATGGCTAAAAAAAGCACAGATATTGTACAACGGGGCTTACATTTTGCCATTATTGATGAAATTGATTCTATTCTTATTGATGAAGCCAGAACCCCGCTTATCATCTCTGGAAATGAGAGTGATGCATCTTCTTTGTATATTGCCTGTGATATTCTCGCCCGACAGATGCAAAAAGGAAAGGGCGATGGAAAATTAAAAAAGATTGATGCCATTCTTGGAGAAGATATCGTTGAAGATGGAGATTTCTATGTTGATGAAAAAGATAAAAATGTTTCTTTAACAGTTGCAGGTGTGGAAAAAGTAGAAGACTATTTTCATATCGAGAATTTTTCTGCACCAGAACATCTTGCTATCCAGAAAACAATTATACTTGCCTTGAAAGCTAATTATCTGATGTTCCGAGATAAAGATTATGTTGTAAAAGAACAACAGGTATTTATCGTTGATGAATTTACAGGAAGAATCATGAAGGGAAGACGTTTTTCTGATGGTCTACATCAGGCAATTGAAGCAAAAGAACGTGTCGTGATTCAAAAAGAAAATAATACCCTAGCAACTATCACATTACAGAATTTCTTCAATAAATATGATAAAAAAGCAGGAATGACGGGTACTGCCAAAACAGAAGAAAAGGAATTTAGAGATACTTATCATATGAAAGTATGTCCAATCCCTACAAATAAACCAATCAGTCGTGTCGATGAACCAGATTCATTATATCTTACAAAGAAAGAAAAATTTCATGCAATCATAGAAGACATTGTAAAAACGCACGAGAAAGAGCAACCAGTATTGGTTGGAACAATCAATATTGATACTTCTGAGTATTTAAGCCGGAAATTAAAGGAAATCGGCATCAAACATCAGGTATTGAATATAAATGCTATTAATAAAGCTTTAACAGGAGACTCTGCTACTAAAGCTGCTTCTTCGACTTCTGCACAGAACAATACATCATCAAATAATGAAATTTCTGCTATAGGAAGTGATTCCAGCAATCAAAAAAGATCCAATAATAGTGACGGAACTTATACTGTAACAGAAACCTCACAAGATACAAAAGTTGAAAATGGAGTTCGCATTACTTATGAAACAACAATACAGAAAATATATAAAAAAGATGGGACGTTATTAAAAACAAAGAAAATCGGACCTCAAGTCATAAATAAAGAAACTTTAACAGCGGCTGACAGTCCGGATAAGTCCAAAATAAAATCTACACTTGATAAAGAGTTAGCAAGAGTAAGTTCTCGCGTTGAGTTTGATACTAAAAAAGCAAATGATGTTCTAACAAAATTGAACGCCCAAAGAAAAAGTGAAGGATTATCTTCTTTGTCTATGGATACAAGCAGTGAGGCATATAAATTGGCATGTATTCGTGCTGCAGATATGGCGATATATGATTATTCAAGTTCTACAAGTCCAATGTACGGAACATTAAATGATATGTGTAATTTATGGAAAATTAGTTCTTCTCATCCATCTGAAAATATATGGAAAGCACCATCAAAGACAGCTGATGAGATTCATAGTCGTTTCCAGTCAAATGACGGCAGCCGGAAAATAAGAATGTCAAATGGATATTCTAATGTCGGTATCGCTGTAATTGAAAAAAATGGGAATACATATATCGCAGAAATATATCTTTCTTAAAAAAAATCCCCGCAATAAAATGCGGGGATTTCTACATCTAACTAAGCTCCAAAAACGAGATGTATTTCCTCATCAGTCTCTTCTTTAGCAGGTGTTAAAGGAGAAGAGGAATCATCATTGTCATCTAAGACTACTAGAACAACATCTTCTTGAGGATGAAACATAGAATAATATTCCTCAGCTTCTTTATCATTTATAGAATCTAATACTATTTGGCCAACATGTGCATTTTTCTCGTCTTCCCATTTATTTCCTGTTTCTCCAACAAGGTAACGAGATGATTCTAATTTTTTTAATGCTCGGCTCAATGCTGTTTGCACTTCTGTTCTGTTTATTCCTAATTTTTGTGCAATCTTTGTTGCACTAGAAACTTCTTCTGCTCCAATGCCAAAATGATATTTTATAACATTTCTTTCTATAGATGGTAACTCATCGATTGCTTTATACAATCTTTCAGCCAGTTCATTTTTCATATATAAAAATTCAGGATTTTGTCCAATATCTGAAAAACTAGGACTCTCAACAGGATAAGCTTCCAGGCTGGTAGGCTTTGTAAGATTTATTCTATCCAACTCTTCCTCTACGCATTTTACACTAATACTGGTATAATTTGAAATATCCGATACAGTTGGAGTGAGACCTCTCTTTTTAAAATCTTCGATGCAATTCTTAATCTCATTCATTCTCAGAGAATGATGAGTTGATGATTTGTTTGATACTTCATTTATAAATAATTTAATTTGATGAACGATTGCATAATGTGCCCATGTAGTTGGTAATGACCTTCCGGGATCGTAATCATCAATATTTTCCATGATACCAACCCATGCTTCATGCATCATTTCTTCATAATACTCGGTTTTGTATGTAGAAAAATATCTATTTATTTCAAGTCCAATAAAACCAACTAATTCATCGTATAATTTGTTTTTTGCCGCTGTACACACCGCTTCATTTTCACTGTGGATATCACGTTTTATTTGTCTAAAAAGTTCGACTTTTTTTTGTCTATCAGTTGTATATTTCTCTTCAATATCTTTTTTTCTTTTTGCTGACATATCTTTTCCCTCCATAAGCTGTTTTTTATTTCTTTTACCCTTAATCCATCAGGCAGAAATAAAACCATCCGCAATAGCTGTTCTTTTTAATGCATCTCTATTAAATGACTTCATCGCATTTAAATATTCTAAACACCATTTCACTTCTAAGGGGTCTTTTACACAATAATGTGTCGTTTTTCTCCATCTTTCAAAAAGTTCGATAGCATTTTCATTTGTTTTAACATCTACGTCATTTAATAAAAATAGCACGATACTTTTTAATGTAGCACTGTTCATTTTCAGCCCTCCTTCCCCAGTCTCTTATTAGTATGATAGATTAGCATTTCATTCAGGATTGGTGTTCTTTGTATTTCTTATTATACTCTTATTTTAAAAAGGGCATTTTTTCTGTAGAAACTTTTTTTACAAAACCCGTTTGATCATATTCATGCTAAAAAATCAGACACACTGCTATTCTGACATACTATATATAAGTAATAATAATTATCAAACACATGCAGAAAGCCGTGGTCAACTTCAGCTGCCCGTCGGTGTATCACGAATTAGAGTAGAAAGGAAGAGAATAACTTATGGTAATTTATGGATATAGAATAAACAGTATAGATATGAAAGAAGTTTGGAATAAAATCGCAACTGTACAGAAAAATTTAAACAAAATCGCGTTTAAATTATATCATGAGCAACTGGGCAAGGAGATTGCTTTTTTATGGTGGGGCAATAATTCCGCTAGATGATGTATCTTTAAAAAAGCATGTAGGAAAGTTTTTAGTTAAGGATTTTGTAGAAGATTATTGTAAAAAAAATATAATAAATAAAGTCATGAATAATCTTAATAGAGCTTCCAAGAAAAAAATATCTTCCATAAAAAATACTGTAACCGCATTTCTTAAAAGTGCTGAATTTTCAAAAGCTAATGGAGCGAAAGCAACGAAAGCACTTATGCAGGACGATGATTTTTTTTCATCTATTCCTGATCAAAGTGGTACTGAATTTGACGCTATCTATTGTACAGGAGCAGTCGCAGATTATTACTTGCATCAAAAAACAGAGATACAATATGAAGTATTATGTAAATGTATAGGAAAAGTGTGGAAAGAAGGGCTGAAAAAATATGCAAAATAATATAATATATGATAATGAGAAAAATATCTATATTTTTGGAATGATTTGTGATACAAAAAATGAGGAAGATGTCACTTATTTAAAAGTACGGCCCTTTTTAATGGATGGACCTAATGATATGCGCACAATACGCTGTACATTTGATGCAAAAAAGGCTGCATCTAAATTAACAAGGGGAGATGTGTGCATAGTAAAAGTATGTGAAGATGTAGGAAATCCTGCTAAGTCTGATGCTATAAAATTTTATTCTCCGTATGATACGAGTCTTTATGCTTCTTTATACATCATTTCTGGAGAGTCTATAAAATATATTTCCATTGGAAAGCCCGTATCCCAAGCCTTATGTCCCAATGGCTCTTTATGTCTATCTATAGATGAGAACAATCGTAAAAAAAATATTCTATTTACTCCATCAAAAAGACAGGTAGCTTTATCGAATATTCTTGTTGCTTTAGAAGAAAATAGAATACTTGCTGTATTTCACAAAGGAAAAGATGGTATGCAGGTAAATGTTATGTAAGTTATTATATTAAGCTTACACGGAGCTCCAATAATGGGGCTCTTTTTTATTTATTACTTTAGGCAAAATTTCATACTAAAAAAAGAAGAAAGATTGTGGAAGAAAGGAGGTTTATAACACAATTCTGTTATTCTTCAAAAAACGATATCTCACTGACAGGAAGTGAAGCACCGCCGGAAAGAACAGCAGCATTCAGCCTTCACACAAAGGAACCGGCTGTGGATTAAAATTTATAGCGACTGAGGATTAAAGTAAACAAGATTATAAAGAAAGGAAATTATATGTTAAAGATTAAAGATTTTGAACTGGATAAGACTAATACTACAGTATTACTAATCACAAGAGTGGAAGAGAAGGAGACTAGAGCCGGAAAACCCTATTGTTGTATTGAATGCAAGAGCGAAAATGTTTGATATGCCCATGCCTTATAATATTATTAAAAATTATACCATGCCAGAGGCTATTATAAAGGATGGTCCAGATAAAGGAAAGGCAAAAACAAAAAAGATTTTTATCAGTAGAACTTCGGTAGATGAAAAAACTGGAAAGCCAATGCGTTCTCCATGGGCAATCCAAATAGAAAATGGAGTGTCCAGACCGAAAAATGGTGGACGCAGTTCAGTAGAAATAGAACCAAACTCTTATCAATGCAGAGTAAGCGGATATATGCGAATAAATGATATCGATTTCTTAGATTTTATTGATAAGGCATATACTTATATGGAGGAATACCGTCATATTGTTGCTCAGGATATTGTTCCAAGAGGAGAGAAAATACTGGATGAAATGCAAAAACGAAGAGGAAATACATATAATACTGTTCCGCCAGAGGAGTATATGCCAGAAAGTCCAGGGCTAGTTAGCTCAGAACAATCAGAAGAAAATTTTTCAAAATCTTCTAATGCTCCAGTATCAACAAGCTCTGTTGCACAATCCAATAAAAGACCTCAATTGTATGAGGTTGTTGCTATCATTGGAGAACTGCAGGGATACGAAGATTATTTCTTGTCTAATTGTTTGATTAACAATAAGGAATATCTTATCTATTTTTATAAAAGCTATCCTGAAAGAACCGGACGGAATTGTCATGATCTATAAAAGACTCACTGCCAAGGGTTCTTACCAATGGCCGAGGGATAGATCTGAAGTACGCAATCTCACATGGAGGGAATTCGACTGGCTGATGTCAGGCATTGATATCGAACGGACCAAAGCCATCCGTACACGGTAAACAGATGTAAAAAAGAGCTGCTTTTATTAGCAGCACTTCCTGTTTTCTGCTATAATAGAGCTATGAAAAACACATAATTTCGCTTATGTTCTTAAGCACATAAGCGAAAAAACTGGCTGTTCTGCGACAGCCCGGATAGAGTAAACGTCTATCACTATCTAACCTATCTGCTGGAAAAACGTCCGAATGATAGAATGAGTGATAAGGAATTCGAACAGCTGGCACCATGGAATGAAGAGGTAAAAGCAGAAATCAAGCGCCGGGCAGCAAATTTAAAGAAGTAAGTATTTGGGGATTATAAGAAAATTCCGACTACCAGAAGGCAGTCGGATATTTTTCTATGATACCTGAAAATTAAGTGCTTACGTTGTAGGAGGAAATATTATGAAATTAGTTGTATTTAATGAAAAAGAGATAGAAAGTTTTAGGAAAAGTGGCGTAATAAAATACGGCATGTTGGCTTTAGCGACACCTATTGGTTTGATACTATCTTGTGTGTTAGCTTATATAAATATTGATTTTATAGAGCTACTAAAAATATTTAGTGAAAATATTTCTAATCCAGAAATATTGGACGAATTAGCACAGATTATGAGTAAGTGGTATATCATTTCTGGTGTTATTGTTTCTGCAGCATTGGTATTGCTTATTATATATTTCGCTCGAAATAGAAAAAATGATGAGGATGTTTTGACATGGGGGCAGGCTATATTTCTTGCTACTGAGTTAATTTTAATATCTCAAGTAGTATTACCATTATTCACTGTTACAATGGCAATAGTGATTGCGCTTTTATATTTTGTATTTTTTTCATCTATGTTGTTGAAAAATATAATTGGATATGGAACATATCTATTTGTGTTTCTTGTTGAAAAGATTTGTACGTCTTCGGGGATAGCATTGACTTATGGTGAGTTTATAGGACAAGAGAAGTATTCTATTTTTTTGACAATGATAACATTTCTAATATCGATACCATATATTTTATCTTTTTTGTTAAGAATGATTAAAAAATTTATTCAAGTAGTTACTGGAAATAAATCTGTGGCACTGATTTTTAAGCCGGTCGAAGCATTAATAAGTATTAATGTGTTGCGTTATGCTATATATATACTACTATTTTTTACAAGTGTTTTTACATATAGTGTAAATGTATCACAATCGGATTATGTTTTTTCTCTTGTCAAAGAAGCATTGTTAGAATTTGTGTTATTAGATACGGTTATATATTCGATTATTACTAATATAAGGGATACAAAGAAAAATCATAAACAACAAAATATGAGAAGGTATTACGTTCCGTTTAAATATGATTTGGAGTTTGTTTTATCTGCAATTACTATGCACAATTTGAAGGATAAAGAAATGTATGCCCGTATTAAATTTTCTGTAGATATAAATAAAATTCTGAAAGAAAAAAAGCAAAATGATGTAAGTGAGATAGATAAATTGTTAGCAGAAATTTCTACAAATTACTATAAAACTGAGATTCTGGAACAAAAAACAAAAGTAGTATTAAGTAGGATAATTGATTTGATTGGATAATCGTGTGTATATAGGAGTAAATATATTTTTTATTTAGGAATAGTCATTAAAAGAAAATGCAAGTATATTCTTACTAATATACTTGCATTTAGTATTTATAGAATTTTGTCTATATTCTGAGGCAGCCACTTTGGGCTGCTTTTCTGTTATTAGGAGAAATTGAATCGAAAGGAATATCTATGACAGGAAAATATCATTATATATCTGCACTGGCAGAAATGACAGCGGCAGATATTGTTAAAAACGAAAATGAATGGACCAGATTTCTGACCACGGCTGCAAAACTGTATAAATATCCCTTTAACGAGCAGATGTTAATATACGCCCAAATGGGCAGCTGTAGCTGATACTGTAATAGGCGGACGAATTCTTCCCAAACCGAAGTCAATATGCTTTACTATCATTCATAATAAAAAACAGGCAAATTATTCCATAATAAATATATATGGTAAATAATTTGCCTGTGCATCTGAGTTTCTTCTATATGATATAATATCATTTCTGAAAATTAAGCGCTTACATTTATATAAAATAATCAAGTCGATAGAAGAGGGTTCAAATGAACCCTTTTTGAACCCTGTCAATATGT
>OGWZ01001759.1_pt1 | contig 19042 bp, 20 predicted proteins | sample 1576141 | NCBI WGS metagenome assembly OGWZ01 (sample SAMEA3541512, study PRJEB24748) | human gut metagenome | biome: human gut; feature: human-associated habitat; material: faeces | place: China | collected 2012
GATCGGCGCTGTGCTCATGGTCGGGATGCTTTCTGACAAGGCGTTCATGCTCAAGCTCAGCTCCTTTGTCGGCGTCAAGATCGCGCATGTGATCCCGATCGTCGTTGTGCCGTTTGTGCTCTATATTGTGCGCGATAAAAAGCCGCTCACGCTCTGCAAGAATCTGCTCAACAAGGCGCTGGATTATAAATGGGCGGTTGTTTTCGCTGTCGTCGCCATGGCGCTGATGATCTACGTTTCCCGCACCGGCAACGAAGGCGGGCAGATCTCTGGCCTGGAAGCAGCCATGCGCCAGTTCCTCAACGACACGATGGGCGTGCGCCCACGCAGCAAGGAATTCCTCATCGGCTATCCGGCGACGATCCTCTATCTCATGTACGCCGCCAAGCGGCCTGTGCTCTGGGTGCTGACGATCCCGCTGGTGATCGGCCAGGTTTCCCTTGTCAACACCTACGCCCACATCCATACGCCGCTGTTGATCGCGCTGCAGCGCAGTCTGAACGGGCTCATCCTCGGCATCGTCGTGGCTGTAATCGCGGTGCTTCTGGTGAAGCTGGGCATTCGCATCTTCCGCTGGGCGACGGACAAGCTCGCCGAGTATGAAGCGCGATGAAAGGGGAGAAGAATATGGACGAACACCCGAACATAGTTATGAGTGGTTACTACGGCTTCCAAAACGCCGGTGACGATGCGGTCTGCTACGCCATCATCGAAGCCCTGCGTCAGGAAATGCCGGCCTGCGACATCACGGTGCTCTCAAACGATCCCGAACTGACGGAGAAAACCTACGGCGTCAGCGCCTGTGACCGCTGGAAGCTGAAGGAAGTCTGGCGCGCGCTGCGCCGCACAGATCTGCTCGTCAGCGGCGGCGGCAGCCTGCTGCAGGATGTCACGAGCAAAAACAGCTGTCTCTATTATCTCGGCATCATCTTCATGGCGGTGCTCCTGCGCAAGCCTGTCGTCATCTACGGCCAGGGGCTGGGGCCACTGTCGAATAAGCGCAACCGCTGGCTCACACGCTGGGCCTTCAACCGCGCCCGCGCCATCTATGTGCGCGACGACGAATCCTACGAGCTTTTGCGCGAGATCGGTGTGAAAACGCCTGTCCAGGTGTCGCCAGATCCGGTGCTCGGCATCGACGGCGACGTCGTCGACACCGCCAAGGGCCGCGCCATTCTCGAAAACCTCGGCTACGACAGCAGCCGTCCGTTGGCGCTGATGGCGCTGCGCGACTGGGGTGGCAAGGATCTTGTGCATGAATTCGCCGCCCTCGGCGATTATCTCGTGGAGCAGGGCTACGCCGTCGGGCTCCTGGCGATGCACCACGACCAGGACGACACCATCGCACACGCAGTCGATGCGCACATGCGCGGCGATTCCTTTGTGATCGCCGAGGCCTACGACACGCCGACGCTCTTTTCGATCTTCGACAACGCCTTCGTCGTCGTCGGCATGCGCTTGCATGCGCTCATCATCGGCGCTGCCCTTGACAAGCGCGTCATGGCCATCAGCTACGATCCGAAGGTGGATTCGTTCATGAAAATGATCCACAATCCGCACTGCGTCGCCCTTGGCGATGTCAGCGAGGAAGTGCTCATTAAAAATGCTGCCGAGCGTCTGGAGATCGATCGGCCGGAGGTGGACCACCGTGTGCGCGCCCTCAAACGCATCAGCCACACGCCGGCAAAGAACTGTCAGGAAATTCTCTTGCAGCAATGATGTAAGTTATGCTTGAAATTCGCGATGCCGCTCTTTACAATAGAAAAGAGCAATATCATTATATATGGAAGTGATTGTGTGGCTAAGGAGCTCTTGCTGGTAACAGTCTGTGCTTTTGTCCTGACGACATTTTTCGTGCCGATCGTGAAGCTGTTGGCTGTGCACATCGGCGCAGTAGATAAACCAAACGCACGCAAGGTGCATCATAAGATCATGCCGCGCATGGGCGGGCTGGCGATCTACGGCGCGTTTTGGATGGTGACCTTCACCTTCTATCCGTTTTCCCAGTCGCTGATGGCTTTTTTCCTCGGCGCGACCATGCTGATCTTTGTCGGCATTGTTGACGACGTCACCGATATGCCGGCGAAGCTCAAGCTCCTCGGGCAGATCATCGCAGCCTGCATCGTGACCCTCGGTGGCATCCGCATCGAATTTGTCACGAGCATGTTCGGCGACGCCGCCATGATGGCGCTGCACATTCTCGCTGTGCCCGTGAGCGTGATCTGGATCGTTGCCATCATCAACGCCGTCAACCTCATCGACGGGCTCGACGGCCTGGCAGCCGGCGTCAGCGGCATCAGCGCTGCGACACTGGCCATCTGCGCGCTGATGAACGGCAGCGGCAACATCGCTGTGCTCTGTCTCACGCTTGTCGGCGCCTGTGCAGGCTTCCTCATTTACAATTTTCATCCGGCCTCCATTTTTATGGGAGACACCGGCTCGATGTTTTTGGGCTACACGCTGGCCGTTCTCTCGATCATGGGAACCGCCAAGGGCGTGACCTTTGTTTCCGTGTTTATTCCAATCCTCGCTCTGGGGATTCCGATCTTTGATACATTGTTTGCGATCCTGCGACGAATGATGGCCAACAAGCCAATCTTCGAAGCGGATAAGGCGCATCTCCACCATCGCTTGATGGCGCGCGGGCTCAGCCACCGCAATACGGTGCTCTTGATCTACGCCATCAGCGTCGGGCTGTCGGTGTGCGCCATCATCGTCAACGAGCTGACCAGCGAGCGCGGCTTCGTGGTCATGGTGTTGGTGGTGACGCTCTTGTTGATCGGCGCGAATAAAATTGGTATTCTCGGGAGTACCACCAAAAAGAACAAAAATAAGTAACGCATGAAGGAGCGACTACTACGATGACAAAGAAAAACATCATTATTGCGATCGTTAGTGCCATTGTTCTCGGGGCAGTATTGGGCCTGCTGATCGGTCTGATCGGCGGATTTTTCACCGGTGGCGGAGATGCACAGCCATCCTCCAGCACCGAAAGCCGCACCACCGTCCAGGAAGAACAGCAGAAAGAAAAAGAAGAAGACAAAGCTGCCAAGGAAGCAGCCAAGGATGTCGTTGCTGACGAAAACGGCGGCGAAACCACCGATGATGCAGCAGCTTCTGACGACAATCAGACAGATAGCCAGACAGACAGCAACACCACCGCTGACAACAACGCTGGCCAGCAGCAGAACACCGCTACAACCGATAACAACAGCGAAAACACCGCCAATGCCATCGGCACCGGTACAGTCGCTACCGGCGGCTCCGGCCTCAACCTGCGCGCAGCTGACAGCGCTCAGAGCAACATCGTCGGCAGCCTGAACGACGGCGCATCCGTCACCATCATCGGCGAAAGCAACGGCATGTATCAGGTACAGCTGTCCGACGGCACGACCGGTTGGGTATCTTCTCAGTATGTTGCCATGAACTAAACTCAAACATGGTGAATTAATATTTTAGGAGGACGTAGACATGAACAGAAACGAACAATTCTCTTACAACGACGATGCAGTGCTGATCACCGACGATTTCGTCGCCGATGAAGATTACAGCACCGTACAGAAAGCCGTTTGCGGTGCCCTCGGTGTGATCGGTGCAGCCATGGTTGTCACCTTCTTCAAGAGCGCCAAAGCACGCCGCATCGCGAAGAAGCAGGCCAAAAAGCTGGCACGCCTCTATCGCTGAGCATAAGCGCTGAGCCACAAACACGCGTCACGATCGACAGATCTGGCGCGTGTTTTATTTTTTTCATGACAGGTTATTTATAAATGCTATGAGCCCATGAATTGACGGGCGGAAACGCACTCCGTACAATAGAATTAAAATGAATTGATGGAGGTCTATTTATGAAACGCTCATTTCCACACCTGTGCAGCCCGATCACCCTCGGCAAGGTGACCTTCCGCAACCGCATCTTTGCAGCGCCGATGGGCAGCACCGACATCACCGCCGATTGCGGCGTCGGTCCACGCACGCCAGGCTTCTACGAGCTGCGCGCCAAAGGCGGCGCCGCCGCCGTCACCGCCAGCGAGCTTGTCGTGCATCCAGCCACCGACGGTTCCCATATGCTCCACCTCGATCTGCAGACGCCAGGGCTCCTCGCCGGCTTCACCTATCTCGCCGACGGCATCAAACGCCACGGCGCCGTGCCAAGCGTCGAGCTTTCCCACAGCGGCCAGTACGCCGGCACCTATCTCGTCGACAAGGATAAAAAAGCCGGCCTCTGTCAGTTCGGACCGAGCGACGGCACCCGCCCAGACGGCATTCCTGTGAAAGCCCTGACAAAAGAACAGATCGCCGACATCGTCCAGGCCTACGGCGAAAAAGCCACCCTCGCCAAGCGCGCCGGTTTTGAGATGGTCATGGTCCACGGCGGCCACAGCTGGCTCATCAATCAGTTCCTCTCGCCATATTTCAACCATCGCACCGACGAATACGGCGGCAGCCTGGAAAATCGCCTGCGCTTTGCGCGCGAAGTGCTCACAAGCGTCCGCGAAGCCGTCGGTCCCGGATTTCCCATCGAGTTCCGCATGAGCGGCTCCGAGCTCTTCGATGGCGGCTACGACCTCGCCGAAGGCTGCAGGATCGCCCACGGCGTCGAAGATCTCGTCGATCTCATCCACGTCTCCGCCGGCAGCTATCAGTTCGGCTTCTTCCAGACCCATCCGTCCATGTTCTCCGACCACGGCTGCAACGTTTACCTCGCCGCCGAAATCAAAAAGCACGTCAGCGTGCCCGTTGCCACCATCGGCGCCTTGAACGATCCGGCGCAGATGGAAGAGATCATCGCCAGCGGCAAAGCCGACGTCATCGAAATGGCGCGCGCCCTTCTCGCCGATCCCGAGCTGCCCAACAAAGTCATGGCCGATCGCCCCGAAGAGATCCTCCATTGCCTGCGCTGCTTCGCCTGCATGGCCGAGCGCCCAACCACCCAGACACGCCGCTGCGCCATCAATCCGCGCATCGGGCGTGAGCTGGAAGGCATGGAGATCCTGCCAGCGCGCAAAAGCAAGCGCGTGCTCGTCGCCGGTGGCGGTGTCGCCGGGATGGAAGCAGCCCTCGTGGCGGCCCAGCGCGGCCACGATGTCACCCTCTGCGAAGCCTCAGCAGAGCTCGGCGGCATCCTCAAGGAAGAGCAGGCCATCCCGTTTAAGCACGAAATGTACCAGCTCGGCGTCACCCTTGAAACCCTGATCCGCAAGGAAGGCGTGAAGATCCGCCTGAACACACCAGTCACCGCCGAATTTGCCGACGCCTTCGCCGCTGATGCCCTCATCGTCGCCGTCGGCTCCACGCCAATCGACCTGCCGCTTCCAGGCAAAGAAACCAACACCGTCATCCTCGTCAACGATTATTATCGCGAAAGCGACAAGCTCACCGACAACGTCGTCGTCATGGGCGGCGGCCTCGCCGGCTGCGAGATCGCCGTCCACCTCGGCCAGCAGGGTAAGCGCGTGCATCTCGTCGAAATGGCAGACACCCTCGCCCGCGACTGCAACATCCGCCAGCGCCCGATCCTCATGCAGATGGTCGACAAAACTGTCACCGTTCACACCAGCTGCACCGGCAAGGAGATCACCGCAGAAGGCCTCCTCTGTGAGCAGGCAAACGGCGAAAGCGTGCTCATCCCCGGCACAAGCATCGTCATGGCCGTCGGCCAACGCGCAAACACCGCCGCCGTCGACGCCCTGCGCGATAGCGCACCATTCGTGCGCATCGTCGGCGACTGCCAGCGCCCATCGAACATCCTCAACGCCATCTACGCCGCCTACCACGCAGCGCTGGATATCTAAATCGCAATAGAAAAAACCGCCATGTTCGGCACAGCTGAGAAACAGCGCCCAACACGGCGGTTTTTGGTTGATTTTGATTTGAAAGCTTTTAGGAAGTAGAGGGTTTGATTATTTCATTAAGAATTTTGCGATATCCTTTGTATATATATATTCGTCTTTGCTTTTTAGGGGGTTAATTGCAATAAGGGGGACTTCAAGCTCGTAACTTGATCCGTGTGTTCTGGAAGTATTGGTGCATAAAATCTTAGTATCGCATTCACCAAAAGCGCAGTTTTTGGCTGATAATAATACATAATTTCCGATCGAATCTTTTGGCAGGTGATATTTTTTTGCAGCTTCATCACTATTTAATATTTCTTTTATATAAGGCTGATTTTTTGCAAATTGGTAAAATGAATTTGTTTGCTCCATGTTGTCCAAAAAAACATACAACATTCCACCTTCTTGATAGATGTGATTCTCTATATATCTATCTTTTAAAGGAGGTAAACAATATACATCGAAGCCTGATTCTTTTGCGATCATTTGAAAATTAATAATATGACATTTTTGATTCATTCCGTGATCTGCTGTAATATATATTTGTCGTTGTGGATCTATAGAATGGATTATCTTTATATATTGATCGATTGCGTTGATTTGTGTACTGGCTTCTGGAGTTCCAGGTGCATAATGGTGGAAGATGTAGTCGTTAGTTGTACAATAAACAAAGTCAATATCCTCTTTCTTAATACACTGAAAAGCTGCCTCTAGTATCCATTCGGTAGCTTTAATAGAGTCGATTGAAGGTGGCGGATTTAGATCGAAACGTTTTCTTAAAGATGGATCCAAATTCTGAGCGCTAATACCAATATCTGCATCTTCTCCGTATACGCCAAGCACCTTACCTTTAACGGTTAAAAGAGCAGTTGTTCTGTTATGTTTTTTGTAGTAATGTAAAATTGTTTCAGCTTTCATGTATCCTTTTTCTTCAATGAAACCTTCGTTTTTTGTGACAGGATCATAAAAATAATTTCCTATTACGTGGGTTTCGTTTGGCCATTTTCCAGACAAAATAGATGCATGATTTACATTAGTTACTGAAGGCATAACCCCTTGTACTTTTTTTAAGAAACCGAGCTGTTGAGATAGTTTGAAGATATTTGGAGCATTGTCTGATGACAAATAATCTGGGGAGCATCCGTCAATTACTAGCAGCAAGACCTTATCCATATTTTTACCTTCTCTCACTAAATTTATTATGATATACAAAACACCGCAGGTAAGTGTGCCTGCGGTGTTTTGCGTGTTGCTTAAACGTGAAGTCTTAACGTGAAATTTTAAATATGAAGGGCGAATCACAGTGGGGAATGAATGGTTAAGTTTCATCATCACAGACAACTTGTACACCAAATTTAGAAGCGACTTCTTTAGTTTCTGTGCATCCATCGTAATTAGGAACGTGGATAGCACCTGCGTTATCATCACTTTCCTCATCGTTACATACAATTTGAATGCCTACCTTGGAGGCCACTTCTCTTGCATCTTCGCATTTATCTTCATCGCTAACCCCGCGTAAATCGATTTTAGTTGCCAATACTATGCACCTCCTATTTTGTAAATGTGCTAGATCGAAATAATGTACGACAAAACAACATCAATGTTTTATTAAAACTAAGATAACATATCGTTGGTGTGAATTCAATTGCTGATGCATATCGATAATATATGGAAGGTAGAGTTTTGTAATATGTTAAGCTGATCTAATCGGCTAGATAGGAGAGAAACTCGGAACCAATTTTGGAAAGCGGTCGATTTGGAAGCCAGATGGTATCAAGACAAGTGTATAGATCTGGATGATCGATTTCTGAAAACGTTACATCCGTGTAATCAAGCATTTCTACAACTTCTTTTGGCACAATACCGATACCTAATCCTGCTTTTGCCCAATACAACGTCGTTCGAGCGTCATTGTTTAGACAATAAAAATTTAAAGTGACCTGTTCTTTTAAGTGGATATTTTCCAACATGGAATAGTATCTACGATTAATTATTAATGGATACTCATTGAGATCGTTGATTGATATTTTTTTGTTTGAATCAAAGGGGAAGATGTTTGATTGTGTGACTGCGACCATTGGTGTAGCGGGGCCTTTTATCTGAGCAAAACCACTCTCGTCAAAAGGTGTGCGGACGATCCCAATTTCAATGATTCCTTTTTTTACGTAGTCTATGATTTCAAAGGAGTTTCCCTCATATAAATTGAATTTGACATCAGGATAATGTTGGCGAAATTTGAAAAACACCTTGTTTATAAAGGTGCTCCCAGATGAAGAAACCATTCCAATATTTAGCGTGCCAGAGATGCCATCCTTAAATTCAGCTAAGTCTACAGAGATGCTGTCAACTCGATTCAGTATTTCATATGATTTTTGGAGGAGCAGAGAACCTGCTCCGGTTATACGTATTCCGGAAGGGAGTCTCTCAAAAAGTTGTACACCAAGTTCGTCTTCTAATAGTTTAATTGAATGGCTTAAGGCTGGTTGAGCGATATAGAGTTTTTTGGCAGCTGAGGTGATCTGCCCCATTTCAGCAATAGTGGTGAAATAGCGAAGTTGTTTTAAATCCATTATAACGCCTCCTAATGCGTGGTGATTTATTAATTCAATATATAATTATTTGACAGTAAACACAAGGGTAGTTTGTAGTAAAAAAACGACTAAAATGAACCTACGTATAGTATCGCATATTTTAATGATTAAAGCGCGGGTTTTTTCATACAGAAAATGTATGGGGGCTAGACATCTCATGTCTTTGAAATAAATTGAGATTATGGGTAGTATAAACATATGAAATGCATCGCCTCTTGGCGATAAAAATGTTTTCCATAATCTTTGCGCAAAGATTGTTTTTTAGGACAAATGAGTTCGAGTATATGAGATCAGAAGGACTTTCTGACTCATGAAAGGAGATTTTTATAATGAGTGAAGTAATTATTGAAAAAACAGAACATGAGGTTGTTGCCGAATTAATCGAAAAAGCTAAAGTGGCTATGGATCAGATCAAAGATTATACCCAGGAACAAGCAAATGAACTGGTTAAAGCTGCTGCATGGGCAATTTATAAACAAGATCATGCCGAAACTTTAGCGGAAATCTCTGTTAGAGATACTGGCTTAGGTAAATATGAAGATAAAGTTTCCAAAAATCAGAGAAAAACACTTGGATGTTTGAGAGATTTAATGGATCCATCGGCAAAGAGTGTCGGTATCCTGCAAGAAGATCCCGAAAAAGGGCTGATCGAATATGCAAAACCGGTTGGTGTCGTTGCTGCCGTTTGTCCATCAACGAATCCAGCGGCAACACCAGCAAACAAAGTAATGTTCTCGCTGAAGAGTTTAAATGCCGTGATCCTCTCACCATCGCCAAAAGGTGTTTCTAGCTGTGAAAAATATGTGGAATATGTTCATGCTGAGTTGAGCAAGATTGGTGCGCCGCTGGATTTGGTCCAGATGATTCCGGCACCGGTTTCCAAAGCGAAAACTCTGGAATTGATGCAGCAGGCCAATTTTATTGCTTTGACTGGTTCGGCTAATAATATTAAAATGGCGCAGACCTCCGGTACACCAAATGTGTGCGTAAGTGCAGGTAATGTTGTGACTGTCGTGGATGCATCGGCAGATTTGAAAGATTCTGCACATAAGATTACTTTGAGCAAGATTTTTGACCATGCTACGAGCTGCTCAAGTGATAATGCAGTGGTTATTGAGGAAGCTGTTTATGATGACATGATAGCTGCTCTGATCGCTGAAGGCGGATATATGTGCAATGCGGCAGAAAAGGATGCTTTGCAGAAAGCACTGTGGGATCCAGAAACAGGTAAACGTAGGGGCGCAACAACTTGCAAAGCGCCAGATATTATTGCTAAGGAAGCTGGATTCACCAGCGATGAAGCGCTTTCTGCCAAATTCTTTATGGTTGAAGAAACGAACTATGGTAAGGAGTACCCATTCTCTAGCGAAAAATTAGCGGTTGTACTGACGGTGTATAAAGCAAAAGATTTCGAAGAAGCGCTTGATATAACCGAAGGCGTTTTGAACGTAAAAGGTCGCGGACATTCTTGCGGGCTACATACCACCAATAAAGACCACATTTATGAGATTGGAAAGCGCATGAAAGTATGTCGCCTGATGATTAACCAGGCACAGTGTTTCGCAAATGGCGGGAATTTTGACAACTGCATGAATTTTACCCTGTCAATGGGTGGCGGTACGTGGTCTGGTAATAACATCAAAGAAAACTTGAATTATAAGCATTTCTTCCAAACCACAAAGGTTTCTATGCCAATTCCAGCGGTTACTCCAGATATCGCAGATTATCTTGGTGAATATTGGGATAAGTACGGAAAATAAACAATAAGACGGTAAGGAGGGAGTTATTATGAAATTATTTGAGTATCAAGCCAAAGAAATATTCAAAGAATGTGGGATTATCGTTCCAGATAGTATCTTGATTAGTTCCGAAGATGAGCTAGAAGCGGCTGTCGAACAGATTGGGCTTCCTTGCGTTGTGAAAGCACAGGTATTACACGGTGGGCGTGGCAAAGCCGGATTGGTTAAATTTGTCAAGACAAAAGAAGAAGCGTTGCAGGAAGGTGTCCGTATTCTTGGTGTTACCGGCCAAAGACTTCTGGTAGAAGCAGCTGTGGAAAATGTTGCAGAAATTTACCTTTCAATTACAGGTGATCCTGTCGAAGGAAAGGCACTTATAATGGCTTGCGGTGATGGTGGGATGGACATTGAAGAGATCGCTCGCACGGAACCGGAAAAGATTTTAAAACAGCATGTAGACCTTGCGGCTGGACTGCTACCATATGAAGGTCAAAATATCTTCTATTCTTTGGGATTTGATAAAGAAACTGTAAAATCTGCTAATAAGATGCTTGCTGGTTTGTACAAAGCCTTCCGTACCTATGAAGCAGAATTGGTTGAGATCAATCCGCTGATGCTTACTCCAGACGGTCAGTTCGTTGCGGCTGATGGAAAGCTGAACATTGATGATAATGCTATTTATAAATATCCACAGTTTGAAAAGACCAGAGCATATTACAACACCGATCTTGAATACGAAGCTGCACAAGTTGGAGTGCCATTCCTTCAGTTTGATGGCAATATTGGTATGCTTGTTGCAGGTGCCGGTCTGGCTAATGTTGTATTTGACTTGATTAATTACAGTGGTGGCTCTGTAGGTACTTATCTGGAGTTTGGAGGACCAAATTATAGTAAAGGCAAACAATGCATGGAATTGATGCTCGAAAGCAATCCGAAAGGAATTTTGATTGTAGCATTTGGAACGATTGCGCGTGCAGATGTTATGGCTGAAGGTATCGTTGAAGCGTATGAAGAATTAAAGCCGACAATTCCTGTTGTTACAGCAATTCGTGGCACTGGTGAAGAACGTGCTAAAGAGTTGCTGGCTCAGACCCCGTTTGAAGCTTATGATGATGTTGAAGACGCTGTTGCGCGTATTATTGAACTGACTGGAGGTGCACAAGCATGAGCATTTTAATTGATGAAAATACTAGAGTTTTGGTTCAAGGGATTACCGGTAAAGAAGGAAGCTTTTGGGCAAAGCATATGAAAGAATATGGCACGAATATCGTGGCAGGTGTAACGCCTGGTAAAGAAGGACAAAACGTTGATGGTATTCCTGTTTATCATACCGTGCAGCGTGCCATTGCCGAACACGAAATTGATGCAACCTTGCTTGTGGTTCCGCCGAAAGCTGCATGTGCCTCCATCAGAGAAGCGCTTGATGCAGGGATTAAAACGATTGTTGTAACAGCGGAAGGTATTCCGTTGCAGGATGCATTGGAGATTCGCCGATTGGGCAAATTGTGCGGGGCAACGATTATCGGCAGCAATTCAACCGGGCTGCTTTCTACTGGAAAATGCATGATGGGATTTTTCCCTGTCTGGCTGGAACGTGTATATCAACGTGGTTCAATTGGTGTAATGACTCGAAGTGGCTCGTTAACCAATGAAGTGACGGCACAGATAATTAAAGCAGGCTTTGGGACGACCACTATGGTTGGTGTTGGCGGGGATGCAACGACCTTTACACGATTTGCAGAACTCTTGCCTTTGTTTGAAGCCGATCCAGAAACCGAAGCTGTTGTTATCATTGGAGAATTGGGTGGCACGATGGAAGAAGAAGTTGCTGAAGCTATTGAAAATGGCATTTTCACTAAGCCGCTTGTTGCTTCTTTAGGTGGTCGCACAGCACCAAAAGGCACAAAAATGGGTCATGCTGGTGCAATCATCAGTGCTGGCAAAGGTAGCGTCCAGGATAAGATCGATGCGTTAACAGCTGCAGGAGCATCTGTAGCGGATCGTCCAAGTGCTGTTGGCAGATTATTGCGTGAACGATTAGGAAAATGAAAATAAAATTCGTCGATCGGGTGTCAGGTCCATAATGCTGATCTGACACCTGGGATAATAAACAAATAGGAGGTGCCGGTTATGTCGGATAAGAATAAATCCTTGAGTACTTATGTGAAAAAAGAATATAAGTTTAACAAAAAGAATGCACTGATTTTTCTTATAGCAGTTGCAATAATGGCAATAATAATTTTTTTACCGCCGTTCCCAGAACTTCATAATGGTGATGAGGTTATTGCCTTGACACAGGAAGGTAAAACTGTATTTGCAATTTTGGCTTTTGCGGTTGTGTTGTGGATGACTGAAGCAATTCCGTTTTCTGCTGCATCGCTTATGATGATTATCTTTCTGACGTTCTTTGGACTTTGCACCTTTGATGAAGGCGTGAATATGGGCCTTGGGCAAGAGGTAATCCTGTTTCTTGCCGGTGCAATGGGTATTTCTGCAGCTTTAACAGATAGCGGCCTTGCTGAACGTATCATGCTTATTGTATTAAGTAAAGTTGGTGTCAGTACCCGTCGCATTGTTTTTGCTTTTATGGCGATGGCGACCTTGATTTCAATGTGGGTAACAGATATGGCTGTTGCAGCAATGCTTTTACCTCTTGGTATTACTATTCTCCAAGCGGCAGATGCAAAACCGCTTCAAAGTAATTTTGGTCGTGCACTTATGATCGGTATTGTCTGGGGTTGCTTATTTGGTGGCGTTGGAACACCAGCTGGCTGTGGTACCAATGTTGTAGCTATGGGTTATCTGCAAAGTCTGGCGGGAATTACGGTTACTTTTCCACAGTGGATGATCGTAGGTGTACCATCGGCGTTAATAATGTTACCAATTGGTTACCTGCTTTTGACTAAGGTATTTTTCAAACCAGAAATTGATGAATTGCCAGTTTCCACAGATAGTATTAAAGAGCTTTTGAGAGCGCGTGGCAAACTTGAAGCAAGAGAGATCCATACGTTGATTATTTTTGTGATCGTGGTATTTTTATGGGTTGCAGGCCCTCTGCTCCGTGATAATTTAGGGCTTCCTCTTTCTGATGCAGGTATTGCTATGCTGGGATTTTTGTTGTGCTTTGTTCCAGGGCTTACAGTATTTGATAAATGGGCGGATGCATCCAAGTCGATTGACTGGGGTGGATTGATGCTCATTGCTGGTGGTCTCGCAGCAGGTACCATGCTTTCTGAAACAGGTGCTGCACGCTATCTTTCCTGGGCTATGCTTAGCGGCCTTCAGGATTGGCATCCACTCTTACGCGTTGTGCTTGTTATTGTTGTAGTCGAATTGATGAAGATTTTCTTCTCATCGAACAGCGTTACTGGTGCGATTGTTTTGCCACTCATCATTGCTTTGGCATTAGATCTTAACATGGCTCCGTGGTCGGTTGCTGGTCCTGCGGCTATTGCTTCATCACTGGCATTGATCATGGTCACGTCGAGTCCGACGAATGTTATCCCATATTCTTCGGGGTACTTTAGTATTAAGGACTTTGCAAAGTGTGGTATTGTAATGACGGTATGTGCTGTTATTTGCGTGACACTGTGTGTAGCAATTTTCGGTAACTTTAATGGCATGAATATTTTCAGCATGTAAAAACATCAAAACGCCGCTTCTGCATTGGCTGAGTAGCTAACGTAGAAGCGGCGTTATTTCTAAAAGAGGAGAAAATCGGAGGTGGGATTCGTGGAAATGAGCTTGCTGGTAACAATTTTTATTGCTTTTATGTTGGGGTATATTGTAACAGGCCTTGTAGGATTTGGTGGAAATGTTTTGATACTTCCGTTGTTGTCTTTGATGGACTATCCGGTGCATGATATTGTTGTAGTTATGGCGTTTGTTTCATCTGTGAACGCATTGTATCGTGTTGTGGAATGCCACAAGGCTGTTGAATGGGGGCGATTGATAAAACTGTGGTGCCTAACCATTCCTGGGGCATTTTTAGGCGTATGGCTGTTAAAAAATCTTCCGGAAGATGCTCTTAAACTGTTGTTGGGTGTGTTTGTTATCATACTTGCTGCTTTCAATCTATTAAAGAAACATGAATTTGAAACACCTGCAATGCTTCGGCACGAGATGAGAATAAAAAGGATATTCTATCATATACTTCTTTTTGTTGGAGGAATACTGCAAGGCGCTTTTGTATGTGGTGGGCCTTTGTATGTCATTTTTTGTAGCCATTATTTTGGATATGATAGACCTAAATATCGTGGTATGCAGTTTGGCATAATGGTTGTTAATTCTTTTATTGTGTTTGTTACATATTGGCTACATGGAGATTATATAGGACATGTTGCTGTTCAATGTATTCCGGCATTGCTAGGGATTGTGCTGGCAGTGTTTTTTAGCGGATGCTTGCTGGACAGAATCAATGATAGGCGATTATATATATTGATTCAAATTGTGTTACTTGTGTCTGGAGGTAATTTGGTCATGCAATTCTTTTGAAAAATTACTTTGTCAAAAACCTGCCTGCTCCGGTGTGATTATTTTTGACGTAGCCCAGGCGGCGTGTTATACTTGAAGCATCGTTAACAGGCCGGTGTAGCTCAGAGGATAGAGCAGTGGTTTCCTAAACCATGTGTCGCAGGTTCGACTCCTGTCACTGGCGTTCGATTGAAGAGGAGGAATTGTAATGATCGATATCGCAATTATTGGCGCCGGTCCTGCTGGGATGACGGCGAGTGTGTATGCGCGCCGCGCTGGCTACAGCGTCACTGTGTTTGAGCTGGGCATGCCTGGCGGGCAGCTTTCTACGACCGACAAGATCGAAAACTTCCCAGGCTATCCGGAAGGGCTGCCTGGGGCAGAGCTCGGCATGAAGTTTTATGAACATGCCCAGGCCTTCGGCGCAGAATTTGTCTTTGAACAGGTCGTGCGTGTCGAAGCCGACGGCGCCGTGAAAAAAGTTGTCACCAACAATGGTACAGAAGAAAAAGAATACGAAGCCCGCGCCATCATCATCGCTACCGGCGCCCACCCACGCACCCTCGGCGTGCCAGGCGAGGACACTTTCCGCGGTCATGGCGTCAGCTATTGCGGCACTTGCGACGGCTTCTTCTTCCGCGGCAAGGATGTCTGTGTCGTCGGCGGCGGCGATGTTGCCGTTGAAGATGCCATCTATCTCGCCAATATGTGCAACAGCGTCACCGTTTTCCATCGCCGCGACGAACTGCGCGCCAACAAGCGCAGCCAGGATGCCGCTTTTGCCAATGGCAAGATCACCTTCGTCTGGAACACCATTGTCACCGAGCTCAAAGGCGACGACCAGCTGCGCAGCGTGGTCACGAAGAACGTCAAGACCGACGAAGTCAAAGAATGGACCTTTGACGGCTGCTTCATCTTCGTCGGCTACGATCCAAACCAGGACGTTTATCCACAAGGCCTCGCCACCGACGAGCGTGGCTATGTCCTCACCGATGAAAACATGGCCACCAACATCCCGGGCGTCTACGCCGTTGGCGATGTACGCAAAAAGAACGTGCGCCAGGTTGCTACTGCCGTCGGCGATGGCGGCATCGTCATGAGCGACATCGAGCGCTATTTCCGTGAAGGAGGCGCCCAGGCATGAGACGCAGACAGAACAGATTTGCCCGCGTCTTTCTCGTCATATTGGTGATTTTGCTTTGCATTGGGCTGCTTCTGCCATACGTCGTGTCGATTTTCGGCTATTGAGCCGCATGCATACTTGAGGAAAGGAGGAGAGGGGACATGAGTGAAGAAAAAGATATGAGAATTTACCAGTGCCAGATGCCAACCTGCGGTTACATGTACATGCCAACCAAAGGCGACAGAAAAGGCAAGATCCCAGCAGGCACCTCGTTTGAAGACCTGCCAGACACCTGGCGTTGCCCGCTTTGCGGCGCAACCAAGTCCGCGTTCAAGCCACTCGACGACTGATCGCAGCCAGAGCGTTCCGCTTTTTTTGCGGAGCGCTCTGCTTTTTGAGATAAAGTACGAAATATGGAAAAAAGTCGTTGATTATAGAGGCGCGATATGCTATTATATTTCGTGTTAAATCGCTCGCGAGAGGGTAAAAGGAGGTGTGCGCATTGGCAAATATCAAATCTGCAAAGAAACGCGCTAAAACTGCTCAGGTTCGTCGCCTTCGCAACGCCAGCGCTATGAGTGCTGTTCGTACCGCTGTTAAGGCATTTGATCAGGCAGTAGAAGCTGGAGATAAGGCAAAAGCTGCTGAAGCAATGGCCGTTGCTGTGAAGAAGCTCGATCAGGCTGGCTCTAAGGGTCTGCTTCACAAAAACAACGTTGCAAACAAGAAATCCAGAATCATGAAGGCTTACAACAAAATGGCGTAAGTTAAGATAGAAGAAGCTGCCGCAGGGTGGCTTTTTTTATTATCGCGACGCACCCAAACCGGAGAGTGACCATGAAAAAAATATCATCCCTATTGCTCATCCTTCTCCTCGCAGTCAGCCTTTGCGCCTGTGGCAGCGGCGACACTCAGGAAAGCGCCGAACGTTCCGTCACCATCACCTTGCCGCGCACCCTCTTCGGCACACAAAGCGACGACCAGATCCAGGAAACCGCCCAGGCCGAAGACATCACCGCAACCATCACAGAAGACACCGTCACCTACCAGATGACCCCCGAAACCCAGCAGGAACTCCTGCTCGGATTCAAGACCCACTTTGAAGAAGAAGTACAGAGCACCATCGACAGCGGCGACATCCCCGGCCTCGTCCACGTTGACTACAACGACACCATGAGCGCCTTCACCGTCACCGTCAATCGTGACAACTTCCAGACCCAGGGCGGCGAAGCCCAGCTCGGACTCCTCTATTCCGCCGGCACCACCTACCAGCTTTACGCCGGCACAGAAGAAGAAGCCATCGACGCCACCGTCACCCTCGTCGATCAAGCCACCCAGGAAGAATTTGACACCACCAGCATGCGCCAGGTCTTCAGCGAACAGCAGGCACCCGGCGACAACGCAGACTGATCCATCCAGCCGAGCCGCCAGCAAAACTGGCCGCCCGGCTTTTTTGTTTTCACAAAATCCATCCAGATCCCCAGCTTTTTGCGCAAGCGATGGACAAACACCGCCGCAAACGATATAATGAGAAATAATACACCAAACCAGGAGGCCTGGAACATGCCTGAAAGAAAAAATTTATTTTCACAAGCAGAAAACCATCGCTACAACGTTTCAAACGTCCTCAGCGATACCGCCTATGAAAAAACAGATAAAATCACACCAACCCCAGAAACAGAAACCCAGCCAGAGATCAACCTCGAAGAAGGCGCCCCATTTTTAGACGGCATCGACCCCGACGCCACCATCGGCGACTACATCGAGCTCAACGAAGAAGAAGACCTCGATTTTGCAGACCATAGCTTAGAAGATTTAGAAGAACCAGAAACTCAGGAAGCCCCTCAGCCAGATCCCGAAGAACCAGCAAAACAAGGCAGCCTGCAAAGCCCTGCCATCCGCGAACAGGCCGAAAAAGCCCGTGCCAGCTTCATCGATGACCTCGACGCCCTCGCAGACGAGCCCGCCATCCAGCGCAGCCATGCGTCCCAGGAACCAGAAGAGGATATCTCGCAGGAGAGCCCAGAAGCCCCCCTCGACGTCTACGACCAGATCGCCCGAGAGGAAGAAAAGAACACCCTCACCTATGAAGATGACGACGAGCCAGATCCACTCACCTTCAAAGATCTCCTCAAACCAGCCGCTCGCCGCATCAAAAAACCACGCTTCGCGAAAAAACAAGATCCCGTAGAAGATCTCGATGCATTCATAGAAGAAAGCGAAGAAAACGCAGAGCCCCTCAGCCAGGAAAATGCCCCAGCAGAGGATTACGATAGCGTCATCATGCAGGAGCCACAGCAGGAAGCAGCAGAGGATTACGACCAGCTCCAAGAAGACCTCGCTCAGGCCCGCGCCGCTCAGAAACGCGGCCAGTCCATCTGCGACGACCTCTACCATCTTCAGACCCTTCTTGAAGACAGCCGCTCCCCATTCATGCATAAGACAGAAGTCCTCGTCCCACGCGAGAAAACCCTGCGCCTCATCCGCTCCCTCACAGCCATCTGCGAAGTCGACCCATCCTACATCGACAGCGCATCCGAAGACAAACTCATCGACAAACTCGTCAGCGAACACACCGAAGACGACTACAAACCCCTCGAGCGCGCCCGCAGCCGCGCCCAGGCCATCCTTCAGGATGCCACCCGACAGGCCGACACCATCATTAGTGACGCCAAAACCCTCGCTCGACAGCTCCTCGCCGAGACCCAGGCCGAGATCCAGGAAAAATTCGACGCCGCCGACGAGCAGATCGCCGTGCGCATGACCACAACCAAAGAAGAAAGTACCAAAAAACTCAACCAGGCCCGCACCGAGCTCACCACCAGCCGTCAGCGCAGCGTCGAGATCCTCAGTAAATACCTCGAAAAAGCAGAAAACGACTATCAGGGCTATTGGGAACGCGCCGAACACACCGTCATCGCCTCCCTCGAACAGAGCGAATCCATCCTCGCTAAAGCCGCCGACATCTATCGCAAAGAACTCCTCGCCATCCATCAAGACAAAGAAGAGCTCGACGAAATCCTCGAACACCTCAAAAAATACAAAAAACGCAAATAAACGCAAAGCAAAAAGCGCCGCTTCCCCAAAGAGCAGCGCTTTTTTGCACCTCCACACCAAAATCTAACAGAAAACCAAACTTTTTTTAAAAAAGCCCTTGACGATTCCGAAAGGAGATGGTATTATAAACGAGCTGTCGGGGCAAGCCCCTCAGAGAGGCGCCCGCAGCAAGATGTTCTTTGAAAATTAAACAGCCAAGCGAAACAAACCAGTGCTTTGAAAGAAGCA
>OGWZ01001765.1_pt1 | contig 18987 bp, 23 predicted proteins | sample 1576141 | NCBI WGS metagenome assembly OGWZ01 (sample SAMEA3541512, study PRJEB24748) | human gut metagenome | biome: human gut; feature: human-associated habitat; material: faeces | place: China | collected 2012
GTATAAGCGTGGGTTCATCATATTTGGTGTGGTATCTTTAACTATGGGAAACTCCCCGTCGATATCATAACGTCGACGGGGGTGCTTTTTGTTTTCATTCAAATTGTCATATAACCGTAGGGGCGGATTCCATATCCGCCCGGGAATGTGGGGCGGCCGTTGCAAGCGCCGCGGGGCGTCGGGGACGCCGCCCCCTACAAGCAAACCATAACGGGTATGGACTCCATTACTCCCCTTCCGGCACCTCCGGCATGGTGCGCAGCTGTTCGAGCGTAATGCCGTCCACATATTTGTTGATCAAATCGTTCAGGCCGGACCAGAAATCCAGCGTGTGGCACTGGCCGCGGTGGGGACAATCCACCGCAGAAGCCAGACACGGAATGGCCGTCAGCTCCCCTTCTACGGCGCGCAGGATCTCACCGGAGGTGATCTCCGTAGCCGGGCGGGCCAGACGGTAGCCGCCCTGTGCGCCGCGCACGCTGGAAACAAGGCCGGATTTTGCCAGCGGGGTGACGATCTGCTCCAGATATTTTAAGCTGATGCGCTGCTTGTCGCTGATATCCTTCAGCGGGATCAGGTCATTGGGGTGGTTGGCCAGCTCCACCATCAGGCGCAGGGCATAACGGTCGCGGGTCGAAAATTTCATGGTGATGCTCCCTTTATCGGAATTAGTAAGACTAATCATAGCATAATACTGGGAATTTTGCAAGTCTACTACCCACTAACACAGTAGGATATATGCAAATCGACGAAATGTGCATTTTTATGCAAGAAGGTGTTGACAGAACCGGTTCACAGGCGTATACTGTGAGCCATGGAAAGCAAATGACCGCTGACCAATCACAAAAGAAAGGGGTACAGACCAATGACGGCTTATCGTTCCGGTATGATGATGATGTGCATGTGCATGTTGCTCCGGCAGCCTGTGCCAGCTTTCTTGTGCGCAAAATACAGCGCGTAATGAAAACTTGCAGCGGGATGCCGGGGTAAAAGCCGACATCCCGCTTTTGTTTGGAAAGGAAGTTTGTAACCATGACAAGAGGCCCCGTTTACAAGCAGCCCGGTGTGCGAATGTGTTGAAAATAGAGGGAACACACATTCAATCAACAACACACCTGACAATTATAAAGGAGAATATATCATGAAAAAACTCATTTCTGCAACGCTTGCCTCTACTCTGGCCCTGAGCCTCGCCGCCTGCGGCTCCTCCGCCTCCACCTCCGAGGCCGCTCCCGCTGAAAGCACTGCTTCCAGCGCTGCGGAATCTGCCGCCGAGTCCACCGCCGAAACCAGCGAGCTGGCCGGCACGACCCTGAAGGTCGCAGCCTCCCCCACGCCCCACGCCGAGATCCTGAATGTGGCCAAGGAGGTTCTGGCCGAGCAGGGCATCGACCTGCAGGTCGTTGAGTTCAGCGACTATGTGCAGCCCAACCTTGTCACCGAGAGCGGCGAGGTCGATGCCAACTACTTCCAGCACACCCCCTACCTCGACAGCTTCAACGAGGAGAACGGCACCCACCTCGTCAGCGTCGGCGCCGTCCACTATGAGCCGTTCGGCATCTATCCGGGCAAGAGCAATGACCTTGCCGCTATCGCGGACGGTGCGACCATCGCCGTGCCCAACGACACCACCAACGAGGCCCGCGCCCTGCAGCTGCTGGCCGCTCAGGGTTTGATCACCGTGCGTGACGGCGCCGGTCTGACCGCGACCATCAACGACATCACCGAGAACCCCCATAACCTGAAGATTCAGGAGATCGAGGCTGCACAGCTGCCCCGCACCGTGCAGGACGTTGATTTCGCCGTTATCAACGGCAACTACGCGATGGAGGCTGGCTTCTCCGTTGGTAAGGACGCCCTTGCCACCGAGGATGCATCCTCTGAGGCTGCCCAGACCTACGCCAATGTGCTTGTCGTGAAGGAGGGCAACGAGAATGACCCCGCCATTCAGGCCCTGTACGCCGCCCTGACCAGCGACAAGGTCAAGGAGTACATCAACAGCACCTATGACGGCGCGGTCGTGCCCATCTTCTAAGAAAAAACATATCCGCGGTAAGGTTTTGTAGGGGCGGTCATTGACCGCCCGCGGGCGAGCAATGCTCGCCCCTACAGTGCAAGGCCCTAATAGAAAAGAAAACCCTTGCAACCTGCCGGAATATAGAGTACAATCTATAGCGAATGAGTTTTTGCGCTCATTCGCTATCTTTGTAAATGAGGGAGAAAACCCATGATCGAATTGCAACACCTGACCAAGCGCTTTGCCACGCAGGGCGGCACGGTCATTGCGCTGAACGACATCAACCTGACGATTCAGGACGGGGATGTCTACGGCATTATCGGCATGTCGGGCGCCGGCAAGTCCACGCTGGTACGCTGCATCAACATGCTGGAGCGCCCCGATGAGGGCAAGGTCATCGTCAACGGAAAGCAGATGCAGGAGCTGAACGCAGCCGACCTGCGCGCGGCCCGCCGCGAGATCACAATGATCTTTCAGCAGTTCAATCTGCTGATGCAGCGCACCTGCCTGCGCAATATCATGTTCCCGATGGAACTGGCCAAGGTCCCCCGGGATAAGGCCGAGGCCCGCGCCCGCGAGCTGCTGGAGCTGGTCGGTCTGCCCGATAAGGCGGACGCCTACCCAGCCCAGCTGTCCGGCGGCCAGAAGCAGCGCATCGCCATCGCCCGCGCGCTGGCGACCGACCCGAAGGTGCTGCTCTGCGATGAGGCAACCAGCGCACTCGACCCCAACACGACCCACGCCATCCTGCAGCTGATCCAGAAGATCAACCGCGAGCTGGGCATCACGGTCGTTATCATTACCCACCAGATGAGCGTGGTCGAGGAGGTCTGCAACCGCGTGGCCATTCTGGACAACGGCACGGTCGTGGAGGAGGGCGAGGTGCAGGCCATCTTCAGCCACCCCACCTCCAAGGCGGCACGGCGGCTCGTCTACCCTGCCGGTGCACCCCAGGCGGAGCCGCTGCCCGGCCACAAACTGGTGCGCGTGGCGTTCGGCGGCACCCAGACCACCGATAAGCCGCTGGTCGCAAGCCTTGCCATTGAGTGCGGCGCGCTGGTGTCCATCATGGCGGCGGATACCCGCATCGTGAACGGCCAGACGCTGGGCACCATGCTGCTGGCCCTGCCTGACGATGATAAGGCGGCCGCAGCGCTCGACTACATCAAGAACTATCCCGGCATTACCTATGAGGAGGTGAACGGCTGATGGCAGAGTTTTTTGCAGGCAAGGACTGGCAGACATTCATGCAGATCCTGCCCACCATTCCGTTTGAAACCTGGGAGACCATCTGGTCCACCGTAGTTGCGACTCTGCTGGCGCTGGTCATCGGCCTGCCGCTGGGGGTCTGCCTTGTCACCGGTGAGCAGGGCGGCGTGCGTCCCCTGCCCCGCTGGCTGATGGCGCTGCTCAACGGCCTTGTGAACCTGTTGCGCAGTGTGCCCTTCCTGATTTTGATGATCATTGTCATTCCGCTATCCCGCGCCATTGTGGGCACCTCCATCGGCACGGTGGCGTCCATTGTGCCGCTGGTCATCGCATCCTTCCCCTTTGTGTCCCGTCTGGTCGAGACGAGCATGCGTGAGGTGGACGGCGGTGTGATCGAGGCCGCCCAGAGCATGGGCGCAACGCCGCTGCAGATCATTACAAAGGTCATGGTTCCCGAGAGCATGCCGAGCCTTGTGGCGAATGTGACGATCGCAGCTACCACCATCATGGGCTACGGCGCTATGGCCGGCATCATCGGCGGCGGCGGTCTGGGCAAGATCGCCATCAACTACGGCTATTACCGCTTTAATGTTGTGCTGGAGTTCTTTGCAACGGCCCTGCTGGTCGTGCTGGTGCAGATCCTGCAGACCGTCGGCACAAAGCTGGCTATCAAGTGCGATAAGCGCGTGCAGAAGTGACCACATAATACGGCGCTGCTTTGACTGGCAGCAAAAAAATCCCGCATCGCAAGGATGCGGGATTTTTTTGCTGCGGGGGCATTGAAAAAGACCGCTTACAGGGCTTTTACATCGGCGAGAAGCTGTTCCACTGCCTCGTCCTTCGTCGCCCAGCTGGTGCAGATGCGCACAGCGGTGTGGTGCTTGTCGGGCTTGCCCATGTGGGTCATGGCATAGCCCTCAGCCAGCCTTTCGTACCATGCATCGGGCAGGACAAAGAACTGCTGGTTCGTCTGGGAATCGTGCAGCAGACCGCAGCCCTTTTCCTCGAAGGCTGCGCGGATGCGCAGCGCCTGCTCGTCAGCCTTTTTGGCCATCGTGAAATACAGGCTGCTGCCGCTGCCGTCCTCGCCGTCCAGCAGGGCAAGGAACTGCTCACCCAGCAGGCGGCCCTTGGCCAGCATGCCGCCGTGCTGCTTGATGCAGTAGCGGAAATCACCCTTCAGCTCATCGTTGGTGATGACGACTGCCTCGCCAAAGAGTGCGCCGCACTTGGTGCCGCCCAGATAGAACACATCACAGAGCGCCGCATAGTCCTGCAGCGTCAGGTCGTTGGCGGGGCTGGTCAGGCCGTAGGCCATGCGGGCACCGTCCACAAACAGGTAAAGGCCCAGCTCATAGCAGGCGGCGGAAATGGCGGTCAGCTCCTCCTTTGTATAAAGGGTGCCGACCTCGGTCGGGTTGGAGAGGTAGACCATGCCGGGCTGAACCTCATGCTCATGGCTGGCGTTTGCGCGGTGCTCCTCGACCGCTTTGCGGATCTGGCGCGCGGTGATCTTGCCTGCCTTGGACGGCAGTGCCAGACATTTGTGGCCGGTGGCCTCTATGGAGCCGGTCTCATGGACATGGATGTGGCCTGTGTCAGCGCACAGCACGCCCTGCCACGGCCGCAGTGCTGCGGCAATAACCGTCAGATTGGCCTGCGTTGCGCCCACAAAGAAATGCACATCTGCGTCCGGTGCATCGCAGAGCAGCCGAATCTGCGCGGCGGCCTTGGCGCAGTAGGCATCCTCCCCATAGCCGGGGGTCTGGTCAAAATTGGTCCTTTGCATAAGATCCAGCACGGCGGGGGCTGCACCCTCGCCATAGTCACATTCAAAACGAAGCATATTTAACTCCTTACGCATTAGTATGTACGCCACACTACGGGTGTTGCCATAATTATAACACCGTGATTCACCTCTTGCAAGCCTCGCCGTGATACGCTATAATAATACTACTTTGTGAGAAAAGAGGAATCGTATGGAATCCCAAAAACAACGAGAGGGCTTCGGCTCGCGCCTTGGCTTCATCCTTGTCAGCGCCGGCTGCGCAATCGGCATCGGCAATGTCTGGCGGTTTCCCACCGTCACGGGGCAGTGCGGCGGCGGTATCTTTGTGCTGTTCTACCTGCTTTTTCTGGTGCTTATGGGGCTGCCGGTGCTGACGATGGAGCTGGCAGTCGGCCGGGCGGGCCGCGGCGCAGCACGCGCCGCGTACAAGACGCTGGAGCCGGAGGGCAGTAAGTGGCATATCCACGGCTGGTTCTGCATGGCGGGCTGCACGCTGCTGATGATGTATTACACGACCGTCTCAGGCTGGATGCTTGATTACTTTGTCCGGTTTTTGACAGGCAGCTTTGACGGACTGAACGCTGAGCAGGCGAGCAGCGTCTTTGGCGAGATGCTGGCCAACCCTGCCGAGATGGTGTTCTGGATGGCTGTCATCACGGTGGCGGGCTTCATCGTCTGCGGCCGCGGCCTGCAGGGCGGGCTGGAAAAGGTCGGCAAATGGATGATGAGCGCCCTGCTGGTGCTGATTTTGGTGCTGGTCGTCCACAGCTTTACGCTGCCCGGCGCGGGCGAGGGACTTGCCTTCTACCTGCTGCCGGATGCAGGGCGCGCTGCCGAGCAGGGCCTTGGCAATGTCATCACGGCGGCAATGAACCAGTCCTTCTTTACGCTGAGTCTTGGCATCGGCGCGATTGAGATCTTCGGCAGCTATATGGACCGCCGCTTTACCCTGCCGGGCGAGGCTGCCCGCATCTGCGTGCTGGACACCTTTGTGGCGGTCTGCGCGGGGCTGATCATCTTCCCGGCCTGCTTCTCCTTCGGTATTGCGCCCGATGCAGGCCCGAGCCTGATCTTCATCACGCTGCCCAATGTCTTTACGAATATGGCGGGCGGACGGCTGTGGGGCACGCTGTTTTTCCTGTTCATGACCTTTGCAAGCTTTTCCACGGTCATTGCCGTGTTTGAGAACCTCATCGCCTGCGCCTGCGAAAATTTTGGCTGGGACCGCCGCAGGGCCTGCGTCATCGGCATGACGGCGCTTGTCCTGCTGGGGCTGCCCTGTGCGCTGGGCTACAATGTCTGGAGCTTTATCCAGCCTTTGGGTGCCGGCTCCACCGTGCTGGATTTCGAGGATTTCCTCGTCAGCAACCTGCTTCTGCCGGGCGGCAGCCTTGTGTATCTTTTGTTCTGCGTCACCCGCTGGGGCTGGGGCTTTGACGGCTACACGGCTGAGTGCAACACCGGTGACGGCCTCAAAATGCCGCGCTGGGTCAAGCCCTACTTCAAATATGTACTGCCCGTGCTGATCGCAGTGATTCTGGTGCAGGGACTTTAACAGCCGTTGGCCTTGAGCCACCGCTTCATTTCTGCGGTGATTTTTTCAAACGCCTGTGCGGTGTCGGGGTTGTCGGTTTTGAAGGCCAGCAGCCTCCAGAGCCACCCCTGCGCGTCTACGATCCGCAAGCTTTCGGGATAGCACAGCTCAAATACCAGAGATGCATGGCCCACGGCGTTGTCCGCGGGCCATTTTTTCAGGCTGTGCAGCACGCAGTGATGCTCATAAAAGGCGTCCAGCACAGCCGTGGTCACGGGGCTTTGGCGCAGCTGGGCTGTGGTGACATTGTAAATTTCCTCCATCGGGGTCTCGACATTGACGCGCAGGATGTCGATTTTATCAGCATCCCGCAGGATCTGGCAGAACCGCTGCGTGCGTTCATCCAGTCCGTCCGGCAGGCGGAAGGCGCTGTGCCATTCCACCGCCGCACGCAGCAGGGGGTCGGCGGTGGCATCGTCGAGATAGTCCCGGATGCGCCCCTCGTCAAACAGGACCGAGACGCTCAGCGCGGCATGGCTGACCGACTGCGCATCAATAAAGGTGTTGTACCGGCGCAGCTGCTCAAAGCGGCCCACATCGTGCAGCATGCCGCTCAGCCATGCAAGGTCGATGTCCTGCTGCGGCAGCGAAAGACTTTCAGCGATCCTGCCGCAGAGGGCTGCCACGCGGTAGGTGTGGTCGATCTTAAGCTTTACCTTCGGGTCAGCGGTGTTGTAATGCGCAGCATAGTCGGCAAAGGCCCGTTGCGCACGGGCACGGTCGATTTTCATAGTATCACTCCCCGCCCCTATTGTAGCATAACCGCACCGGTGTGCAAACTGCGAATTTGATAAAAAACCGTCAACAAAAACCGACAATTTAGTACAAATGGTTTAAAAATCCTTGACATCAGTGTTAAAAACGGCTATTCTTAAAGTAGTAAATCGTGAGGAAGGCGGTGCATACAATGAACGCCAAGGGGGACGCCAACCGCAGTGTGCGCATGACCAAGCAGCGGCTGTATCAGGCGCTGATCACGCTGCTGCAGCAAAAAAGTCTGCGTGAGATCACGGTGCGTGAATTGACGGAGCTGGCCGGTATCAGCCGCGGCACATTCTACTTTCATTACACCGATATTTATGCCCTGATGGACCAGATGGAGGCCGCCCAGCTGAAGCGGCTGAATGAGCTGATGGACACCCTGATCCCCAGCATCTCGCAGGAGGATGTCCCCACAGCGCTGGTGGCGCTCTTTACCTATTTGACCGAGAATCCCGACCTGTGCGCCGCTCTCTACGGCAAAAGCTGGGAGTCGGAGTTTACCTCCAGCGTAAAGCGGCTCATAGCCGAGCGCTGCTGGGGCAACTTTGCCCCCACCGGCGGGACCGAGGATCAGAAATATATGCTTTCCTTTGCGGTCAACGGCTGCTTTGGTACGATTGCGGCCTGGCAGGAAAATCAGTTCCAGCCGCCGCCGGCTGAGATTGCTCGCATTACCTGGCAGGCGATACGCGCCGTGATGGAGCAGATGTAAAAGTGTCTGCCCGCCTTGCTTTTTGACGGGGCGGGGGGTATAATAGAACCGTGAAACCGCCCGCAAAGGGCTTACGAAGGAGAAAATGAACGATGGGATTTTTTGACTTTCTGAAGAAATCTGCCGCACCTGCCGCACCTGCGGAGCCTACCTTCCCCATGATGCTGGCTGCTGATGCCAAGGGCGCCTTTGTGCCGATGGAGAACATCCCCGATGAGGTGTTTGCACAGGGCATTCTGGGCACCTGCTGCGGCATTGACCCCAGCGAGGGCAAGGTCTTTGCCCCGGCCGGCGGTGAGATCACCCAGGCCCCCGACAGCGGCCATGCGCTGGGCATTATGGCTGACGGCGGCGTTGAGATCCTGATCCATGTCGGCGTGGATACCGTTGAGATGAAGGGCGACGGCTTCAGCCCGAAGGTCAAGGTCGGCGATAAGGTAAAGAAGGGCGATCTGCTGCTGGAGATGGATCTGGGCAAGATCGCAGCTGCCGGTCACCCTGCCGTGGTCATCACGGTCGTGACCAACACCGATGACTTCAAGGCAGTCGAGGTCGTGGCCTCCGGCGATGTCGAGCCGGGCGCAGATCTCATCAAGGTCAGCAAGTAAAAACAGCGCGTCCGCCGGAATGCGCCGCTTTGGCTTGACAAACCGCGGATACTGTGTATAATAAGGGTTGGACATTAAAACAGGGGCGCTGAGGGGCATCCTCGGCTGAGATCAAAACAAACCGCAGTTTTGGGTCGCCTTGAACCTGATCCGGGTAATGCCGGCGTAGGAAGTTTGACCCCCGTCATAACGCTTTTTGCGCCTGCAGGAATACCCTGCGGGCGCTTTTTCTGTTTTGTGTTACATTTTTTGAGGAGTGGATACCATGTCCAAAACCTATTCCAAGACCCGTACCCTCGTTGAGTGCGCCCTGATGATCGCCCTCGGCACGGTGCTGGCCAACATCAAAATCTATGAGCTGCCCAACGGCGGCTCCATCACGCTGTTCAGCATGCTGCCGTTCATCATGATCTCCTTCCGCCACGGCGTGAAGTGGGGCCTTTTCACCGGCTTTGTCAACAGCCTGCTGCAGATGTTGCTGGGCTTCTACGCACCCCCGGCACCCGGCATCCTGCCGCTGGTCGGCATGATCCTGCTGGACTACGTGCTGGCCTTTACCCTGCTGGGGCTGGCCTGTGTCATCGCAAAGCCGTTCCAGAATCGCCTCGTCGGCGTGGCCGTCGGCACGGCGGTCGTCTGCTTCATCCGCTTTATGTGCAGCTTCCTGTCCGGCGTGCTGATCTGGGGCAACCTGAGCGACGGTCTGCCCGCTTGGACGTACAGCCTGACCTACAACGGCAGCTACATGCTGCCGGAGACCATCCTGACGACTGTTGCCGCCGTGCTGATCTACAAGGCCGCCCCGCAGCTGTTTGCGGCGCAGGAGCAGTAAGCGCTAAATTAATTTACCCGGTACGCACGGTATGAGCGTACCGGGATTTTTGTTTACCGGTTTGTAGGGGGCGGCGTCCTCGACGCCCCGCGGAGGGGTCAAGACCCCTCCCTACAAGCCGATTATTAAGGGGCTGTAGGGGCGGATTCCATATCCGCCCGTGCCCGCTCTCGGCAACGCAAAAATGCCCCGGTACGCAAAAACGCACACCGGGGCATTGGCTTTACGTAAGTATCAGTAGCTCATAATGTCCTTTACCGTGCCGGACATGGAGAAGAGCTTGGCGGACAGATGATCCAGATAGACGATGCCCAGCTTGTTGCCGGTTTCCTCGTTGTACAGGTCAGCCAGCTGGGGCATGACCTGAAACGCGGCGGCCTGCGCCTCGGGCGTGTTGTCAAAGTTGGCTGTGCCCTGTACGCGCAGCCACTCGCCGCGGTCGTTGGCGGCGCAGATCTCGAGGTTCGTGTTGTCCAAAAGCTGCTTGTAGGCCGCCTTGTGCTTGCCCAGGGCAATGCAGAGGTGGCCGTTGTACCACATAGCAAAACCGATGGGACGCACGCGGGGCAGATAGCCATCGACGGTGGCAAGGTAGAAGGTGGGATTTTCTTTCAGAAATTCCATGATTTCTTCATTTGGTTTCATGGTGTAAACCCTCCCGCAATATTACAGTGTGGCCAGCGCCGCTTTGATGCGTGCGGCGGCCTCCTTGGTGCGCTCGGCATCGCCGAACGCAGTCAGGCGGAAATATCCCTTACCGCAGGGGCCGAAGCCCTCGCCGGGGGTACCGACAACATGGGCGTTTTCCAGCAGCCAGTCAAAGAACTCCCAGCTGCCCATCCCGTTGGGGCAGCGCAGCCAGAGGTAGGGGCTGTTCTTGCCTCCGCAGTACCAGATGCCGGCCTCGTCCAGCGCGGACGCGATGACGGCGGCGTTGGTGCGGTAGTAATCCAGATTCTGCTGGATCTCCCGCATGCCCTCCTCGGTAAAGACGGCCTCGGCACCGCGCTGCACGACATAGGCAACGCCGTTGAATTTGGTGGTCTGGCGGCGCAGCCACATCTTGTTCAGCTTGCCGCCGGCCAGCGCCTGCGGCACGATGGTGTAGCCGCAGCGCGTGCCGGTAAAGCCCGCGATCTTGGAGAAACTGCAGACCTCAATGGCAACCTCTTTGGCACCCTCGACCTCGAAGATGCTGCGGGCCAGACCCTTTTCGGTCACGAAGCACTCATACGCGGCGTCAAACAGGATGACGGCATCGTTGGCCTTGGCCCAGGCGACCCAGGCCTTGAGCTGCTCGACCGAATAGGTCGCGCCGGTGGGGTTATTGGGGCTGCAGATGTAGACAATGTCCGCATGGGGCGCTTCGTCCGGCATCGGCAGGAAGTGGTTCTCCGCCGTGGCGGGCAGGTAGAGAATTTTGCGGCCGGCCATCACATTGTCATCCACATAGACCGGGTAGACCGGGTCGGGCACAAGGATCGTGTTATCCTGGCTGAACAAGTCGAGCAGATTGCCCAGATCGCTTTTGGCACCGTCAGATACAAAAATCTCCGACATATCCAGCGCAACGCCGTGGTCAGCATAGTAGCTGCGGATGGCATCGCGCAGGAACTCGTAGCCCTGCTCGCTGGGAATGTAGCCGTGGAAGGTATCCTTATGGCCCTGCTCCTCGACCGCACGGTGCATTGCCTCCGTCACCGATGCGGCCAGCGGCAGCGTGACATCGCCGATGCCCAAACGGATGATGTCGGCATCGGGGTGGGCCTTCTGGTAGTCGGCCACCTTGTGGGCGATGGTGCTGAAGAGATAGCTCTCATTCAATTCTGCGTAATGCGGATTCAGCTGCATGATAGTTCCCCCTCTTATCTATACCTTCATATAGTCTAACTTTACCACAATTCGGGCGAGTGTGCAATAGAATTTGCAAAGGGAATTTTTATGGGTGATTTGTAGGGGAGGGTCTTGACCCTCCCGTGAGGGATAAATCTCTCCCCTACTGTAGGGGGCGGCGTCCTCGACGCCCCGCGGAGGGGTCAAGACCCCTCCCTACAATCCTGCCCGTACAGGCTCTCGCACTTCTCATCAATTTCCCTCGCAGGCAGCGCTACTGCCATAGCGATGGCGGCGCTGCGGCATTCCTCGGGGGTAAAGCCCATGTCTGCCAACGGAAAATGCCGCAATATTTTTTCGATCAGTTCATCATAATACCGCGCGTAAAGCACGCCGCGGTCGGTGATATAGATCTTGCCGTACCGCCGCCGAACAATGGCCCCCTGCTTCATCAGGCTGGTCAAAATGCTGGTCACGCTGGGCTTGGTTACGCCCATGACCTGCGCGAGGGCCAGCGGGGAAACCTCCGTGTTTTGCTGCGCCAGATGGTGGATGGCCAGCAGATACCGCAGGTTGGAATCGGTCAGGGTCATGGCATCTCTCTCCTTTACGCCAAAAAGGGGCGCAGGCCACGAACGGACCCGCGCCCCTTTTCAGGCACTATTGTGTTTAGTTGCTGTGGCAGGCACCGCCGCAGGTTTTGCAGTTCCCTGTGCAGCCGCCGTGACCGCCGCATCCGCCGCCCCCGCAGGAGCCGTCGCAGCAGCCAAGGCCACCGGTCTTGTGCTCATGGTACATAAGCCAGCCGGTACCGCCGAAGACGATAATCGAAACGATGATCGTAGGCAGGTTGAAGTTAGTCGCCAAAAATTCCATCATAGAAATCCGCTCCTTTCCGGAAGCATGATACACCCCAAATTACTTGGAAGCAACAGCCTTCTTGGACTCGAACTGAACCTCGTTGACACCCTCGTACTTGTTGGGGCGGAACAGCAGGTAGATCGTGAAGGCGATAATAGCGACAGCAACGATGGTGAAGAAGTTGAAGCCGACCTCACCGGTGATCAGGCCGCCGATCTGATAGACGACCAGAGAAGCGCAGTAAGCCAGCAGGCACATATAGCCGATGGCGATGGCAGTCCACTTGCCGTTGTTCATCTCGCGCTTGATGGCGCCCATAGCGGCAAAGCAGGGGGCGCACAGCAGGTTGAAGATCATGAAGCTGTAAGCGGAGAGGGCGGTGAAGTTGGCAGCAACCTCAGGCCAGATCTCATCGCCGTTCTCAGACAGCTCGTCAGCATAGTGATACAGAACGCCGAAGGTACCGACAACATTCTCCTTGGCAATCAGGCCGGAGATGGACGCAACGGTTGCACGCCAGTCGCCGAAGCCCTGCGGGATAAAGATCCAGGAAATTGCGCTTGCAACGATAGCCAGGATGGAGTTGTCCTGATCCTCGACCATCGTGAACGCGCCGTTCTCGAAGCCGAAGCCCTGCAGGAACCACAGGATGATGGTGGCAGCCAGAATGACGGTGCCGGCACGCTTGATGAAGGACCAGCCGCGCTCCCAAGTAGCGCGCAGGACGTTGCCCCATGCGGGCACGTGGTAAGCGGGCAGCTCCATAACGAACGGAGCGGGATCACCGGCGAACAGCTTCGTCTTTTTCAGGATGATGCCGGAGATGATGATGGCCGCAAAGCCGATAAAGTAAGCGGAGGTGGCAACCCAGCTGCTGCCGCCGAACAGAGCACCTGCGAACAGGCCGATGATAGGCATCTTGGCACCGCAGGGAATGAAGCAGGTGGTCATGATCGTCATACGGCGGTCGCGCTCATTCTCGATGGTACGGGAAGCCATGACACCGGGAACGCCGCAGCCGGTGCCGACCAGCATGGGGATGAAGCTCTTGCCGGACAGGCCGAAGCGGCGGAAGATACGGTCCATGATGAAGGCAACGCGGGCCATGTAGCCGACATCCTCCAGAATGGACAGCAGGAAGAACAGAACGAGCATCTGGGGAACGAAGCCCAGAACCGCGCCGACACCGGCGACGATGCCGTCCATGATCAGGCCGTACAGCCAGTCAGCCACGCCGATGGATTCCAGCAGGCCGCCGAGGGCGTTGGGGACGATCTCACCGAACAGAACATCGTTGGTCCAGTCGGTGGCAAAGGTGCCGATGCCAATGCCGCCGTCCGCAACGGAGGTGCCCATTGCGATGGCATACATCAGCCACATGATGAGCGCGAAGATCGGCAGAGCCAAGATACGGTTCGTGACGAACTGGTCGACCTTATCGGAGGCGGTCAGGTTCTCGGTGCGGGGCTTCTTTTTGACGGCCTTGTCAACAACGCCGTTGATGTAAGCGTAGCGCTGGTTGGTGATGATGCTCTCGGCATCATCGTCCATCTCCTTCTCGCAGTCAGCGATGTGTGCATCGAGGTGGTCCAGCAGCTCCTTGCTCAGGTTCAGCTCAGCCTGCACCTTGTCGTCACGCTCGAACAGCTTGACGGCGTACCAGCGCAGGAAGCGGTCATCGACCTTGCCCTGAATGGACTCCTCGATGTGGGCGATGGCATGCTCCACGCTGCCGGTGAAGACATGGGGCAGCTCGCCTGCCTTGCCCTTCTTGGCGGCGGCAACGGCCAGTTCGGCGGCCTTGTCGCTGCCCTCGTTCTTCAGGGCGGAGATCTCGACGGCCTCGCAGCCCAGCTCGTTGGACAGCTTCTTCAGGTCGATCTTGTCCCCGTTCTTGCGGACGAGGTCGATCATGTTGACGGCCATGACCACGGGGATGCCCAGCTCAATAAGCTGGGTGGTCAGATAAAGGTTGCGCTCGATGTTGGTGCCGTCAATGATGTTGAGGATGGCATCAGGCTTCTCATTGACGAGGTAGCCGCGGGCGACAACTTCTTCCAGCGTGTAGGGAGACAGCGAGTAGATACCGGGCAGGTCCTGAATCACGACGTCGTCGTGACCCTTCAGCTTGCCCTCCTTCTTCTCAACGGTGACGCCGGGCCAGTTGCCGACATACTGGTTAGAACCGGTCAGGCTGTTGAACAGGGTGGTTTTACCGCAGTTCGGGTTGCCTGCCAGAGCAATTTTAATTGCCATGTTGGTTATACCCCTTTCTTAAAATGCAATCACTCAACCTCGATCATCTCGGCGTCTGCCTTGCGGACGCTGAGCTCATAGTTGCGGACCGTCAACTCCATCGGGTCGCCCAGAGGGGCCACCTTGCGGACATAGACGCTGGTGCCCTTGGTCAGGCCCATGTCCATGATACGGCGCTTGACAGGGCCCTCGCCGTGCAGCTTGGCAACGGTAACGGTCTCGCCGACCTGTGCATCTTTCAGAGTCTTCATACTTCGTTCCTCCTCTTAAGGTACAATAAATCAAACAGCCTGTGGCTGAGATTCCCTTTTTATCAGCCGACAATGATACGCATGGCCAGCGTCTTGTCCAGCGCGATGCGGGCCTCCTTGACCTGAATGATCAGGTTGCCGCTGATCTCGCTGACGATGGTAACGGTCTCGCCCACGACAAAGCCGAGCTCGGCCAGATGCTGGCGAACCTCATCCTTGCCGGTGATCTTCTGGATGGTGACGGTATCGCCTGCTTTGGACATGGTTAAAGGCATTCCACACACTCCTCTTTTGGCAAATCTGCAACATATTAGCACACGCTAACACATTGGCTAAAAGCTTGCGGTTAGAGCGCTCTAACCGCTTACGGGGATAGTTTAGCACCGCTAACTGCGGATGTCAAGCTGCAAAGTTAGTGTAGGGTAACATTTTGTAAGAATGGATAGTTATTGCTAACCAAATTCGTGCAATTTTGCATATTTTTTAGTGTGCGGCGTAGTTTACTGCTTGACGGTCGTGCGCAGGGGCAGGTAGCCCGCATCGCGGATCGCCTGACGGATAGCCGCCTCATCGGGGGCTTCCTTGGTCAGGATGCTCACCTGCTGTGCGGCCAGATCGGCGGTGGCCCAGGTGCCGGGCATCGCGTTGAGGGCGTTTTCAACACGGCGCTGGCAGTTCTGGCAGGTCATACCGTCCACACCCAGCACCAGCCGATGGGGGTAGTGACTGCGGTCGCGGTCGGCCACCCGTACTTTTTTGGCGGCAGCCTCATGCTCACCGCAGCAGCCCCCGCCGCAGCGCAGATGATGTACAAAGCTGTAGATGCCGTAGCCGACTGCAGCCGCTAAGAGCAGAACGATAATAATGTTTGCCATAGTGTAAAACCTCCAAGTTAGCTTTTTCTAATCCAACTCAGAATATACTAACTTCCGTCCGCTTTGTCAAGCAGGCACTTTTTGGGTACCGCGCAAAAAGAGGAGGGGCAGCGCTGCCCCTCCCGTTTATGGATGGATAGGTAATGTCGTAAAAAATCAGGCGTTGGCCAGTGCCGTGCCCAAGGCTGCGCAGGCGGTCTCGGCATCGCCATCGGGGGAGCCGTTGGCCATGACCGGCTCAACGACCATGCGGGCACCGGCAGCCTCGGCATCCTCGGCCCAGGTGCGGATCCACTCGCCATCGCCCCAGCCGTAGGAGCCGAACAGCCCAACGGGCTTGCCGCTCAGCGAGCCGCGCAGCGCCTGATACATCGGCTCAAACTCGCTCTCCTCCAGCTGCTCGGCACCCATGGCGGGGCAGCCCAGTGCGAAGCCGGTGTAATCACCGGCGGAGGCGGTGTTGAACTCGGACGCAGTGAACTTATCCACGGAAGCGCCGGCGGCAGCCGCTGCGCTGGCAACCAGATCCGCCATAGCCTCGGTGTTGCCGGTGCCGCTCCAATAAATAACTGCAATTTTGCTCATGATAAAGGACTCCTTTTCAGATAGTATGTGGTGCATCGTCAGGCGGCTACGGTCAGCCGGCTGATCGGGGTGCCGTTGTAATAGCAGCGGGCGTAGATGCGCTCGCACTTTTTGTAGCGGTCAAACTCCGCCTGCGCAGCGGCCGGGTCGGTGTAGACCTTCCAATAGCCGCACGCGGTAAAGTTTTTGCCGCGGTTTTGGATGAACCCGATGACATCCGCCAGCGGGTAGCCCAGAAAAACGCCGATCTCATGCGGAAAATCCTGCTCACAGCAGAGCCGCTCGGCCAGCTGCGCCAGCAGCTCGTCCGCTGTGCCGGGGGTGTAGCCCTCCCCTGCCAGAAATGCCAGCGTGCGGTCATCAGCCAACAGCTTTGCCACCCGTGCGGGGCGGTAGACATAGACAAGGACAGCCCCTGTGCGCGGACACTGCTTGAGCACCTGCACAGTGACCCCGCGGGGGGACAGCTCCGTATGCCATGCAGCCGCCATAGCGGCGGCATCCTGCCCGGGGGCGGGCTGGTAGCGAAAGAGACTGGCGGGCTTGAGCCCTGCCAGTGTGGGGGCGCACAGCGTGGCAAGATCACAGGCGAAGCTGCGCGGGCTGGGGGTAGCGTAGGTGCGTTCCTGCATGAGATGGCTCCTTACCGTTATGATAGTTAGTATTTGCTAACCAAGCGCTCCATAAAACCGCCCTGTACGGGGAGAGAACCGCGCAGGGCGGGTGATAGGGGCAAATTGGAAATTTGCAAGGTTAGCAATAACTAACATAGACAATATAGCATGTCAGGGAGCGGATGTCAAGCAAAATCTCGAAAAAAGTAGAGGCGTGATAGTCGCTACCGCACTGCCGGGTCGTCGGGGACGCCGACCCCTACAAATAGGTACGGTAAACAAAAACGGGGCGGCACGCGGCCGCCCCATCGTTATCAATAATTGCTGCTTTTCAGTTCAAAATAGCTTCTGGGATGGGTGCAGACGGGGCATTTGGCGGGGGCATGGCGGCCGATATAGACAAACCCGCAGTTGCGGCACTGCCAGACCTGCTCATGCTCACGCGCAAAGACCCTGCCGGCCTCGATGCTGTCGGCGAGAGCCTTGTAGCGCTCCTCGTGGTCCTTTTCGATGGAGGCAACCTTCTTGAACAGGGTGGCGATGTGGGTAAAGCCCTCCTCCTTTGCCTCGGCGGCCATCCGCGGGTACATGGCGGTATGCTCCTCGTTTTCACCGGCGGAGGCCATCCGCAGGCAGGTCAGTGTGTCAGGGATTTCACCGTTCTCCATCAACAGCTCAAACCAGATCTTGGCGTGCGCACGCTCATTGTCGGCGGTGTCATCAAAAATTGCACCGATCTGTTCGTAGCCGTCCTGCCGCGCCTTGGCGGCAAAGAAGGTGTATTTGTTCCGGGCCTGGCTCTCACCTGCGAAAGCCTCCCACAGGTTTTTCTCGGTCTTGCTGCCTCTCAGTTCCATAGGGATACCTCCTCGTTAAATAAGAATCAGTCTTGATATGTGGCTGCTGCGGCACTGGACCCGCACCCGGGCGGTACAGCAGGCAGGAAACGCCGCTGTCCGCACACAACAGACGGTTGACAAAGCTGCGGTTATGGTGTAGTATCTAAATAAGAGTTAATCTTAAATTTAGTAAGGAGGTCTGCCCATGACCCGCCAACGCGCCCTGATTTTGGGTATCATGCGTGAAAAATGCCCGGAGCATCTGACCGCTGACGAAATTTTCAGCCATGCGCGGCAGGCCATGCCGCACATTGCGCGCGGCACTGTCTATCGCAATCTCAAGCTGATGGAGCTGGACGGCGAGATCGGCCATCTGGAAATGCCCGACGGCCCTGACCGCTACGACGCCAACCCCAGCCCCCACGGCCACCTGCTGTGTGAGAGCTGCGGCGAGCTGGCAGACCTGCCGGTCGTGGGGCTGATCCGCGATATTGAGGCCGCCATCGGCACCGAAGTCCGCGGCTACACGCTGACGATCCGGTATATCTGCCCTAAATGCCGCGCCAAAAACGCGCAGTGACCCTTGCCGCCCGACCGTGGGCGGTATTTTTGTAAAAGCGAGGTTGTAACTTATGGCAAAGCAGCGCGACCCTGTACTAGATAGTATGCGCGGCATCGGCATTGTGCTTATGGTGCTGGGACATTCCGGGTTTCCGGGCACGGATTATATTTATTTATTCCACATGGCGCTGTTTTTTATGCTCAGCGGGTGGTTTTTCAGCCTGCGGGGCGGGCTGGTACATTTTGTCAGGCGCAAGCTGGTGACCCTCTGGCTGCCCTTTGTGGCGGCCAACACGATGTTTACGGTATGCAACAACCTTTTTCTGCGGCTGAACATCCTGACGGACGATGCGCGGATCGCGGAGATACCGGGCAACAGTGTCACAGCACCGGTGAGCATCAAGGACATCGTCGGCCGCACGGTGCACTGGTGCGTGTTTGACGGTGGCACCCAGCTGGGCGGCGCGATGTGGTTCATACAGGCGCTGTTCCAGATCTCCCTATTGTATGCTGTCATCGAGGTTTTGCTGCAAAAGCTGCTGCACGGCGGTGATACGCTGATTGCGCAGGGGCTGCTTTCCGGCGTGCTGCTCTGGGTCGGCTGGCACTGTAATCAGGTCTGCTGGAATGTCTGGGGGCTGGGCATTGCGGCCAGCTGCTACTGGATGTTCTACCTTGGCACGGTGCTGCGCCGCACTGCGCGGTCGGAGGTGCGCCCGCTGTACCGGGCGGCGGCTGGCGCAGCGGCCTTTGTTCTGCTGCTGGTGCTGCGGCGGCTCGGCTCGGTCG
>OGWZ01001791.1_pt1 | contig 18813 bp, 17 predicted proteins | sample 1576141 | NCBI WGS metagenome assembly OGWZ01 (sample SAMEA3541512, study PRJEB24748) | human gut metagenome | biome: human gut; feature: human-associated habitat; material: faeces | place: China | collected 2012
GATGTTAAATTATGTTACTACCCATCAGAGATTCCAACACCAATACGGAAGAACCTCTTTTAACCTTCAACTGAAGATTTTAAAAACTTTACTTTTAGCCAATACGCTTAAAGAGTAAGGAGCCGTTAGTACCGCCGAAACCGAAGTTATTAGATAAGGCGTACTCGATGTCATGCTTCTGAGCGACATTCGGCACTAAGTTGAAATCACCAACCTCTTCCTCAGGGTTAATGAGGTTGATAGTCGGCGGGCAAATCTGATCGACAATAGACATGACAGTGATGATTGCCTCAATCGCACCTGCGGCACCTAAAAGGTGGCCGGTCATAGACTTAGTAGAGCTCATGCAGGTATTCTTAGGAGCATCACCGAAGATGGACTTAGCGGCGCGTAACTCAGATAAATCACCAACACCTGTAGAGGTACCGTGGGCGTTAACATAATTAACCTGCTCAGGCTTAACCCCGGCATCCTTGAGGGCTGCCATGATAGAACGGGCAGCACCTTCGCCAGTCTCCGGGGTAGCAGTCATGTGATAAGCATCGCCGGACATACCAAAGCCGCTTAATTCAGCGTAGATACGAGCGCCACGGGCACGAGCATGCTCGTACTCCTCGAGAACTAAAACACCAGCACCATCGCCTAAAACGAAGCCGTCGCGATCGCGATCCCAAGGACGAGAGGCGTGCTCAGGATCATCATTACGATGAGATAAGGCCTTCATGCAACCGAAGCCACCAATACCCATAGGAGTAGAGGCCTTCTCGGCACCTCCGCAAACCATGACATCAGCATCGCCATAAGCAATGAGACGAGCGGACATACCGATAGCATGAGTACCAGTTGCACAAGCAGTTACCATAGAGAGATTAGGACCACGTAAGCCCTTCATAATGGATAACTGTCCTGAAACCATATTGATGATGGTAGAAGGAACGAAGAACGGGCTGATACCACGCGGACCACGAGCGGCCAGACCATTGATGTTCTTCTCAATGAGGGTTAAACCACCGATACCAGAACCAATCATAGTACCGATACGATCGGCATTTTCGGGGGTGATCTCTAAACCACTGTCCTGTAATGCCATGATGCCGGCGGCAATACCGTACTGAATGAATACGTCCATCTTGCGCTGATCTTTAGTGGAAATACCCCACTTCTCAGCATCAAAATCTTTGACTAAGCCTGCAATCTTGACTGGGAACTCAGTGGTATCGAAATGTTCAATCTTGCTAATACCGCTTTTACCGGCAAGGATATTCTTCCAAGATTCTTCAAGTGTACCGCCTACAGGGCTAATCATGCCCATGCCAGTCACAACAACCCTACGCATTTGCACCGTCTATGGTCTCCAATAAATTCTGTTATGCTTACAAATGTAAGACTACATTTGGCGTATTTGATTAGAACAATATGTATTTTATATACAAAACATAGTGTTCTAAACATTTAAGGCGGGATTTTCCCGCCTCAATATATATAGAACTTCTAAAAGATTACTTGCCCTGGTGAGCCTTGATGTAATCGATAGCAGCCTGAACAGTGTTGATCTTCTCGGCTTCCTCATCAGGGATTTCGGTCTCGAAGCCTTCTTCGAGGGCCATTACCAGCTCAACGGTATCGAGAGAGTCAGCACCGAGATCATCGACGAAGGATGCCTCAGGTACAACGTCCTCAGGCTTAACGCCTAACTGTTCGACAATAATTTTCTTTACGCTTTCTTCAATATTGCTGTTGCTCATTTGTTTCCTTGATCAGTCTGCTAAGCAGTTACTGTCCTATGTTTATTTAAGATCCTGACGACTGTCAGGCACCAAAAAATCTACTATGTATTATATATGCTTTCTCACAATTTGGATAGACGGCAAGCTAAAAATAGCTTAAAAAACTACATCAATCACATAATTGAAAACGCATAATCCAAATCTTTGACTTAAATTAGTCGCAGTACATACCACCGTTAACATCGATGCAGGTACCGGTAATATAGTTAGCCAAATCCGAGGCTAAGAATACGGCGGCGCCGGCGATGTCATCGACACTAGCAGCTCTCTTAGCCGGGATAGAAGCTAACCAAGACTTTAACTGCTCCTCAGATAAAGCTTCAGTCATCTCAGTGGCAACAAAGCCCGGACAGATGCAGTTTACAGTGATACCGCGAGAGGCTACTTCCTTAGCTAAAGACTTGCTAAAGCCGATTAAACCGGCCTTGGCAGTAGCATAATTGCACTGACCGGCGTTACCAGTTTCACCGACAATAGAAGAGATATTGATAATGCGACCTGCGCGCTTTTTCATCATGAGGCTGACAAAAGCCTTAGATAAACGGACAGCGGCAAAGAGATTGCACTGTAAGACGTCATTCCAATCCTGATCCTTCATACGCATGAAGAGACCGTCACGGGTAATACCGGCATTGTTTACTAAAATGTCAGGCACAGCACCGTTCTTCTCTAAAACCCAAGCCACAGCGGCATCTACAGAGGCATTATCAAGACCATTCATGACAAAGCCCTCGCCCTTACCATTGAGGGACTCGGTGATAGCAGCTGCACCCTTTTCAGAGGTAGCACTGCCATAAACCTTAGCCCCAAGCTCAGCGAAAGCTAAAGCAATGGCCTTACCGATACCACGAGAGGCACCGGTTACAACAACGGTCTTACCAGTAAAATCTAATGAAAACATGCTCTCTCCTCATTATGCTAAAGTAGCTACAGTCTTCTCTAAGGTCTCAGCATTGCAGACATTAGCAGCACCTAAGGTCTTATCGATGCGGCGATTTAAACCACATAAAACCTTATTAGGACCAACTTCAACTAAAACCTCAACCCCGTCAGCCTTTAAAGCCTGAACCGTCTCAACCCAACGAACCGGGCCTGTAAGCTGAGCAATCAAAGCCTTCTTTAAGTCCTCAGCTTTAGTGAAAGGCTTAGCCTCAGCATTGACATAAACCGGAAGCTCTGCGTCCTTTAAGGAAAGCTTAGCTAAAGCCTCCTGTAATCTGTCAGCTGCCGGCTTCATTAACGGGCAGTGAGACGGAGCGGAAACTGCTAAAGGTACAACACGGCGTGCACCACGAGCGGTGAACTCAGCACAAGCTCTATCGCAAGCCCCCTTGCTACCGGAAATTACAACCTGACCTGGGGTATTGAAGTTAGCAGCCCAAACGGCGTCACCCTCAACGGAGACGGCCTTGCAGACTTCGATAATGACATCATCATCAATGCCTAAAACAGCAGCCATAGCGCCCTGACCTACAGGTACAGCCTCCTGCATGGCCTGACCGCGCAGACGGACTAAGCGTAAGGCATCGGCAAAATCTAAAACACCAGCTGCGACTAAGGCAGAGTACTCACCTAAGCTGTGGCCAGCTACGGCACAAGGGGCACCTACAGTTTCCTTTAAGACACGGAAGGCGGCAATAGAGGCAGTTAAAATAGCCGGCTGAGTGACCTCAGTACGGTTTAACTCGCTCTCAGGTCCATTAAGGGTGACCTCCTTCATGTCATAGCCTAAAGCCTCGGAAGCCTCGGCATAGGTTTTAGCAACAATCTCATTGTCCATAAAGTCCTGGAACATACCTACAGACTGAGAACCCTGACCTGGAAATACGGCTGCGTATTTTTTCATGTTTGCTCCTAAAAAAAAGAGCCTAAAGCTCTTTTTGTATTTTAAAAATTCTGATTAATAGCGAACTAAGGCTGAGGCCCAAGTGAAACCACCACCAAAGGACTCTAATAAAAGGGTATTACCGCGCTGAATACGGCCTGAGCGAATGCCTTCATCTAAGGCTAAGGCTACTGAAGCTGAGGAGGTATTGCCCTGCTTGTCTAAGGTGACGATAACCTGCGACATATCTAAATGTAATTTTTTAGCAGTGGCGGCGATGATACGTAAATTAGCCTGATGCGGAACTAAGAAATCTAAGTCCTCATCCTTTAAATTACCCATCTCTAAGGTCTTAGTCACAAGCTTAGCTAAGGAGACTACGGCATGCTTGAAGACATCATTGCCCTTCATATAGAGATAGCAACCCTCAGTGCTACCGCCTCGTTGCGGGTTCTTTAAGGATAAAAGCGGACCAAACTGTGGATCAGCTGACATGTGAACAGCTAAAGTGCCTTCCTCTTCTGAGGCGCCTAAAACTAAGGCACCGGCACCATCACCAAAAAGGATAATGGTAGAGCGATCGTTAGGATCGCAGGCACGGGACATCATATCAGAGCCAATAATCAGGACTTTTTTAGCCTGACCTGACATGATCATAGAATGAGCTAAGCAATAACCATAGCTAAAGCCGGCGCAAGCTGCGGCTAAATCAAAGGCGGGAACGCCATTGATACCTAAGGTACCAGCAATTTCCACAGCTGAAGACGGGAAGGCCTTCTCACCTGTTGTGGTAGCACAGATAACGAGATCGATTTCCGAAGGCTCAACGGCGGCAGCTTCTAAAGCTCTCTTAGCGGCGATAGCGCCCATGGAAGCGACGGTTTCGTCGGCTGCGGCAATACGTCTTTCTTTGATGCCGGTGCGCTCGATAATCCACGCATCGGAAGTATCAACCATACGTTCCAAATCAGCATTGGTACGCACCTGTTGCGGCAGATAGCCGCCGGTTCCAAGAATTCTGGTAAACAAGGAAGATCCTCAATTATCTAGTCTGACACAATGATCTATTTTAGCAAAAATGCCGGCGCTTTATATGAGCTAGGTGTTATTTTTTGCGCTTTAATGTCGATTCGATGGCTGAAGCTAAGTCTACACTCGCAGAATTAGCCGCCTCCACCATAGCTACAGCTAAGGCTTCATCGCCAGCGCTCGCATGACTTTTAACTACAATACCGTTCACACCTAAAAGCGGCGAACCATTGTATTGCCAAGGTAAAAGCCAACTCGGCCACGCCATCTTGGCAAAATAACGCTTAAGACCTGGACCCTTAGCAAAAATACTGGCCACCCCCTCAGCGGCCTTTAGGGCGACATTACCGGTAAAGCCATCGGTAACGATGACATCGGCATCTCCCGTAAAGAGGTGATTGGCCTCGACATAACCTTGAAAGTAAAGGTCGCGATCGGCATCTAAAATATCGCGTAAGGCTCTAATTTGCGACGAGCCCTTATTGCGCTCTACCCCCACATTTAAAATGGCGACGCGAGCTTGCTCATAACCTAGGGCAACATGAGCATAGGCACTGCCTAAAAGGGCAAAATCATGCATATCCTCGATCTTACAGCTAGCATTAGCGCCTAGATCGAGCATAACGGAGAAGCGTCCAATACCCGCGGGAATTTTAGCCGCTAAGGCCGGACGCATATTATTGACTGTACCTAAAATATGGCGAGCTAAAGCTACTAAGGGGCCGGTACCGCCACCTGAGACCATAGCATCAGCCTCACCGTTTTTAACGCACATAATCGCCTGACGCATAGCGGCATGGCGATAGCCTGTAAGCACGCGACGGGGCTCTTCATCCTGAGGGATAGCTTGTGGCGCTAAACGGAAGGTATAGCTTTTAGGATTGATGCCTGAGCGGGCTAAATCCTGCTGAAGCTCAGCTGTACCAAATACAATTAAATGGATCGAAGGATTCATAGCTAGTGCAAAGCGCACTGCACTGACTATACTGCTAGTACTGCGGTTATCACCACCGGTACCGTCTAAAGCAATGGTAATAGAATTTGATTTCACAATATTGAAAAGGGCGTTATGTTTTTGCATAACGCCCTATCTCCATAATGGATTAGTCATCAATGAGGGAATTAGCAGCTAATACCATCATTGCCTAACCTATTGAAAATTACAAAGTCGGATTACTTCTCAACCTTAGCAGGGGTGAGGTTTAACTTCTCACCACGATAGTAACCGTTCGGAGTCATATTGTGACGAATATGAACTTCTTTGGAATTGGAATCAATGGATAACTGCATCGCTGATAAAGCATCATGGGAACGACGCATGTCACGGCGTGAACGGGACTTATGAGTCTGCTGAACTGCCATTGCTGTCTCCTAAATTTTCTTAAAAAACTGCGGAGAAACATACCCCGCTTGCTGTATTAAACCAAATTTCTACCACCATGTGTGGTACTAAGCGCAATATTATACGCTCAAAACTATATCTCTTCAAGAGTTTTCATTAAATAAATCGAAGCTAAATCACTAAAATTAATGCTGATCATTAATGACTTAGAGCATACGCGCGCACGGCTCTAGCTTACACTAAAAAGCCGCCAAAAAGATGCTTTAATGCTCTTAGAGAGTTAAAAAAATTTTGTGCTTTTAAGTAAAAATTCTGAGCTTTATGCCTAAGCAATTAAGCTCAGAAAATTAAGGCCCACGCTTTGGGCCTTAAATTAAAAAAACTATTCCTTATGCATCTTTTGCTTTAATTCAGCTAATCTAGCAAAGGGATTTTCTCTATCCGTTTCGATCTCGCCAAAGCTCCAATCGGAATTTTCCTGACACTCAGGATCGCCGTCTTCATGTTTAGGTACATACGGCACTTCAAGCATGAGGCAATCTTCAAGGAAGCTTAAAAGTTCAAACTCGCCACCTTCATTGAGCTCGACAATATCAAGCTTATCCTCAATTCTGAGGCTACAGGCCTTTTCCTTATCAGGGGTAGAGCAAAAATGCGCACTTAAAGTCTCTAAAAAGTCCTTACCGCATCTTTGACAGGTAAAGCTGACAGCACAGCTGATATCGCCTTCGATGGTATTTAAGCCCTGTAAATCGCGATAGAAGCGAAACTTCACATGAGCCGGCTCGTTAACCTTAGTGCAACACTCACAAAGTCGCGGCAATAAGTTTGCGGGAATATCGGTTTCATACTGTAAACCTTGCTCAACGGCTTGCACAAAATTTACACAGGAGGAAAACACTAGAGTACTCATTAAAAATTCTCCCAAAATTATCGCAACTATTTAGTTTTCTTAGCGCTGTATATTAACAAGCGCTCTTTAAAAATAGCAAAAAATTATTGATAAATTTTAGCTTGATTAAAAAGATAAAAACTTGAAGATGAATTTAATTATAAAGATATTATCTGTAGGAGCTAAGGCCTAAGCCTTAGCTTAAATTTAGCTTAGATAATTTGACAGCATGCCAATATGCGGAAGCATAGCATCGGGATTTAAGGTTTTTAAGGCCTCCCCGCTCCATACGCCTGTCTGTACGCCTAAAGCATAAGCTTGGGCATTTTTAAACATCAAAATATCCAAAGAAGCATCACCAGCGCCAATGGTAGCTTGCGGCTCAATACGCAATCTTTCACAGACTTTATACATCATCTGCGGATTAGGCTTAGAGGGTACTTCATTGCCTGAGGCTAAAGCATCGCAATAATCGCATAAGAAAGAGCCATCGATGGTTCTCAGCATACCTGTGCGGCTACGTCCTGAGGCAAAACCTATCTTAAAGCCACAGAGCTTTAAATTGCGCATTAAACCTTCAACGCCTGAGAAGAAATGATCGACTACAAACTCTGGGGTATTGATGAAGATCTCGCGATAATGGGCCGTAACTTCCTTACCGCGTCTTTTATGCTCTTCAGGTAAAAGACGGGTAATCCCCTCAGATAATTCCATACCGATAGTAGACATAATGGCACTATCCTCAGGTTGAGGCAGGCCCTCTTCTGCAAAAGTCTTATGCGTGCACTTTAAAATCGTGCCGATACTGTCGGTAATGGTGCCGTCTAAATCAAAGATCACCGCTTTGACTTTATGCATAATCTCAAAGAGCTTGGCATCATAGACTATATCGCGTCTACCGCTTACAAAATCCATTATTCTTCCTCAGAAACCTCAGGGTTAAGACGTAAAGCCTCAACGGCGGCGGCTAATTCCTTAGGTAGCGGCGCTTCAACCTTTAAAATCTTGCCATCAGCTGGATTTTGGAAGGTAACTTTAAAGGCGTGCAGGAACATACGCTTAAGGCCTAAATCATGTAAACGGGCATTAAATTCCTTGCTACCGTATTTATCATCATTACCAACTGGATGCTTTAAATAAGCACAGTGCACACGGATCTGATGGGTTCTACCCGTATGTGGGAGGGCTGCCACTAAGGTGGCATCATCTAAATATTCCACCACTTCAAAACCTGTAGCTGAAGGCATACCGCGCTTAAAGTCAACAGTGACCATACGCTCACCTGAGCGTAATTCATTGCGGATTAAAGGCGCCTCTAAGAGCTTCATCTTGCGATCCCAACGGCCAGGAACTAAGGTTAAATAGCGCTTTTTGACAATACGCTGGCGGAATTGCTCATGTAAATGACGTAAAGAGGAGCGTCTCTTAGCCACAATGAGACAGCCTGAGGTATCTCTATCTAAACGATGGGCTAATTCTAAAAAGCGCTGTTCTGGACGTAAGGCACGTAAAGCCTCAATGAGACCAAATTCAATGCCACTACCACCGTGAGCGGCTAAACCTGAGGGTTTATCCACCACCAGAAGATCGTCATTTTCATATAAAATGCGCGCTTGCAGATCTTTGACTAAATGCAAATTAGAGGACGGAATAGTTACGGGGCCCGCGCTTACACGCATGGGCGGTAATCTGATATCGTCATTTTCAGAGAGCTTAAAGGATGGGCTCACTCTCTTGCCATTAACACGCACCTCACCGCGGCGCAAAATACGATAGATCATGCTACGCGGTACACCCTTTAAAACTCGGGCTAAATAATTATCAAGGCGCTGGCCTTCATCATCGGCCTCAGCTCTTTTATGGCTGACACCTAAACTCTGAGTCTCATTTGTTACTGACATGCTTTTTCCTCGTTAATTTGGCCGTATATTCTAACTTAAAAAGCCGGATATACCCGATTATTTTTGCAGAAAAAGGCAAATCTATCCTAACGCTTTAGCTGTTGCAGGTTCTTAACCTTATTTAAATGAGCCTTAATAATTTTGGGATCGCGGGAATTGCGCTTAGCTTCATTGAGAATTTTAGCAATGAGCTCACGATTATATGGGGTCTTTTTCTCGCGCTTTAAAATTTGCCCTAAGAAGTACTTAACCTCAGACATATAGATGACAAAAGTTTTAGGCTCTAAATTTTTTAAACTCTTAAGTTCACAGCCACCATCAAAGACCACTACCGAGTAAAAGTTTAAGTGAGGAAAATTTAAAAATTGTTTTTCTAAAGCGCGAATATGCCCTGCATTTTGGAAAAAAGGATTATAAAAAGGATATTTCTCGCGGCCATAATTTAAGATCTTCATCCAATTGCGGCTTTTACCATCAGCAAAGATCCAGCCTGAATAGTTTTTTACTTCAAAGACAATGATGCCTATGGGCGTGAGGGCTAAGATATCGATCTGAGCATAATCATTTTCTGACTTCTTAATATATAGATTATGAAAGACCTGCTCCTTACCAAAACGCGCGCTTAAAATCTTATATAAGGCGACTTCCGAGGCATTCCCCTTCTGTTGCGCTTCTTTTTGAGCCTGAATATTTTTAAAAACGCGCCTGACTAGATTAGTTTTAGTCTTCTTTACAGGTACTGAATTTTTACGCACCTTTCTTTTTAAACAAAAGGCTTTGCGTAAATTATGTCCTGTAGATTTATTTAAGCGCTTTAAAATAGCTTTTGCACTTAAATACAGTGAGAGGATGCTGAAAAATAAAATCCACCACACATACTGCTTAGCATCCATGAATATATCTCTACCTGCACTTTGATTTTGAAAAGATTTATTTATATTAATCTTAATTATAAAAACAAAACATCTAAATGTTAAGCGTAAGAAGAGTTCCTTAAAAAGTTGCTTTAATAGCGTTTAAATTTAAAACATCTTTTTTTTGGAAGTTTTTTAAAACAGACAATGGTTTGACGTTTTTAGTGCTTTAAATCTCAATCTTAAGATTAAATTTAGAAAATGCTTTAATGAAATTTTGTCAAAATCAAGCTCAAAAGCTTATCACAGCTCAAATTTTTCACAAATAAAGGCCCTATTTCCTTATAGGTTTTTAAACGGCAATGTGGCATAATAGCGAAAGTCTGAGTACGGTAACCCCTATGTTCATGGTTCCTACCAGATAAATGAGTAGCTTCTATACTCTGCAAGGGATGCCTTGCGTCTTGTAATGCTCAAACTCAAAGCGTTTGACCCTTAGAGGATAAAGAGATAAAGCTACGGTCGCCTAAATATCCAAGCCCCGCCGTGTTATTGAGGACGGTTTGGCGAGCTGGTTTTAGGCCGTTAATAATCAAATGCTCTCGGTGAATTTTTTTAAGGGCTGTGGCACCGGCAAGACATCCGGTCTGGCCCTTGTCATAAGACTTACCCTAAAAACAAGGACGAGAGCTATACAAATAGGAGCTTTTCTCGTGAAGAGAATGCTTATTAACGCCACGCAAATTGAAGAAGTTCGCGTAGCTCTTGTTGATGGTCAGAAGCTGTATGATCTCGACATTGAATCCCCACAGCATGCCAATAAGAAAGCTAATATCTACAAAGGAACTATTACCCGCATCGAGCCTAGCCTCGAGGCTGCCTTCGTCGATTATGGTGTTGAACGCCATGGTTTTCTGCCGTTAAAAGAAATCGCCCGCGAGTATTATCCTGCTGGCACTAACTTCAACGATCATGCTCAGGTACGCTCTGCCCTCAAAGAGGGTCAAGAGGTTATCGTCCAGATTGAGAAGGAGGAGCGTGGCCTTAAAGGCGCTGCTCTTACTACCTATATCTCTCTTGCCGGTAGTTACCTAGTCTTGATGCCTAATAACCCGCGTGCTGGTGGTATTTCCCGTCGCATTGAGGGTGAGGATCGCACCGATCTTAAGGCCGCGCTTAAGGGATTAACCATTCCTGATGGCATGGGCGTAATTGTGCGTACCGCAGGTGTTGGTAAGACCGCTGAAGAATTAGAGTGGGATCTGTCCATTTTGACTAAGGTCTGGGACATGATCAAAAAAGCCGCTTCAGGTCGTAAGGCTCCTTTCCTCATTCATCAGGAATCTAATATTGCCTTACGCGCTATCCGTGATTACTTACGTCCGGATATTGGCGAGATCTTAGTTGATAATCAAGATAGCTTTGAGCAGATTAAGCATTATGTAGAGTTAGTACGCCCTGAGTTTACCTCAAAGGTCCATCTCTACACTGGCAATATTCCGCTCTTTAGCAAATTCCAGATCGAAAGTCAGATCGATACTGCCTATCAGCGTGAGGTTCGCCTCCCGTCAGGTGGTGCCATTGTCATCGATCCTACCGAGGCCTTAACCTCCATCGACGTAAACTCCGCTAAAGCTACCCGCGGTGGCGATATTGAAGAGACTGCATTGCAGACTAATATCGAAGCTGCCGAGGAAATTGCTCGTCAGTTACGTTTACGCGACGTAGGCGGTCTTGTAGTTATCGACTTTATCGATATGACCCCGCTTAAAAATCAGCGCGAGATTGAAAACCGTATGCGTGATGCCGTCCGTCAGGATCGCGCCCGCATTCAGTTTAGCCGCATCTCCCGCTTTGGCTTATTAGAGATGTCCCGTCAGCGCCTGCGCCCCTCTTTAGAGGAGTCAAGCTCTTATGTCTGCCCTATGTGTAATGGCCAGGGCACCTGCCGTGATACCTCCTCCTTAGCTCTCTCTATCTTAAGATTGATTGAAGAAGAGGCCCATAAGGAGAATATGGGTAATGTTAGCGCTACTGCCTCAGTTGAGGTCGCTACCTTCATGCTCAATGAAAAGCGTGCGCAATTAGCTGATATTGAAAAACGTAACAATATCACTATCACCATTATCCCGAATAAGTTCTACATGCCGCATGAGTATGTAGTTGAGCGTCAGACTGTAGCCTGTGAAACCCACAGAAGCTCCTTAGATACCTTACGCGACATTTCTAAAGCCGCCCGTGAGGAATCTGAGAGCGTCCGTTACAGCACCGCACAGAAGACTACCACTCAGAGCACTGATAACTCTCCGGCTATCAATACCGATATCCTCTCTACCGCAATTTCAGCTCCGGCTCCTAAGCCTAAGCCCCGCGTTAATAAGAAGGTTAAGGAAGAAGAGCCGAAGAAGCCTGAGAGCGGTTCCTTTATCTCTTCAATTAAGAGCCTCATCTCCTCTATCTTCGGTAGCTCCTCTAAGAGCGAAGAAGTTGAGAAGGAAGCTGAGACTAAGGCCCCTGAGAGCACTAAAAAGCCTGCTCGCAATAATCAAAACCGTCGCAATCAGCGTTCACAAAAGAACAATGCTGAGAAGACTGAGCGTACTGAAGGCGCTAGCAAGCGTCGCTCTAAGAATGCTGAGGATAATACTGAAAATCAGAATGCCACTCAGACTAAAGAGCCGCGTAATAACCGTCGTTCTCGTCAAAATCAGGAGAATAAGCCTGAGAAGACTGAGAAGGAGACTCAGCAGCCTAAGGCTCGTCGCCAAAGAAAGAATGCCGAGGACGGTTCTGAGCATCAACAGCCTAAAGAGCCGCGTACTCGTCGCTCTAAGGGCCAGACTGAGAATGCCGAGCAGCCGCAAAAGCGTACTCGCAAGCGTATCTCAAAGGCTGCTCCTATAGTCGCTGAGCCTTCAGTCAAGGAGGCCTTTGTCTATACTCCTTATGAGCCTAAGCCTTATGAGTATACTAATGCCGCAAGCGCTCAAGGTGAGGATCTCAATGTCGACTTTAGTGCTATTACCGCCTCTCGCGATCTAACTTTAGGCGTTGATTATGAGCACTCTGAGAAGGCCGGTGGTTTATCTTCAGTCTCTATGTCCGGTTTAGAGGGTATCTCTGAGCCTGAGATGTACGCAGTTGATTACAGCTTCACTCCGAATACTCGCAGTGATGACAATCTCCCTGAGTACGAGAAGGCCTCAAAGTCTGGTGGTTTACAAGGCGCAACTGAAAATGTTGCCACTGCAACTATCAATACTGAAGAGCAATCTGAGATCTACTTAAAAGATTAGTGTTCTAAACTAATTTGAGAAAAAGACCCGCAGTTGCGGGTCTTTTGTTATTGAAAATTTGATCCAGTCAGCTATTTTTCCTATCTAGTAAATTTTACTTTCTTTTTTGGATAAAATAGAGATACCCCAAAACTGAAATGTAAGTGTTAAAAAATGGATCAATCACTACTACCTAATATTTACGATTTTATATCGCATACCTATCCCTTCTCACAACTCGATACTCTAGCTTTAGATGCTGTCGCTACTGCGGTAAAAATCTCCTACCACAGCCCCGATGATGTGCTTGATAATGAGCAATTAGCCGGTGCCGGTTTATATATGGTGCGTGTTGGTGCCGCTGAAGAGGTCAATAAGGCCGATAACTCCCTGCGCTCACGTCTAGGCGTCGGTGACAGTTTCGGTTATTCGCAGATCGACAAGCAAGGAGAGAGTGATTATAAGGTTACCTTCCTTGAAAATACCCTGCTCTACTTTATCAGTAAGCAGATGCTACAGTTCTTAATCAATAAAAATAAGGCTGTAGGCGAATACTTCAACTCACAAGAATGGGTCCGTTTATCCTCAACCCATAGCAATCAAGATGAAAAAGGCTCAATGCCAGCCTTCAGTTGCCGTCAGGTAGCCTCAGTCTGCGGTACTGAATTTGCTATGATTTCTGACAAGGCAACGATTCAAGAAGCCGCTCAGGAAATTTCCCAAAAACATACCGATGTCGCTGTCGTCAGCAATGATGGCGCTAATATTCTAGGTATTGTCACCAAAAGTGATATTACCAATCGTGCTGTAGCTACAGGTTTAGATATTAAAAATCCTATCAGCACCATTATGTCAAAGAGCGTCCATACCATTGAAAGCAAGCGCCCTATCTATGAAGCGCTCGAGCTTATGGTCATGTACAATATCAAATGTCTGCCGGTATTAGAGATGGGTAAGATAATTGCCACTGTCACTACCCGTCAGCTCTTAGCTCACAGTCAATTACAGGCTGTCTATTTAAATAAAGATATTCAAAAGGCTAAAGATCTCGATAAGCTCATTCAGCTCTCAGCCCACAATAAGGAAGTTTTTGAGACCTTAATTGAGACTGGTGTTGAGCCACGCGTCATTCAAAAGGTGATGTCGCATCTGTGTGATCTCTACTGTCAGCGTATTTTAAGACTAGCTGAAGAGAAATTCGGTCCACCACCTTGCATCTATGCCTTTGCGGCGGCCGGCTCCCTTGCCCGTAACGAGGTACAGTTCTTATCCGATCAGGACAATTGCATTATTACCGAGCACGATCTCAATGAAAATGAGCGCAAGTACTTTGCTGATTTAGCCCAATTTGTCTGCGAGAGCTTAGATAAATGCGGTTATCCTTTGTGTGAAGGTCATTTCATGGCTAGCAATCCTAAATGGTGCCAAGGCTATAGTACCTGGACTGCCTATTACGACAAATGGATTGCCAATACCAATGAAGAGGCAATTTTAAATAGCTCAGTCTTCTTAGATATGCGTTGTCTCTATGGCGATGAATTCTTAGTCACCAAGCTCCGTCAGCACCTCATACGCGCTGTAGCCTCTAATAGCCGTTTCTTAGCTACCTTGATGAAGATTTCTGCTAATGTAGTGCCGCCAATTGGTACCTTTAGACAATTTGTGCTCACTAAGGATGGTCAGAACAATAAGACTTTAAATATTAAAAAACAGGCGGTAAACCTCATTGTGGAAATCGCCCGCCTCTATGGTCTTACTGCCGGTATTTTAAGCTGTGATACCTATCTACGCTTAGAGGCTGCTGTAGCTCACGATCTATTAAAGGAAAAGGATTTCCGCGAGCTTTATGAAGCTTATACCTTCTTAAATAAAATCCGCTTTGAGCATCAATTGCGGGCTATGCGCAATAACACGCCTTTAAGCAATCACTTAGAGCCGTCATCTTTAAGTCAATTTGAGCGTAATCACCTGCGCGATGCTTTCCGCATTATTGCTCGTCATCAGCAGGCAGCTTTATTTAGATTTACAGGCGGAATTGGAATTATAGGTTAAAAATTATGATGCTATTTGGCTCACCACTTGCTAGGTTAAAAAAACGCTGTGAAAAGGCTTTAAAAGATCCTGCCATCAGTGAGGATTTAAAACCCTTTTATGAACGTCCGCTACCAAATCCTAATGATCTCATCAAGGATCTAAAGCTGACCTCTATTGATTTTGAGACTACCGGCCTCAACTTTAAGGAGGATGTGGTGTTGTCAATGGGTGGTATCAGTTTTGATAATGGAGCCATTGATTTTGCGACCTCCTTTCATCAACTATTAAATGTTGATCCTAAGAAGATTAAATCAAATGCCGCTATTATCAATCAAATTACCCCCGAACAGCTTGTAAACGGAATGCCTCCGCATCAAGCCTTTATGAAGCTTATGGATAAGCTCTCAGGAGGCCTAGTCTTAACCCACTGTAAGGTCATCGAGAGTACCTTTTTGCGTAAAAGTTTAGGTATTCCCGATAAATATCCCCTGCCCATGGTCTTTTTAGATACCATGGCTATTGAGAAAAGCATACTCACCCATCAGGGCAATTTTAAGCTTGAAAATGTGCGTTTAAATAAGATCCGCGAACGTCGTGGCTTCCCAGCTTATGAGGCACACAATGCCCTCGCCGATAGCTTAGCTACAGCCGAGGTCTTCTTAGCACAGCTTCACGATATCTTTGGTAAAAAGCCCTATGTCTTAAAAGACGTCTACAAACGCTGTGAATAGCTATCATTAACTAAAAGGGAAGTTATCTTCCCTTTAGTAGGGCATTAAATAAATCCAATCTGATTTTTAAACAGAAAGTCTTATCCTTATAAAAAAAACTGGACTGAAAAAACAGCCCAGAAAAAAAATTTTTTGAGAATTTTATCGAAATATCGCCAGAACTAAGTTCTGGCGATTTCCTTACTTAGCGAGCATATTCGGTAAAAACATTACGATATCCGGAATAAAAGCGATTGCTAAGAGACAGCCAATCATTACTGCAAAGAACGGCATCATACCCTTTAAGATTACCTCAACCGGCTCGTTGGCAATACGAGAGCATACGAACAAGTTAGTACCCAAAGGCGGTGTAGTGTAACCGATAGCTACGGCAACGATGAAAATAATACCGTAGTGAACCGGGTCTAAACCAATGGCCTGAGTTACAGGTAATAAGATTGGGCCTAAAATTAAAATGGCCGGTGTAGCATCCATGAAGCAACCAACGATTAACAGTAAACCGATGATGAGCATGATTAATACGATCTTATTGGAACTGAACTCTAATAAGCCCTGAGCTACTAACTCCGGAATGTGCTCTAAAGTTAAAACCTTAGAGAAGGAGGTAGCAAAACCAATGATGATCATAGCTGTACCAGTGGTAGAGCATGAGGTCTTAAGAGCGCTTACTAAAGTTTTAAAGGTTAATTCTCTGTGTAATAACCAACCACAAAGTAAAGCATAACCTACAGCAACGGCAGCAGCTTCAGTCGGGGTAAATACACCTAAGTAAATACCTCCTAAGATGATAACCGGGTTAATCATAGCCCACTTAGAGTCCCAAATAGCCTTTAAAGCTTCTTCTTTGGAAATCTTTTCGGCAGTACCCTGAATACCAGCTTTCTTGCAGTGATAGTAGCTATAAGCAATTAAAGCAAAACCAATTAAAAGGCCTGGGAAGAAACCACCCATGAACATTGAAGTCACAGAAGCTCCGGTAGCAACACCGAAAATAACCATCGGGATTGACGGCGGGATAATTACGCCTAAGGAACCGGCTGTAGTAATCAAAGCTAAAACGAAAGGCTTGCTATAGCCTAAACGCAACATGGTAGGAATTACCATGGTACCAACAGCAGCTACAGTTGCAGTAGCAGAACCTGATACAGCAGCAAAGAACATACAGAAAACAACGGTAACAATGGCTAAACCGCCGGTTACGCGACCGAAGAAAACGTTACATACGTTTAAAATACGAGATGACAGGCCACCAACACACATTAAATCACCGGCAAAAATGAACAGCGGAATTGCCAGTAATGGGAAGGAGTCAACACTGCTGACTAATGCCTGAGGAATAGACATTAAGCTTGCAGTACCGCCATAAATCATTGTACCGATTGAAGCAATACCGATTGCGATACCAACCGGAGCGTTTAAAATCAAAAATAACGCTAATAAACCAAATAAAACTAAAGAAACCATGATTAAACCACTCCTTGACCGTCATCTTCGCCCTGAACGTCAAAGTGCTTGAGTCTGTAAATAATAACTTGAATCTGGCGTAAAGAAGCTAACACGAAGCCTACTAACGGAGCTGAGTAAATAACCCAAAGAGGAATACCCATGGCCGGAGAAACTAAGCCAAATTTGTACTGTTTAATTACAAACATCCATGAATAGTAAGTAACAACTATGGCTAAAACTAAGAAGCTGATTTCGCCGATAAGAATTACATACTTTCTGCAGGTCTTAGGGAAAAGCATTAAACCTGCATCAATCTTAATGTGGCGCATCATTTGGCAACCGTAAGGAATACCGAGATAAACTAACCAAACAAAAAGATAACGGGCTAACTCTTCAGACCAGGTCAAGGACTGACCTAAACAATAACGGAAGAATACTTGTACAATCAGGATGATTGACAGAGCAAACATCATGATACAGCATAGGTACGCTTCTAAATTTTTATTTAAAAAATCAAGAAAAGCTTTCATCTTAACTGTGCCTAAAAAAGTGGTCCTATGTGAGGTTCGGCCCCATGACAGGGCCGAACACTATAGATTAGTATTTGCCGCTTAAAACAGCATCTAAGATCTCAGGGTGAGTCATAAGAGACTTAACCTTGTCGTAAACACCACCCTTCTCGGCAGCATCACGCCACTGCTGACGCTCAGCATCGGTTAACTTGTTAACCTCACAGCCATAATCCTTATAAACAGCCTCGGCAGAAGCATCGATCTCGTCGCTTAACTGACGCTGTTTTTCCTGATAGGCGGCAACAGCCTTTAATAAGGCGTTCTGCATCTGCTCATCCATGTTGTCAAATACTTCCTTGCTCATGACTAAAGGTTGAACAGTGAAGACGTGCTGGGTATAGGAGATGTAGTGCTGAACCTCATACAGTCTGTTGTAGAGCATACCGACATTAGGGTGCTCCTGAGAGTCAATGGTACCCTGTTGCAGACCCGGAATAACCTCACCCCAAGCCATCGGAGTCGGATTAGAACCCCAAGCCTTCCACATAGCGATATGAACATCACTATTTAAGACACGCATCTTCTGGCCCTTAACATCGGCCGGAACACGAACTGGATGAGCATTATTGGTATAGTTACGGAAACCGAGCTCTAACATAGCTAAGAGCTTTAAGCCACGCTCCTCTAACTGAGCTGCAATCTTTTTGCCCTGCTCGCTATCAACAAACTTCCACGCATCAGCAGGAGTATTAAAGATAAAAGGTGCATCATAAATATTCATGTCAGCTACAAGCGGAGCTAACTCAGAAGTTGCAATCTGGCACATGCCAACGTCACCCATCATGGTGGACTCTAAAACTAAGCGATCATCACCTAATACGTTGTTAGGGAAGTGCTCAATCTTAAGTCTGCCATTGGATTCCTTATCAGCAATATCCATTAAAACGGTAGCGGCATCAATGGATGACTTAGTAGAGACGTTAGCAAAACGTAAGGTTAAGTCAGCAGCATTAGCTACCATAGAGGAAGTTGCAAAAGCACAAGCTACAACAGCGCTTAGTAATAACTTTGAAGTCTTCATAGGATTCACCCCTTAATAAATATTTGAATACTGTTTATGTTTATTAATAATTAGATCTTATGAGCCTCTAAGTACTCACGGTCTAACTCAATACCATGACCTGG
>OGWZ01001799.1_pt1 | contig 18776 bp, 29 predicted proteins | sample 1576141 | NCBI WGS metagenome assembly OGWZ01 (sample SAMEA3541512, study PRJEB24748) | human gut metagenome | biome: human gut; feature: human-associated habitat; material: faeces | place: China | collected 2012
AGTCAAAGTCCTGTGCCTTACCGCTTGGCGATAACCCATTTTTAAACTGTCATATATCGGATGGATTTGACAAATTCCCTAGGAATCGTGACTATCTCATTCTGGGTTTCGATATAGAATAGTTGAGTGTCTTGTGCATATCGGTATGCGTCGCTCTTCCTTTCCAGAATATCTTCGATGTCTTCGGATGTTCCGTCAATATATTCGACTCTTACCACGTCTAAAGCCCCCAAATGCAAACCAATGACAGCACATATGTAACCAACATCGCCGAGAAACCGACAATTGAAAATTTGTTTTCTGGCATTTTAAGCCCACGCATGAAAATTACCAGGCAAGCTGAGAATACCGCAATCATAACTGTAGTAATTATCTTTATTGCTAAAACCATCTTTATCCCTCCGACATCTATAGCCTTAACGTGTCAATTTGTTCCCGTCAAGCACTTTTTTTACTTTTCCAAGGTTATAAGCTCCGAAAATGGGAGTTTTTCAATCCATTTGCAAAAATCATGCCATTCATCCAGCCTGTGATCCCTTCTGGCAAAATAAATGTTCCGCAGAACCGTATAATTTAACATCATGGTTCGTTTCTGGTTGTAGCTGGACGGCAGAAGCTGGATCATCTGCCACCACACTTCTTTTTTAGTTGGCTTGCGATATCCGTTATTGTCATGAATTTCGTAATTGACATATAAATCTCTTACCTCGTTTAAATACTTTACAGTACGCATTAAAAATTCCATGCTTCTAGTGGTACAGTGCTCATGGCTAAAGTCCTCCAGCGTAAATTCTTTAGCCTGAATTTTATGCATGGTAGAACATGAATTCGCCACAGTACCAACCTTGTAAGTATCCATCTCTTTTAGCCAATACAACGGTGCAGTGACATCAACGGTTACTGGCAAGAATCGCATGAATTTCGAATGATCCGTTCCTGCCGCCACCAGCCGTTTCATCAGCCCTAAATCATTTTCTCCGATGTTCATGTGACCCGGCCAGAACGCACTGTCACTTTTATCCCAACTATTCATCGGGTTACGGGCTCCCATAATCGCTGCACGCCACTGCTCTGGTGATGCTGTTACTGTATTCTCAAGTAAAATCATACCTATTTCCCCTCTACTGTGATGCAATCGTATCTTTCTAAATTGATAGTGTTCTCCATTGCTTCAACTGGATTGTAAGCTTGATTCATAACTCCTCATGCAATCAAATGAAACGACTTCATTAAAACGTTTTTCTTTGCAACATCTCAAGTTATAGGCATAAATAGCATCCATAATTTTCTCACGCTGTCTATATGTATTTTGATTTTTAAACATCAACAATATCAGATATACCAGAGCGCCAGATAAAATCGTTAAATTCATAGTTTCACCACCTTAGTTTTTATGCTGTAACCAATAATTACAGTCTGAAAATTCATTAGTCCATACCCTATGATTACAATGCGTTTTATGTATACATTTTTTACATTCTGAAAATGGAATGGATAAATCCTTGATTCGTGCCATTAATTTGCCGAGCATAAACCTCTCCTATTGATAGCGGTATTTCTTCCACAATGTTTTGGCAACTCGCCTGGAATAATCGCCTGCGTTTCCAGTCATTCTAAAATACTGAATTAATATCTCGGCTACCGTTTTGGTACCCCAGAATATCCCCCTTTTTGTTTTTTCGGAATTTTTTGATTTCCTGTTTTTTCAATGAAACCTTTAATAAACTGACAATGATTACAGTCATAAGTTGGATAATTGTCGCACGCCCATTTGAGACAATCCGCACCAATATCTCCACACTCCATCGCTGCCGCGTATTCTGTTGTATAACACATCCTATGAATTGGATACCCTACTTCGAATAAGCATTTGACCATCTTCACTCTCATAGAATCGTTTAATAGAACTGAAATCAAATCTTACCCCATATGGCACTGGCATATATGTCAAAAGCTCTCCTGTCTCCAATCTCATTTCGCAGGTCCTTGTGCCAAACATTTTTGATTTACACGTTATCTTGAATCGATACCTACCAGTTTCATTCATGCCAATTCGACCCCCTTTTTGTTTTTTGGAAATTTTGGAGGCTCACCCCGCCCCCGACAGCCCCGCCCGTTTAGACCCCTCCCCCCATGCCGATCCGCTGGTGCTTTTCCTGGGATGATTCCAACAAAAGCGAAAGTGATGAGCCTATAAGATGCTTTCCGATTCGCTTCGTTGCTAACTATTCGTGAAAGAAATCTTTGCCGAATAGTTGAACGTGTAAATATGCCGTATTGTGTTTATTATTTGCATTATTCAAATCTATTAACAGATTTCTTTTATCGCGTCCGTCTGATATAACACGGCTCTTATAACTCCGGCGCTTCCGGTTCTGGTAATTCCAGACTGTCGGCGTATTTCTGGGCGATTTCTTCCCGGCTCTCCTGCGCTGTGGTTCCAGTTGTTACCCTGATTTCCTGCGCTGCTTCCGCGTAACCGTGGCAGGCTTTCAGCGCAAAGATGCAGCCGATGCTGTTTTTCTCGGTCGCTCCGTCAAACAATGCGGACTCACTTTCCATTTTCCACCTTTTAGCCGCTCGAGAATGTGCAGAACTTGTTCCGCCTCTAATTGTCCCATTTATCCATGTAGTGATGGTATCGTTAGCCACTCCCACCATGATCGCAAAATTTAAAATCGTAGGCTTTTTTTGATAACGATAGCATAAACCCGTGTATACATCCCACAACTGATCCAACAGCTCTATATTATCCAAATCTAAATTTGTACCAGTAACCCAGATTGTTTTGCGTTCTGCCGGATTAGCTTTAAACAGATGCATATAAATATGCTTCATCATTCCAGCAAAAGCGGAAGGATTCCCGATCATCTCTTCATGAGATATTCCAAGTTCATTTGTAATATAATCATCTGCATAGTATTCAATCCTATTCTTGTATATTTCAATATTATTCAAATTATTTTGAATATTAACACCATTATCATTTAACGTTTTAATATCATGTTTACCATTAGCCATATTACAAAATTCACATCCTTTTACATACTATATCAAATATTCCAATAATAAAACAATTAAAGGAATATAAAATAATTGTATTTATTTTTTAATCAATTATGTTATTCGGAAATATAAAGAAAGTCTTAAAGTAAAACATCTGTAGAATTAAAAGAAATATATTTAACTCCAGGAACTTAATCCAATAATAAAAACGCTGATATTTTAAAATCTAAAATATTAAGCTGATCGGATTATACGGAATAATAACACAAAAAGTCAAGATATAAATTTTAAAAATATTTTTATGATTATCTGGGAATTTAAGATTTATAAATATATTCCAGTCTGTTTATTATTGGATCGCTAGATATAATTTATTGGCTTACGATTTAGTGTATTATATGGTTTTAGTTTATGGCGGTTATATATAATTTACTGGCGGCAAAGCCGATTGGGGATCGTGGTAGTATGTAGCGTATTATTGTTATATTCACTTTATCGGTTTAAAGCGTTATTTGTTGGCAGTATTTAATTTACTGTGATTATATTTAATTTATCGGCGGCACCGCCGATCTACTTGGTTGGTAGTTTTGAGGTTTAGATCTGGATCGTGGTTGTATGTAGGTTACTACCGGGATCGTCGCTACACGACCGCAAGGATCTTAACGTCCAGCGGTCGAACGCTTACCGGATCGACGGTATGAGGCGATCTGATCTCTGGCTATAGGTGATCTAAAAAATCTGGTTTAGCCTCTGGCGTGAGATCCGATCGCTACCGACAGCGAAAACATAGGGCTTTAGCGAATCATTACCGCAAAAAGAATAAAAAACGCCATCTTTCGGGCTCTGCACGAAAGCCGAGGGGGAGTCCAAAGGGGGGCGAGGGACGCCCTCCTTTGTACTTGGCTAGCGACACAGTATATTATTATATATAAATTATATACAGAGATTAATATTCTTTTTTAGTAAAAGGGTGATTAAAAGATATAATAGATAATAGAGTTATTAAGGGGGTACGGGGGAGAAGAAGAGGAAGAAGGAAGAAAAGGAAAACTAAGGGGAAAACCCTTTTTTCTTCGACCTGCCACCGTTCGGGAAAGTTATTTTTTGCTTTTTGCGCTGTTACTGCCCTATCTGCTCTTGTTGGAATCCCGATCGTTATCTTCTGGGGTCTGGTGCTCTTCCGGGTGTGCATCCAGTCCAGAACGTGATCGCCTTCGCTGCTTTCTCTCGTTGGAATCATTCGCAGGGTTGCGGCGGCTTTTGGCTTGCCTAGATTTATATAGCTATCAAATAAAATTTTACGTGATTTTGCATTTTAATCTATCAAGTGGGTATTTTATCGACTTACTGATTTTTAAAGGCAAATTAAGATTTTAAAATAACGTCACTCAATAAACCAGATTGATCGCTTGCCTTGGAATCTCTGGCAGCAGTCTAGGCAAATCGCAACCTCTAGGGCAGAATCTAAAATTCCAGAAAACAGATCGCCCTTGCCTTGCTTGGAATCATGTATACACTAAATGATTTTTACATCAATTTGCTGTTTTAAAACACTTTATGAATATTTTACCGACTAGGCAACAAAAAACCAAAATTAGAATTTTAAACTAATATAATCAAATAAAGCCGATCCGCCTATCTGCATCGGCTTGGAATCAGATCGCCATTCCGGCAGAACCTACCAGGCTTTTATTGGAATCATCAAACATAGAATTTTAAGAAAAGTTTTATATAAATTTAATAATTAAAATTGGAGTATCGTTAAATATTTCACGCAAAAATATACTTGCGGCGTCCGGATGCATCCGATACCGGAACAAAAAATCGGACCGCCTGCAATAGCGATCCGAAATTATTTGAATTGTTTATGTTATTTATAAAATATTGGTGGGGCGGTTGCCCGCCCCGGTGGTTTCTGAGCTATTCAATCAGCTCTTTTTTAATTGTCTTCGATGCCGCTCTGAGTGTCATCGATAAGGCGGTCAACCATCTTTTCAGCCTTATCATATTCTTTGTGTTTGAGTGCTTCCCGCAGGTCTTTCAAGTCCTGCAAAAGTCTTCTTAAATAACTTTTAAATACGCTCATATCTTCGTTCATGTTTCTCCTTTCTCCGGCTCTGCGGTTATTGTCTCGGTTTCCCTCTGACAAGTATTATTATAACTTATTTCAGTTATACTGTCAATATCATCCATTGAGTTTTTCTTTTATTTCTTTCTCTTCTTCTGGGTCTTTTTCGTAATATAAAAGATGTTCCGGCTGCATATTCAAAATAGCACATATGCTATTTAACGATTTCATGCTTATATTAGCATTGTTTTCTTTTATTTTGCGCCATGTGTCCTGTGACAAAATGCCGCTTTTTTGTGCCTTGTATGCTGTCATTCCGGCAGTTTTAAGCGCCCCCGCCACGTCAAATTTAAAACGTATCATTTGCGTTACCTCCTTATATATAAAGGATACAGCAGCCCCCGCAAAATGTCAAACAAAAAATAACTAAAAAAAGTTGTGTTTTCTCTTGACTATAACTTATTTTAGTTATATAATAATGATAGTTAAAAGAAAAACATTCACACAGCCCCAAGGGCGGAAAGGTTAGAAATTATGAAAAAAATGATTATTGGATTTTTACTAGGTGTAGCAATGACGGCGGCGGTTCTGGGCGCGTATGCTCATTATAACATGGTCGCCATGAATCGCGTCGTGGACATCCAGACAAGCGACGAGGGCGCGATGATCGTTATTGATTCCGGCGACGGTTATTATTGGGAGAGATAAAAAAACGGGGATTTTTCCCCGGGATGCCCGAAAATTCGAAAATACCACTTGAAAACAGAGAAGCCAACAGCTATAATATACTTAACAGGAAAGCCGGAAAGAAAAGCATTTTTTCCGCCCCGGCGAATAAGAAACTATTAAAAAATAGCTGTCACGTGACTCGCCAAAGTACAGGACGGCTATTTTTTATGTCTATTTGAGTATATCAAGAATTAATCCGGCAACAGCAATAGCAAGCATTATTTTCTCATATGTGCTCATTTGCACCACCTCCGTATATGCTCGGAGCGGTGCCGCTCGTCCCCCGGCTCCCCGGTTAAGTACACTATATTCTATTTTCTGGAAGTATTTTCGAATTTTCCCAATATTAACAGCATAGCATTCATATAAATAAAACGCAAGCAAAAAGCCGGGAGGGTTTAGAACTCCTTCCCGGTTTCGCGATCTGTGAATGTGATTTTTAGATCGCAGTTTAAAATGTCCGCGATCTCATTTAATTCCTGCTCTCGGAAATTATCGCGTTTTAACATCTGATAAAAATTAGACGTTGTTTTGTTCATTTTTTTTGCTACTTCCGAAACGGGAAGATCCCGGAATCCGCAAATCATTTTTATTATTGGAGCCTGCATATATATCACCTTCTTTTTTATCTATTATGACAGCCCCAAGAACAAAAGTCAAACAAAATATTATTTTAAAATAACAAAATAGTTCTTGACAAGGTCAAAATATAACTATATAATATAACTATAAAATAACAAATTGAAATTTTGAAATAACAAGAGCAGAGCAAGAACATGAAAAAAAAGAACAGTATGAGAGCCACAAAAAGACATTTTTAGAAATCCGTGATTTCTTTTTGAAAAACCATGAAGATTTCGCCCTTGCAAAAGCATTTCATAAGCCTATGAAATTTTACGGAGAGCACACAAAAAAAGAATGCATTGAGATTTTAAGAGCAGAAGCAAACGCATAGAAAGAGGGGAAAACATTATGAAGTTATGGGAAATGATCGACGAAGCAAAAAGGCTTCTTGACAAAAACGACATAGCGGAAAGGCTCTATGATGCGGATCCAGAAAATGCAGAAGCTGAAAAGGCTTTTGATGAGTCCTACAAGGCATTTTGGAATGCTTACATGGCCGCGGTGAATTGTATTGTAGAGGTCACCGCCGGAAAGATTGATTTCAACCGTGCAAAATACCTCGTAACGATTAAATTAGATGAAATGAAAAGAAAGGGGATCTAAATCATGAAAAGATATAGAGACGAAAACGGGCGATTAGTTGAAAGCCTGGAAGAAATCAAAAAACAGACGGCACCGGAAGCAGCGAAATATTATAAAGTCGGTTCGATCTATCAGTATGCTGTTGATGGCCGTGAATATGTCTACCTGGAAAATGATGATTGCCTGGCATACTTCCAGAGTTTTGACGGCTACAACTTATTCATTCCGGTTGATTCTCTCGGCACATTCCTGCCGGAGGTGGCCGATGATGATCGGGTCTTAGTGCTTGTAGTTGATTAAAGGGGGTTAGATGTATGACTGATTTAATTTATGTATTGGCGGTATTCGCTGGCGGTTATGGTTTCCGGCTCTTGGTTGACTTCTTCCGGACCGGTGATCTTTAAAATTTAGGCAAGTTGGACTTTTACTGGGGATCGTTTCCCCGGTTGCCTTTTCCAAAAAAACAGAAAATGGAGGTATAAAACCATGAAAAAAATAAAACAGTTCTTGGAGGATTCCGGGATCGATTTCCGGGCAGCTGAATGGGGCGGATCGTATTTTGAGGACGATCGGAAAAATTGCCGGGTGTCTGGTCTCCTGGTGTCGTTTGATGGATGGCTTGATCCGGATGCGTCCAGTAAAAAAGCGGCGTTTTTGCAGCATATGAGCCGATGCCGTGCTTATGATGTCAAGCCGATTTGCAATTATGGGATCTATTCGTTCCGGGTCCTTTCGATATTTGATGCGGCTAGGCTGGATAAATATGATCGTGAGGTTTCCGACGCTGTAAATCTGTTCTGGGCGACTGAGCACGCCAAGCGGATGCAGGCGGCAATGATGGCATAATTTAGATCCGGCGGCTGGTGCCTGCCTTTGGGCGGTTCGATTCCGCCCGGATTTTTCAAAATTTCCTAGCGCCCAGGGTCAAGGGCAGAAAGGCAATCTATGCAGTTTACAGCATCGCGCGCAACCTTTAAGGGTGTATCTGGTTACATGGTGCAGCAGGTGCGCCCGGATGGTTCGATCGCTTCATCTCAGTTTATGGATGATTCCAGCTTTTCAGCATTCTTTACAGCTTTAGGCATTCAGCCGCTTATTCTGGATAACTAACGGGGGATCTATTCGATCCCTCTTTTTCTGATCGCTCTGACGGCTCTAGGCTGATTCTGGGCGGTTTTGTGATATCTTGGCAACGGGTCCGCTTCCGCTGCTTATTGGCAGCGTTTCCACTGTTCTGGGGTGTTCCTGGTGCTCTGTGGTCTGCTCCCGTCCCCGTAATTTGGGCGATCCGCAGATTTCCCGGGGTTGACTTAGTGCGATCCGTGGATTATACTGCTGATATACTGGCGGTAGTTTTATGGATAGATTCCACGCCCTGTTGCGGGTTTTGTTGTACTATGTTTAACGCGTTTAAAAGCCAATTAAAGCCGTTTTTCGCTTCTGTCGTACACTTATAAGCATAATACTATTCAAAACGATTCTGGGCGTTCTGGTGCTTTGTATGCATATGTTTATATAGTATTTCATCGCCGTTTTGGTTGTTGCCACGAATCCGGTTTATGCGTTGTATAATGTGGCTTGTTCCTGTCGCTGTGATCGGCTGTGCTGTAATCTTCTGCCATCCTGAGGATGCTACGCCGATCGTCTATTCCGACGCAAGGTTTCCGCAGGCTGTTAGCCTTTGAGCCGTTCCGCTTCTTCTGGCATCGCTTCCAATATTTCCGGCGATGCTCTGGATGCAGTCGCCGATCGTCTCATCCATCAACGACTCAACGGAAATCCAACAGGCTTCCAGAATGAATTGGGTCGATTTCTGGAGTCGGTGTCAAAAATCGAAAAAAATCGCACTTCAAAACGAAATTTCTAGACATATTTAGGGGGTAGGGGGGTATCAAAAGTAGCCCGATCATGGTGGCTGAAAAAATTTTTTTTGAAATTTTTCTGGGAAAATCAAAAAAGAGCAACCAAATTAATGATTGCTCTCCCCACTTGACTGGCGTACTTATAAATACGCTTAATACATAGTATCAGCTACCAAGCGTATACAGTCTATCTCTAGCTGCGATTTTATTATATGGAATAACTATGGGAATGTGAAGGATGTGTTAATTCTAAGTATGCTTAAGGTACGAACGACAAACACATTTACTATTATCTCCATGGTCGTCATCATACCACAACACATTGAAAACACTGCCTGTCATGTATCCGTACAATCTATGATTACCCGTTATCCGCAAAGAAATCAGCGCTTCAGCCTCTATATACTTTTCAGCCAATCTATCTTGTGCAATCTTGTTTAAATCATCCAAATCCAAAGAATGATTTTGTTTTTTGTCCTTAACAAGTATTTCACTCCAAGTTTGTGTTTCAAATGCTTTCAGCCTTGGTAATATTTCTGTCCAGATCAATTCACCCATGTGTCCTTGCGAAAAAGCCCACATTTCAGTATCTGAATTCGCAAATGACCATGCCGGCGTCTGCGAATAATATTGTGCAGGATCTCCACCTTGAGCAATGCTTTTACCTTTCGGAATTTCTTTTTGCTTTACTTGCTTATTTTTCTTAGAGCCCGCCATAATACAACGCCATGCTTTCTTTAGTAATCACATGATTACAGCCTGCTCCAGATGGTACGCCTTTTCTTGCGTTAATCCAAGGATCCTCCATGTGGGTAAGCTGACTTAACCACTGTGCATCATGACTACCATAATGTTCAAGTACCTTATCAATTGTATCTTTCTGGTCCTCGGACAAGTCGCCTATGCCTCCGGTTTCATCGCTCGCACTTGCAGAATAGTTTCCCTGTGTTTTATAAAACAACTCAGGACAAACCGGACCATTGGCCCATGCCTGAAAATCCTCATTAAATAAAGGAGCATCATCCCAAACAAGTGCCCATGCCTGAGAATAATAACATAGCTTCTGAAGCTTCATTGTTGACATAGAACCAGACTTCTCTAAGATGTATTTAGCTGTATCAAATACATTTGCCATGATTTCTCCTCCTCTCTTTTATTTATATTATAACATGGTTGTCAACTCGCCCGCAATCAAAAAGCCACTGAACTAATGTGCAGAAATTACCACTGTCGAAAATTCGACACTGGCATCTATTCTGATGCGAAACTTAGCGAAACTTAAAAGGGAGCCCTGGCACTGATGCCAAAACTCCCCATGTAAATACTAGGCGCAATATCTCATCGCGTACATCTTCACGATGTGTTCGAAAATTGCCTTGTGCTTAGGCTTCGCAAAGATGATCGCCAGCTTCGTTGTCTCGCTCTGGATAGCCGCCTTTGTGTTTCCAGCTCTCTCCATACGCTTAATCTTGTTCTGCTGCAACCGGCTCAGATTGGTGTGAGCCGTAACCTCCAGTTCCCCGTACAGTTTCGACCAGAGTTCCCGGTACTCGATCCCGCTCTTGATGGAAATCTCCCGGACCCGCGCATTGATCTCTGCTTTCCAATCAGCAATCGGCTCTGTGAAAATCTCCTTCATGTTCTGGACTGTGGTTTCCACCTTATCAATTTTATCCGCCTGCCGCTTCTGCTCCAGTTCGATTTTCGTCTGAGCATTGACTATCGCCCAGACCCTCTGCAATTCTGGAGACAAATTGGAATAATCAAATGCCCCCGTTCTGCTCTCCTTATACTTCTCTTCTACTTCGATAAAGTATCTGCGAACCTGCTTGCCTTTCTCGTTGCGCTCAAGCATCGCCATTTCCTTGGCGGTGTCGAGTTTGATGACGTATTCTAGCTTTGGCCTACCACCAGTAGGTTTTTCACAATTTTGTGAAAAACTCTGATAATCCTCTTTTTCTACTGCATCGCACTCGTTCAAACGCCCTTTTATCCAGTCAGTATATTGGCGCTTGCTTCCAAGACACTCATATAGTTCCGACCCATACACTACCTTCTCGCCTGTATCTGTCACATATACTGGAACCAAATCGTTCTCAATTACTCTGAAATCATCTGACATGGAAATGCCCCCTTTTCTGTCCAAAGATATACTCTAATTTGACTGGAAGGTGTAGAAATTTGTACGGCTCTATGTTTTTCTAAAATTTTAGAAAAACTCCCAAAACCATCATGCTCAATGGATTCGCAATCGTGAACCACAGCATTTTCGCCTCCATTTTTTATGGAAGCGCTCAAAAACGCTTTCCCTTCCGCAATACATTCTAAAGTATATCAATGCGTTCTCTTATGATCCCTGTGAATGTCCTCCACAATAATGTGGATATATCTCAGGATCTTCGGGTCGTCGATCTCTTCCAGCATTTTATTGATGTTTTTCTTATAATCCATTTTAAATTTACCTCCAAAAACAAAATTTTGTTGCCATCAGAGGTACGCAGTGCTATAATTTACTTACACTCTGATGGATTTCTGATGGGTGTGAATTTGGAGTAGCTGTTTTACTTTTAGCCGAGTTGCAGCTACTCTATTTTTTTACCACTTTATCAAAAAACTCTTCTACAGAGCGTTCAATTACTTCTGTGCGAGAAATATTTAATAAATCAGCACATTCTTTTAATTGACGATCCGTTTTTTCGGTAATGCGAAGTTGCAACCCCACATTCTTCGGAGTTCCGTTTTTTGGTGGTCTTCCCATTTTAGGCGACATCTGATTCCCTCCTTTTCTATTTTCGCCATGGCAAAAGTATAGAATATGCAATGGCAAAAGTCAACCCCTAATTTCAAAAAAATCAAAATATATTTTAAATGGTATCTTTACTTTGGTTTCGAGCTGATTCCATAAGTTTAATCAGCAAATCCATCGGCATAGTAGTTTCTTGAAGGTCTGCAAGCTGTTTTTCCCGCTCTTCATTAAGTTGGCATAATTTTGAAACCACCTCAATAACAGTCGGAATGGAAAAACTTCCCTCCATTAATAACTTAATTGAAGCATTAAACACGCAATCATCTTGATACTGTTTTACATATTTTTGATCGGCTTTTACTAAATCAAATATAATATTGTGTTCCATTACTTCTCCCCTCTCACTTTCCAAATTTTTGAATGTTTGAATGCACCATTCTGATTCCGCCCATAACAACCTCGTATTGAGTTTGCTCCAGCTGTTTGCAGCATTCATTGAGCAGCTCTTTATCCTGTTGGGTGGCTCTGACTATTATATATTCTTTCTTCGGATTGCTAGTCGGCCTGCCACGCTTTGCACTCACTTTTCTACCACCTCCCAATATTAATATGCTTATGTACGTATTATATTATAAATTATGTATATACATAATTCAAGGGATCTGAACTATTTTTGTATATACATAATTCAAAGACATCAACACACCTGCCAAAATTTGGAAATAGATATCGGATTGTACATGAAAAAATACAATATTTCTACTTGCGTGGAACAAATTGACACATTATACATATTCCAACAATGAAGGGAGGAGTGCGATGAGGATCGAACAGGACACCAACCAAAAGAAAGTTCCGCAGCCTTGGAAAAAATGGATCCTTCTATTAGCAATTATTCAGATCCTGACAGTGAGCCAGATGTGGCAGATGAACCAGAAGATTTGGAAGGCTTTGGTTCATCAGAGCCAAGATGTGATTCAGCTCGGGGATTGTTTGAGCGATCATCTGAGGAATGAGAATCGTCACATTGAAGCAATGAATCAGCTACTAGAGGAATGTAATCAGAGGCTGGAGGGGTATTTGAATCAGATTTCCAACTGATAGTCAATAGCATCTAAAAGTTCAAGCTAACATACACATTTTAATAAGGAGGATTTTATTGTGCAAACAGTACAGCTTTTTAAATCAGCGGATTTTGGGGAAATCAGAACACTTGTTTTGAACTCTGAACCCATGTTTTGTTTGGCAGATGTGTGTAAAGCATTAGATATTTCACACGTTACAGATGTAAAGAAACGTTTAAAAGAAGATGGGGTCGCTACTGCCGAGGTCATCGATAGCATAGGCAGAAAACAGTGTGCCACATTTATCAATGAACCAAATCTGTACAAGACAATCTTTCAAAGCAGAAAACCTTCTGCCGAACGATTTACCGACTGGGTTACATCAGAAGTTCTTCCGTCCATCAGAAAGAATGGTATCTATGCAACCGAGAACATCATCAATCAGATTCTGGAAAATCCAGATTTGGGAATCGAAATGTTCACTAAACTGAAAGAGGAACGTGCAGCTAGGGCAAAAGCTGAACAGCAAGCAACTCTTCTTCAAAACGAAAATGATCTGCTTACCCAGGAAGCATTAGAATGGGCGGACCGTCCGTTGATTAATGCATTGGTTCGTGCTTACGGTCATGGAATCGATGATTTCCCGCAGGGATGGCGGGACTTTAAGAAAGAGTTGCTGTATCGATATGGAATCAACGTTAATGCTAGAATTACAAATCATCTGAATAATTCCAATAGTAAGCAGAAGCCTAAAACGTTAGATATGCTGGATGATTCTGAATTGCAGAATGCTGTCACTACTGCTGTTGCTCTCTGCCGGAACGAATGTATTGATATCAGTGGGATTATCGAACAGAAGTTGAACAGAAAGGAGGAGATCGCATGAGAACACTAATCTATCATGCATCCACAGGTGGATTTTGGATTATGACCACATTGTGGGCATTGTGGCTTATTGGATATCCGATTTATCGAAAACTACGTCACAGGAAAATTCATGGGAGTGGTTCCTTATATGCTGATGGCCTGTTGCTTTTGTGTGTCCTTATGAACCTTTGCAACCTCATCATACATTACACAAAATAATGCATTTCATGTGGTGGTGGAATAGGTAGACACGCGGGGAGGGGTTCCGTAGTAGCGCTAAAGGCGTGAATCTGGTATGGGAAAGTAAGAAGTGTGAGCGGAACTGTGCATGGTGCAAATCCATGCCCACATGAAATTAAATTAAGAAAGACGAAAGGCGGGTCGAATATGACAAGTGCTTATACAGAACTTATCAAAAATGGAACAATTACATCTGGTGCGGGATTCCTAAAGGTTTGCTGCCGTGAATTTGGAGTTTGTGCCAATATGAAAGACGCTTCTCTCACATCCCCTATTCCAAAACATTTTGAAGCTGATGAGTTCTATAAAAAAGAATATGACAAGGCTGCCAGAGAATGGGCTAAATGGCAGAGAATTTCTCTCGATGAAGCAAGAAAGATCATGGTACTACAGCATGAAAAGGATTTAGAGTCAAAAAAGAAAAGTCTTATAGATTGGCAATTAGAAAATCAAAAATTCCAGAAAATCTTGCACGAAGTTGAATTCTGGATCGCTCCTACTCCGCAGCACGAAAATCTGAAAAAGTTTGCTTTAAGTCAGTTAAATTATGCTATGCATTCTCAACAATCCATTGACAACCTGCAAGCCAACATCGATGCAGCACTTAATACCAGCGTTGAGGTAGTAAAGGCATACGTCGAAGAACAAAAACAATGGGCTGAAATGAAGGTAGACCGAACTTACAAACAATGGGGTAAATCTATGAAAGATGCTGCCGACAAGAATGTTTGGATGAAACAGTTTTTGGACAGTCTGGAGCTCATGGAATCCAGAAAAAACAAAAAAACTATCTTCTTGATTGCCGGCCGCAGCGCTGTCGGAAAAAGTAGCCTTGCCAGAGAAGCGTGTAAACGCCTGGGGCTGAAAATGGTAAAATCATATACTACCAGACCGATGCGCCCCAATGAAGATTCAGAAACATCGGATCATATTTTCATTACGCCAGAAGAAGTTGAACAGTTTCGTCAAGATATCGTGGCGTATACTCGCATTAACGGCTATGAGTATTTTGTGACATCTGATATTTTAAGTCAATCTGATGTATATGTAATTGATCCAAATGGAATTGAAAATTTAATACAGAATGCCGGAGAATCATATAGATTTGTCCAGATTTATATATCTACTCCATATAAAATCGCCTTAGAACGCGCGATAAAACGTGGCGACAAGCACTTTGAAGAACGCAGAATAAGCGAAAATTCGCAGTTTAAAACATATGAGGAAAATAATTCGTGGGATTATTTTATCGAAAATATCGGGGACTTTGAAAGTGCTGTGGATATGCTTGCGGATATTATGAGAAATAGCCGGGAGGGGATAAATATTGAATAACTTACAGGTAATTGAATATAGAGGAAAACGTGTTCTGACAAGCCAACAGTTGGCGGAAGTATATGGAACAGACAGCAAGACAATCTCATACAATTTTAATTATAATCGTTCAAGATACATTGAAGGTAAACATTTTATATGCTTAACAGGTGATGAATTGAAGCGTTATAAAACAAATCTGGAAATTCACGAATCGTCTAGGATTAATAAATTATATCTCTGGACTGAAAAAGGTGCTTTTATGCACGCCAAATCACTCAATACTGATACAGCATGGGAAGTCTATGATCGCCTGGTAGACAGCTATTTCCAGAAGAAAAACGATGATGGCACACCGGTTACATATCGGGATGCTATTGCTCAACTCCTTGAAAGCCTTGACCGTGAAGAAGAGCTAAAACGTCAGCTTGATGTTAGCAAAGACTGGTATTCCATCAAACGTGTGGCAGCATTAAATGGTGTCAGCTGGAAAACATTCAAATGGCGAAAACTAAAAGCTGCCGGGGAACGTCTTGGATATGAAGTCAAAAAGGTATTTGACGCCAATTATGGAGAGGTCAATACTTATCACAAAGACGTATGGGCGGCAGTATATCCTGATTATGAATTGTAGGTGCACAAAATAAAAAACTGGCAATCGTTATGCGAAAGCCAGATGCTCATTCTAAACGTGTTAGACGAGTTATCATTATTATACATGAAAGGAACAAAGGATGTCAATGAATACCATTAAAATCAAATACCTGAGTAATGAAATTGAAAAAATCGAAAAAATCACTGTAGGCGATTGGATCGACCTTAGATGTGCCAAAGAAACTGTTTTGAAAGGCGGTGAATTTGCTCTGATTCCTTTAGGAGTGGCAATGCAGCTTCCAGAAGGATATGAGGCTCTGATGGTTCCACGTAGTAGTACATTTAAACATTTTGGCATTATCCAGACTAACAGCATGGGCGTTATTGATGAATCATATCGTGGAGATAACGATCAATGGCATTTCCCAGCATACGCGATGCGAGACACGGTAATTCATATCAATGACCGTATTTGTCAGTTCAGAATTGTAAAGCATCAACCGGAAATTGAATTTCAGAAAGTAGAAGATTTAGGCAACCTCGACAGGGGAGGAATTGGTTCGACAGGGAAAAATTAAATTATTCTAAATTTTTTTATACATCTATTAATGCCGTCCGTGGTGTGGTACAATTTTTATAAAAGAACGGTTATGTTATGGTTTGAGTTGCCTTTTCTTTAACCGTAATATGGCGTCTTAGACTGTTCTAAGGCGCCGTTTTTAACTGTTCTAAATCAAAAAGGAGGATTGATTATGGCATACATTAAAAAGAAAAGTGAATCAGCCTACCTGATAACTGTCAGCTGTGGGCGTAATTCAGTCGGTAAGAAAATAACCCGATCTGTGACATTCACACCTGAATTGTTGACGAAAACAGGCAAGCAAAAAGCCAGAACTGTCATAGAACGAGAAGTCAATGCATTTGCAGCCGACTTTGAACGCAAGATATTAACGGGGCAGTACACAGACGGGCAAACTATGACATTTGAGAAGTACGCCGCCAAGTATCTGGCAGAATACGCCGAAGAGAACCAGGCACCGCGAACGCTACAATCTACTCAATCAGCTATCAATGAATTTATAAGCGCGTTCGGATATATGACGCTGGAAAACCTCACGCCGCTCTATTTGCAGGAATATGTAAATACTCTGCTGAAGCGTAAAAAGTCGGACGGTTCCGGGGAAACGCTCTCATGTGGTACGGTCAAGCGTAAAGCCGCAGTTCTGTCTGCTATGCTCTCGCAGGCTGTCCGCTGGAATCTTCTAACCGCGAACCCGATGGAGCGCGTACAGATAAAAGCACCGGACACGCCAGAAGACGAGAAGATCGTGTTCTTCTCGCAACCGGAAGCTGAACACTTTCTCGAAGCTCTGAATAATCCAGCCTATTACACTGCATCCGGAAGGCTGGCACACCCGCTCAACACCACGGCGCAGCGCCTCGATGATCTCAGGGCAAACCGACGCAGCATGACACAATATAAGTTTTTCTTTTACCTGGCAATTTTTACCGGATGCAGGCGAGGAGAACTCATCGCCCTCACATGGGATGATCTGAACTTCGAAAAGGCAACTGTCAGCATAATGAAAAGCGTTTGCCGCGTAAAGAAAAAACTCATCGTGAAGAGCACTAAGACGAAAAAGTCCGCCCGCCTTATCTCGCTTCCGGCGATCGTTCTCTCACTGGCGCGGGAATGGAAGGAAGAACAGGCATATTACAGGCTTTCGATTGGCTCCCAATGGAAAGACGGCGGTTATATCTTTACCCGCTGGAATGGGGAAATGATGGGACTTGAAACGCCTTACCAGATTTTACACCGCGTTATCAACAATTACAACGCCGCCCAGACAGATGAAAGCGCCAGACTACCGCTTATTCCTCTCCACGGGCTCAGGCACACCGCCGCCACCCTGCTGATCGGTTCAAATGTTGATATTCGCACGGTTTCAAGCCGATTAGGACATGCCGACGTAACTACAACACTAAATATTTACAGCCATGCTCTAAAAGAACTCGACCGAAAAGCTGCTGATACTCTGGAAAATGTTCTGACGAACAAAGCCTAACTTTTCTGGATGGTCGATAAGTGGTCGATAAGATTGCAAAAATCCGCTCTTTGCGGACAGAATTTTTTATATCCGGGCATAAGAAAAACCCTTGATTTACAAGGGTTTCCACTCATCAGCTCCCTGCCGGACTTGAACCGGCGACCTACGCATTACGAATGCGTCGCTCTACCAACTGAGCCAAGGAAGCTTGTCAAAAACTGACCTAATCATTTTACTATACTTTTAGAAAAAAAGCAATAAAAAAATATTAATTTACTATTTAATTCATTAGAGAACAGACGAAAATAAAAAGAATAGACCATAACAAATGTAAAGATATCACTGCGTAGAAAATGCCTGTTCGGCATTTTTACTTGCTCTCACATTACATTTGCAATGGTCTATTCTTTTTATTTTCTGTTTGTTGGATCCAGAAGGAATGAATGCAATAGTCTTTGGAGAGATAATGGGGAATGGTCAGGAGTCTGCTTCTTGCTCGGAAGATATCTCTGTCTGGGATTTTTATTGTTCTGTTCCCACATTACATTTGCTATGGTCTATTATTTTTATTAACCACTATATTGTAGCGATATATCATTCTTCTCAAGAGAGATATATTAGAATATACGATAAATATAAAGGAAATTTCTTTAATATTGGGGAAAATGACAATTTCCTTTCTCTTTACTGCTCGTTAAAGAGGGAAAATAAGCTTCTGATAAGATTACCTTCCGAGTAAGCAGTAGTCTTCTGGTCTCTCTCCCATCTCCCTCCCAAAGACTGTTGCATTCATTCTTTCTGGAGCCAAAACACAGAAAAAAGAAATACTACCCTATCCCAGATGCGGCTTCGGAGCGTGTTTTAAGATGCGGACAAGCATCTTAAAACACAGCGACTATAGAGCAGATGGGATAGGGTAGTATTTCTTTTTTCGTCTGTTTTTATCCGAATCACTAACAGTACATTAGTAATTATTTATCTCCAAAGTATCTCTTAAGTAATCCTTCGAATGCTTTTCCGTGTCTAGCTTCG
>OGWZ01001804.1_pt1 | contig 18700 bp, 19 predicted proteins | sample 1576141 | NCBI WGS metagenome assembly OGWZ01 (sample SAMEA3541512, study PRJEB24748) | human gut metagenome | biome: human gut; feature: human-associated habitat; material: faeces | place: China | collected 2012
TTGCATTTATTGGACCATTTCTCTGGCGTCGGCGAGCAGCTGCTGGAATTCGGCGTCATCGCGGAGAAAATCGTATTCCGGCTGGGTTTCCAGCTCGCGGATGAAGGCACTCGTGAACGCTGGTTCGACGCCCGGCAGTTTGCCAGCTTCGGCGAGACGATAGAAGAGCGGCGAATCGTCGCCGTTCCACGGCGTGCGCAGCACGTCAAAAATGCTGCGGATGTGGCTGAGCGCCGCTGGCGCGTCTTCGCGGGGGAGGGCGGCGACGAGCTGCGGCGAGACCTGATCGACCGGCCAGAGCGCGAAGAGGGCGTAAAGCTGGCTGGAAACGTCGGCGATGGCCTGGGCTTTGTCGGCGTGGCCGGTTTTCGTCTCAAATTCGATGAGCTGCTGCAGATGGCCGTGGAGCATCACGATCTTTGCGAGCACCTGCGCTTCTGTTTGCAGCGCTGCGCCATCGTGATCGCCGCGGTGGGCGAGCAGCCGTATCTGGAGCATGTCCTTATCAAAGCTCGCGTCTGGCAGTCGGGTGACGAGTTCCTCGGCGCGGTCGTAGTTGCCCTCGGTGATCTCCAGCACCGCCAGCTGGTAGCAGGCCGCTGTGCGGTAATTCGCGTCGTCGCTTTCGCTGGCGCGGGTGAACCAGTCGCGGATGCGCGCGCTGTATTTCTCGCGCCCTTCCGGCGGGACGGCAGAGAGCGTGAGACTGGCCGAAAGCAGCGTTGCGCAGGTGTAGAGCAGCGGCGTGCAGTGTGGATAATCGCGGATCTTTTCCTGCGCATCTGCGAACGCTTCGGCGATCTCGCCAGTTATGGCGCGCTCGTAAAGGGCGTTGACAAAGTTTGCGATCTCGATCTCCGTGAGCTCTTCGTGGAAGGAAAAGAGCGTGTTCATGTCGATCTCCAAAAGCCGTGCCAGCGCCGGCAGGAGTGTGATGTCTGGAAATGAGCCAGCGCGCTCCCATTTATTGACAGCCGGCGCTGTCACGCCCAGTGCGTCAGCGACCTGCTCCTGCGTGAGGTTGTGGGATTTGCGGTAAGTGCGGATCTGTTCACCAATGTTCATGATGATGACCTCCTGTGAATTTTTCAGGATCCTGTTGTGTTCATTATACAGGAGCGTCGCCGGAAAAACCATTGAGCCGTCGTCAGGATCGCGGTTAAAAATTTTAACCAGCGCTCAAAAAAAGACGCCCCGCGAGGGACGTCTGAGTGATCAGCCGATGCCAATGAGCGCCAGACAGAGCTTGAGCACGCCAGCGAGGACCATCACCGGCACAGCGCCGATCTTGGTCTTGCGCAGGAGCACGACGGAGAGCACGAAGAGCGCGATCATGAGTCCGTTCGTGCGGGCAAAATCGATGGCGCCGATGACAGCGTCGCTGCCCCAGAACGCGGTGACGAGGATCGAAACCCCGGCCGAGCCGATGAGGGCGACGGTGGCCGGGCGCAGTGTCGAGAGGATGCTCTTGAGGCCGCTGGCGTTTTTGTATTTGAGATAGAGGATGGCGAGGATCGTCACGATGATACAGCTTGGCGCCACACAACCGGCAGTCGCGACGATGGAGCCAGGAATGCCTGCGACTTTCGTGCCGACAAAGGTGGCGGCGTTGAGGGCGATCGGCCCCGGCGTCATCTGGGAGATCGTGACCAGATGGGTAAATTCATCCATTGAGAGCCAGGCGTTGTTATTGATGACCTGTTCCTGGATCAGCGGCAGCGCTGCATAGCCGCCGCCGAACGCGAAGAGCCCGACCTTGAAAAAGCTCACGAAAAGCTGGAGATAGATCATCGCTCCGCCTCCTTTCGCAGGAGCAGCGTGCGGATGATGCCGAGCACGATGCAGACGAGGACGACGTCGATGACGCTGACGCCGAAGAAGCAGGTGACGATGAAGGAGACGACCATGATCAGATCGGCGAAGGGCGAATGCCCTTTGACAACACCGGCGGCCATGTCGTAGACGACAGAAGCGATGACGGCGCCGACACCAGCCTGCATCCCTTCGAGCAGCTGGGCGACAACGAAATTATCGGCGAAGGCGTCGTAGAAAAAGGAAATGATCGTGATGATCAGAAACGGCGGCAGCGCCGTGCCGAGCACAGCCGCCAAGACGCCGGGAATGCCGCGCAGCTTGTAGCCAGTGATGACCGAGCCGTTGACAGCGATCGGCCCCGGCGCCGACTGAGCGATCGAGACCATGTCGAGCATTTCGTTTTCTTCGAGCCAGTGATATTTATCGACGAAGCGGTCCTTCATCAGCGTGATGATGACGTAACCGCCGCCAAAAGTGAACGCGCTCAGCGTGAACGTGGCGCAGAACAGCTTGAACAGCGAAACTTTTTCTTCCATAGAACTCCTCCTTTGTGCAGTCTATTTAGTATAGACCTTTTCGCGTATATTGTACACCAAAGGATTTTTTATCGTCGTAAAATGAACACAGCCGCACGCGTGAGTACGTGCGGCTGTGATTGAAAGCTGTTCGCGCGAGAATCATTGACAAGCGTCCGGCGCTCGGATACAATAAAGTTGTCCCGTAAGGGACAGGGGCATTGCCATTTTATAACGGTAGGCGGTTTGCTACACTTCCGAAAGGGGGTGAAGCGTATGCGCATTACGTTGCATATAGGGGCTTACACAGTCACCATCATCGTTAAACGCAGAAACCGCCACTCGGCAAAGTGACGGCTTCTGTGACATTCGTCATAGTTGTTTCTGATCGAATCTGAGCAAACCGCTTATCGGCAGTGCCCTTTCTGTTTATAGTTTACCATCCGCCAAAATTTCTGTCAATGTCGGCAGAAGATTTGTAGCGGATTTTTTGCGCCAGAGATCTTTCTGCGCGAGCGCAACGCGCCTTCACATTTTACAAAAAACAACTTCTCACTCCTCACTCCGAACAAGCGAAGCGCGTTCGGCCCGAAGGGCTCACTCCTCACTCTTCTCACCGTACCTGGCTTTTGCGGTAGATGCGATAGATGAGCGGAATGAGGAGGAGCGACAGGACGCTGTAGAGCACGAAGAGCACAGGCACGGAGCTGATGATGTGGTCGAAAATGGTGTAGAGGTTGAAGTTGTCGGGGGTTTGGAGTTGGTTGAGCTGCAGCAGCTGGGCTGGCAACAGACCGATAATCTGAGACAGCATTTCTCCGTTGGAGAGAAGGCTTTGAACGAAAGTGGCGGCGAGGACAAAGATGTAAGGCACGATTACGGCCACCACCTGGGAGCGGGTGAGGACACTCACGATCATGGCCAAGAGCGCGAGGAAGAGAATCCCTACATAGCCGCCGAGCACGGAGAGGGCGTAGACCTGGCCAATGGTGAGATTGTAGAAGGATTTCCATTTGATGAGCTGGAAGGCGCCACCTGCGCCGTCAGCGCCGAGAAGCGCAAGCCCCACGACCGTGTAGATGGCGATCGCTGCCCAGTAAATCACCGTGGTGGTGACGAGGCCCGAGAGCAGTTTGGCGCGCACGGCCTTGTTGCGGCCGAGCTTGGCGGAGAAGAAGATGGCGTTCGCTTTCAAACGGTGCTCACTCGGGAAGATGCCGCTGACGAGGAAAATGATGACGAAGAGGAGAAACAGCACCAGCGTTGGCGCGTAGTAAATCAGCGTTTCCCAGCCGTCGCTGTACTCGTAGTAGAGGGGCGTGTCCATGGCTTCATATTGGCTGACGAGAAAATCCTTTTCAGCGGGGGAGAAGGTGATTTCCGGACGCGAAAGCCAGTCTTTGACATTTTGCACGCGTAGGTCGTAAAGCTGGTCGGCTTCGTCAGGCGTCAGGGTGTTGATGCGGTAATAGTCATACCCGTCAAGGCCGTCGTAGGTTTGCGCGATGAGACCACGAATGGTGGCGTAACCCTGGGTGTCGTGGTAGGCGGCGTTCTGGCGCTGAATGTCGGTGGAATTGTAGTCCTCTGAGGAGATGATCTGCTGGTTGACGTCGATGGCGCGCGTGATCATCGCCTGATCGATCGGTCCGGCCCATTCGTTTTTCGCGTCGCGCAGGTCGCGCGCAGCCGTCGGACCGGTATGAGAGTCGCCATTTTCGTCGGTGTAGCTCACTTGCAGCGTGGCGCTGTAGCAGATGACTGCCAGGCCAATGGCCAGCACGATGAGAGCGATCTTACCACCGGTGCGGCCGAAAATTTTCTTCAGTTCATAGCGCAGCATCCTGCTCACCTCCTGTTTCTCCGAAATGATAGAGGAAAACATCTTCCAGTGTCGGTGTTTCAAGCACAGCGTCGGGCGTTGGACGCACGGGCGCGACAATGCGCAGCTCGGCGCCGTCGTGACCAGCCTTGATGTTGGCGACTTTGAACTGCGCCACATAGCGGCTGACCTCGGCGCGTGGCACCTGACAGCGCCAGACCTGGTCGCGCATGTTACGGATGAGCGCTTCGGCGCTGCCCTGATCGGTGATGCGTCCGCCGTTCATGAGCCAGATTTCGCTGGCGATGTATTCCACGTCGCTGACGATGTGCGTCGACAAGAGCACCAGCCGATCTTCTGAGAGCTCGCTGATGAGATTGCGGAAGCGGATGCGCTCATTGGGGTCGAGGCCCGCTGTCGGCTCGTCGAGAATGAGGATGTGCGGGTCGTTGAGCATCGCCTGAGCGATGCCGGCGCGGCGCTTCATGCCGCCTGAGAGGCGCTTCATTTTGCGCGTGGCAACCTTATCCAGACCAACCTGATGGATCAGGCGTTTCACGCGGTCGCGGGCGACAACGGGACGCACGCCCTTGATCGCAGAGATGTAGAGCAGATAGTCGCGAACGCTGAAATCCGGGTAAAAACCGAAATCCTGCGGCAGATAACCGAGCAAGTCGCGATAGGCGGCGTCCATGGCGAAAATATCCTGGCCGTCGCAGGTGATGGTGCCGCTCGTAGGTTTGAGCAGCGTGCAAAGCATGCGCATAAGCGTTGTCTTGCCGGCGCCGTTGACGCCAAGCAGGCCGTAAACGCCGCTGGTCATTGTGAGGGTGACGCCCTCGACAGCGGCGAAATCGCCGAAGCGCTTGCTGATATTATTCATACAGAGTTGCATGTGGGTTGACCTCCCAAAGTTTGGTGGATCGTTTGATCCAGTGAATGATGGTGAAAGCGAGAAAAACCATGCTCAGCCCGAAAAGCGCGAGCCATACCGGTGTGGCGATGGCTTCGTAAAGACGATCGTTGAAGAGCAGCAGCGCCCAGAGCCCGCTCCAGAAGAGGCAGACACCTATGGCTGCGAGGCTGCTGTTTGAACGTGCGTTGGAAAGTGCCGCAAAGCACAGGCAGGCTGTCACGGTGAGCGGAAAGAGAAACTGCGTCAAGAGCGTCACGAAGGACAGCGAGAGCGTATGCGACACGGCACCGCAAAACGCAGTCAGAATAGTGATGTCAACGAGACCGGTCAGAAACATGCGCGCCGCGTAAATGTGGCGCAACGTGTAGTGGGTGGTGCTCTCGATTTCCATGCATTGGTATGTGCGGTTTTTCGCCAGCTCAGGGATGAGCAGAATCACAAAAAGTGAAGCCGTCAGCCCCAGGCTGCGGGCGATGAGAAGGTTGTCGGTCATCTGTGGCAGCGCCCACCAGACCAGCGCCAGCCACCAGCGTTTGTGAATGAGCGCGAGCTGAATGCGCAGGAAAGTGTGCGTGGCCATCGGCATCTCTGATTCTGCGCGCACAAAGCTTGCGCGTGCGGCAGCGACCGTCGCCTGCACATGTTCCTCGCGCGGCGGGATGGCCGTGTGTTGGCTGTCAGTGTTCAACAGTTCGTCCAGCGTCATGATCGAGCGCCTCCCTTCCGATGCATTCCTGAAGTTTTGCTTTCGCCTGGCGCAGCCGGTATTTCACCAGCGGCAGGCCGATTTCGAGCACGTCTGCGATCTCGCGCAGCTTCAGTCCCTGATAATAGTGGAGAATAATGACTTCACGCTGCTCTGGCGCAAGCTGGGCCAGCGCCCACTCCAACAGCAGATGTGTGCTCGCGGCTGCTTCCTCGTCCGGCGCAGCGCCGGCGGCCACCGTGAGCACTTCCGTGTCGAGGGGCACTGGGCGCCGCTTTTTGTAGTGGTTGCGGCAGAGATTGGCAGCAATCGTGTAGAGATAGTTCTTCGTTTTTCCCTGATAGCGATATTCCGACAGCTTCGCAAAGAAACGCACAAATGTCTCCTGTGTCAGATCCTCTGCTTCCTTGCGGTCTGCGCAGTGAAAGGTGCAGTACTTGAGAATGTCGCCATAATATTTGCGGACGAACGCGTCAAACGCCGCGTCGTCGCCCTGCTTCATTTTTCGAATGGTGAAAAGATCTGCGTCCACGACATCCTCCTTTCCTGCATGAGATTGCAAAACGTTTTGCCCGCCACTTTGGCGGCTCTACATACTATAACAACTTTGAGAGAAAAAAAGATAGCCACCGCAGAAAAATTTTCCGCGCGCATGAAAAAAGAGACCTGCGTGTGCAGGTCCCTGAAAAATAAAGCGAGATTCTATCACTTAGCATCGTGAACTGTCGCCTGTGCATCCGTGAAGAAAGCGTGCAGGCGCTGACAGCCTTCGTCATTCATGGGGCTGTGCCAGAGGACGCGGCCATTCTGGATGAAGAGCAGGTAAGTGCAGCATTGATAGATGAGCTCTGGATCGTGGGTGATGATGAAGAGCGTTTTTCCCATCGCTCGCAGCGTCTGGAGTTCATGGGCAACTTCCAGCATGTGTCGGTAATCGAGTCCGCTGGTCGGCTCGTCAAAAACGAGCAGCTGCTTATTCGAGGCAATGGCGCTGCCGATAGCGACGCGTTGTTTCTCTCCGCCGGAGAGGCTCATGGGATGGCGCTGTTCCCTGTCGCTGAGTCCGAGATCATGGAGAATGGCGCGGGCTTTTTCTTTATCTGTGGCCTCGTTTCTACCGTCCATGCTCAACAGGAGCTCGTCAAGAACATCCTCGGTAAAGAGCTGGTGATTGACGTCCTGCATGACGAGATAGGAGAGAAGCAGGCGCTGTTTTGTCGTGTAGGTCTGACCGTTCATGGTAAGGATGCCCTGAGCGTGTTTGTCAAGACCGCAGAGGCAGCGTGCGAAACTGGATTTTCCGGCGCCGTTATGACCGATGATGCCGATGATTGCGCCCTGTGGAAGCGTAAGCGCTGGGATGTCAACGACATTTGGCCCGCGTTTCTCATAAGCAAGGGAGAAATCTTGCAGGTGCAGCGTGGCGTCGTTGGTGTCTGACTCAGCCTGTGGTGTGAGTCGGAATGGGTCCAGCGCGCGCAGGCCCATTTCTGAGAGGTGTTGCGGGGATAGTGACTGGAACTCGGTCCGAGTGAAGATGCGTGCGATGCGTCCGTCCTTCAAATAAACGATGCGGTCGGCGAGCGGCACTAGGTAGTAGAGTCGGTGCTCGGCGATGACAATCGTTTTACCGGATACCTGCCAATGACGAATGACCTTTGTGAGATCGCTGATGGCTGCAATATCCAGATTGGAGGACGGCTCATCCAGCACGATGATGTCGGGCTGAATGGCGTCTGCAGAGGCGCAGGCGATTTTTTGCTTTTCACCGCCGGAGAGCGCGAAAAGACTACGGTTCAATAAATTTTCCAGATGAAGCGCACGTGTGGTATTTTCCAGCCGTCGCTGCATTTCCGGTACAGGCATACCCATGTTTTCACAGCCGAAAACAATTTCGCTGGTGGTGTCCACATTATAGAACTGAGTGCGTGGATTCTGGAAAACGGAGCCGATACGGCGTGCGATGTCGTAGAGGGGCAACGCGGCCAGCGCCTGACCGTCCAGCAGGACCTGCCCTTCCAGGTGGCCATCGTAGTAGTGGGGGATGAGGCCGTTGATGAGACGGGTCAACGTCGTTTTGCCACAGCCGGATTCACCGCAGAGCAGCACCGTTTCTCCATCCTGAATTGTGAGGTCGATATGCTGTAATTGACTGGCGGTGTCGTGGCTGTCGTAAGAAAAAGATACATTTTTCAATTCGATCATGTACATCCTCCTCACCATTGGCCCCAGAAAAAAGTGAGCAGCAGCATTACGCCGGCGATCAAAACGGTTATGACGTCATAGGCGGTGAATCCCACCCTGGTGATATTTGTGTGTGGTGCAGGATTGTCCAGTCCGCGTGTCAGCGCCGCAGCGGAAAGATCTTCGCCGATTTTCACCACGGAAATCATCAGCGGGATGAAACGGTACTCGATGAGCGCCGCGGGATTCTGCCAGAATTTCTTCGTGCCAAACTGCACTTCGCGCATGCGCATGGCGTCTTTGATGGAAGCGGATTCTTCTTGCATGGTTGGGATGAAACGGAAGAGCACCGATAACGGAATCGTAATCTTGCGACTGATGTGCATGCGACCGAGTGCGGTGATGCATTCGCTGGCGGTGGTTGAGCGGATGATGTAGGCACCCATGGCAAAAGCTGGAAACAAACGCAGCACCAGTCCCACCAGCAGCACAACGAGCATATTGACGATCATTGGAAAATGCAGCGTGTTCTGTATAGCCTGTACGACCAGTCCCAGTGAGAAGAGCACGGCGAAAATGATGGCGGTTTTATATTGACGGCAGGTCAACAGCAGCACGAAGGGAATGGCCGCCACCGCGATCATAAATGCCGTGTGGCTGTAGAGAAATTCTGCCGTTGCCACCACAGCCATTAATAGCAATTTGGTCCGTGGGTCAAGATGAAAGCCAGTACGTGGCGCCGTGGCTGCCTGCAACTGTTCCATCATGCGATACCTGCTCTCTCAAAATGTTTTTTGAGCATCTTTCGTCCCAGGAAAGCACCGATCAGACCGCCGATAAAGAGCAAGGCGAAACCGATGAAAAACATCTGGAACGGCATCAGAGATTGCAGTGTTTCGGCGTATTGGTCGCCCATGGAGCTGTGGATGTTGGCCCAATAAGCCTCTCCTGCAAACCAGAGGTTGGCCGGGCAGCCCATAATGCCCAGACAGAAACAGGCGTAACTCAGCGCTGTTACTCGGAATTTTTGGTAGCCACCGGCTCGGAGCACCACATCGGCGAGCAGACCACCGAGAATCCAGCCAACCAGACCGAGCCAACCGTAACCGATGAGATAGAAAAAGATACCGCCGATAATGCCAGTGATGGTCAGCATGCCGAACTTGCGAATTTTCGTGTAGTAGAGCATCATCGGAATGCCACAGACAATGGGCCAGACGAGAAAGAGAAACGGATAGACGACGGGGAGCGCCGTCAGCAGCCCGACGACGAAAAAGATGACCAACGTCATGGCCGTATAGATACCGACGTTGATGAGATCTTTGCCGGTGAGTTTGTTGATGGTTGTCATTAAAATCATCCTTTCGAAAAATATTAGAAATTGCTAACTGCTGTTTGTGAAAAATGGGGATTAGATCCCCAATACAGAGTACCAGCCTGCACTGAAAAAAGCCGCCAGAGTGTGTGTATATTTGAGCGCCGCTTCTTTTGGGTAGTGGTGCATGACGATTTCAGCGATGGATGAGTAATAGGAATGAATCAGCATGTGCCATTCGTCATCCTCGAGCGTATTAAAAACAATGCCCTGCACTTTGAGCTGTGCGAGAAACTTGTGGGTTTCGGCCACTTCCAAACGTACCACATCGTCTAAAAATGAGGCGTAGCGGGTGCCTGCGGAGCGCATCAGCAAGAGCTCGAAGACATCGAAATGATCGTAGATGTATTCGATGATGGTGCTGAGCGTCTGCTCCGACAGCGTCCACAGTTTTCGCAGATCGTCGCTTTCAGCGAGTGCGTAGTGTTGCGCTACAGAGGTGTCATACATTGCTGTGATGGTCTGAACGACTGGTTCGACCAGCTCGCCGAACATGGCTTCCTTATCTGCGAAGTGATTGTAGAAAGCACCATTGGTGACGTGTGCATCCTTGCAGATTTCGCGGATGCTGGCGCGTTCGAACCCGTTTTCAAGAAAATGGCGTTTCGCGCAGGCCAATAATTTCTCGTGTCTCTGTTGAAAATTTCCTGACATGGTGAGGTCCTCCACCTGTATGAAAAATTACAGTGTAATATTACACTGTAATATTATCATGGCGATTTCAATTTGACAAGAGATTCTGTACGATTTTTGTCAGCAATTTTGGCCGCGAGCGGTGTTGTTTTCTCACCGTTAGAGGCATAGAGCGTGCAAAAACACCCTGGAACTGGCGCATGTGCGTTGGTTCCAGGGTGTTGTTGGATACCAGCAATTACTTGCCGTGCTTGATGGAGGTCAGAAGGCCGCCTTCGAGCAGGAGGCGTTCCTGGCGTTCGCCGAGCTCAAGGTTGAGTTCGTAGGTTTTGCCGGTGGTTTCGTTTTTCACGGTCACCTTGCGCGCCTTGATCTGCGCTGGCAGGTCGCTGAAGCTGAGCACGTCGCCGAGGTTGAAATCGTCGTAGTCGGCAGGATTTGCAAAGGTCATTGGGATGATCGCGTTGTTGATCAGGTTGGCCTTGTGGATACGTGCGAAGCTCTTGGCGATGACGGCCTTGACGCCGAGATAAAGTGGCGCGAGGGCTGCGTGTTCGCGGCTGGAACCCTGGCCGTAGTTGTCGCCGGCGACGATGATCGGCGCGTATTCCGTGCCCTGCATTTCCTGGCAGCGGCTTGGGAAATCGGCGTCGGATGGCGTCAGGCAGAAGTTGGCCAGATGCGGAATGTTGGAGCGGAATGGCAGGAGCGATGCGTTGGAAGGCATGATGTGGTCGGTGGTGATGTTGTCTTCCAGATACGCAGCGACTTTGCCGCTGAGGGTTTCAGCGACTGGTTCGCCCAGTGGCACGCCCTTGATGTTTGGCCCTTTAACGAGCGGCGTGTGGCCGATCTTTTCGTCGCTAGGGAAGATGAAGAGATGGTCGTCGCGGTCGTAGCGTTCTGGCACCGTCACGCCAGCGAGGCGTTCGTCGCCGGCTGGGCTCGTGAGCACGCCGGTGATGGCAGAGATCGCTGCGGTTTCAGGGCTGACGAGATAAACCTGGGCGCTCTTGGTGCCGCTGCGGCCGAAGAAGTTGCGGTTGAAGGTACGCAGGCTGACGCCGTCGGTGTTTGGCGCCTGGCCCATGCCGATGCAGGGACCGCAGCCGCATTCGAGGATGCGCGCGCCAGCTTCGAGGAAGATGGAGAGAATGCCATCGCTGGCCATCTGCTTGAGGATCGTGCGGGAGCCTGGGGAGATGACGAGGCTGACATTTTCAGCAACCTTCTGGCCCTTGAGGATGGCAGCGCAGCGTGCCAGATCCAGATAGGACGAGTTCGTGCAGCTGCCGATGGCGACCTGGTTGATCTTCATGCCGGAGAGGCTTTCCACGGTGACAACCTTGTCCGGGCTGTGTGGGTAGGCGGTCATTGGTTCGAGAGCGCTGAGATCGACGTGGATCGTTTTCAGGTACTGGGCGTCGTCGTCAGCAGCCAGAGGGATCCACTGATCGCCGCGACCCATGCTGTCCATGTAGACCTTGGTGTTTTCGTCGCTAGGGAAGATCGAGCAGGTGGCGCCGAGCTCTGCGCCCATGTTCGTGATCGTGGCGCGTTCTGGAACGCTCAGGGTTTTCACGCCGTCGCCGGTGTATTCATAAACCTTGTTGACGCCGCCCTTGACGGTTTCCTGCTGCAGCACATAGAGAATGATGTCCTTCGCAGAAACGCCGGTGCGGAGCTTGCCAGTCAGGCGCACTTCGATGACTTCCGGGCAGGTGATGTAGTAGCTGCGGCCAGCCATGGCTGCGGCTACGTCAACGCCGCCGGCGCCGATGGCGATCATGCCGAGGCCGCCGCCAGTTGGCGTGTGGCTGTCGGAACCGATGAGGGTTTTACCTGGGATGCCGAAGTTTTCCAGATGCACCTGGTGGCAGATGCCGTTGCCAGGACGGCTGTAGGTGATGCCGAAGTTTTCGGCAGCGCTCTGGATGAAGAGATGGTCGTCAAAATTTTCCGGGCCGCTCTGCAGCATGTTGTGGTCGATGTAGGCCACGGAGCGTTCGGTTTTTACACGGTCGATGCCCATGGCTTCCAGCTCGAGATACGCCATCGTACCGGTGGAATCCTGGGTGAGGGTCTGGTCAATGCGCAGACCGATCTCGTTGCCTGGCTTCATTTCACCATCGGTGAGATGGGCAGCGAGGATCTTTTCAGTTAATGTAGGCATGTGTTTCCTCCTTGAATCCTATAGAATAAAATAATTATACGCTTTCTTGAATTTCCTTGCAAGATAGCTGCTGCTGGTTTACGCTAAATGAGGGAGATTTCTGGTTATTGATGGAAGGAGGAAGGCCCCGTGTGGCAAAAACTCATCGCGCTGCTATTTCCAAATCCCAGCATGTGTGTGCTCTGTGAAGATCGCGCTGAGGCGCTGACGATCTGCGGCGACTGTCTGGCGCGCTGGGAAAATTTCGCCGCCCACGAGGGCCAGTGTCGGCGCTGTGGACATTTTGGCTCACGCGCACCAGTTTGCGACACCTGCCGCGACTGGCCGAAATATTTCACCGGCAACACCGCTTTCCTTCCTTATACAGAGACGGTGCGCGAAGCGATCCTGCACTTCAAATATCACAACGAACCCTGGCGCGCCGAAGGATTCGCAGCGCTCGCTGCTACGCGACCAGCGCCGGTGGTTGATGTCATCGTTCCTGTGCCGCTGCACAAAGCGCGTCTGCGCGAGCGCGGCTACAACCAAAGCTGGCTGTTCGCGCGGGAGATCGCTGCGCGCTGGCAGCTTCCGGCGCGCGACGATCTGCTTTTGCGCGTCGTCAACACGCGCCACCAGGTTGGTCTTTCAAAAGCGGAGCGCGTGCAGAATGTGAGCGGCGCCTTCGCTGTGCCTGAGCGCGCGCTGGCAGAGCTCCGCGGCAAGCGTGTGCTCCTCGTCGACGACGTCATGACCACCGGCAGTACGCTCCTTTCCTGCGCGCGCACGTTGCACAAAGCCGGCGTGCGCGAGGTGCAGAGCCTGACGATCGCCAGCGCCATTCGTTGATATGCAGCATATGCAGGAGATTATGCATCGTCGCTGTATGATTTTTGCGCGCAGATAGATGAAATTAATGGATTTCTTCGCATTTTTTATTAAGAATGGTCAGAAAGTGATTGCAAAAATATACACACCGCCCTATAATAACGGTATATTATTTTTTCATTAAAACACAGAGGAGAAGAGATATCATGAAAAACAAAAAATGGATCGCAATGTTATGCACTGCCGCTCTGGCAGTGACCATGTTGGCTGGCTGCGGTGGCGGCAGCAACGACAGCGCTTCTTCCGGCAGCGCAGCTGCTGAAGGCAGTGCTTCTGGCGAAAGCTCCAGCGTCGTTGTCGTCGGCACCAACCCAACCTTCGCCCCATTCGAATATCAGGATGACGAAGGCAACATGACCGGGTTCGACCTCGACCTCATGACCGCCATCGGCGAAGACCAGGGCTTCGATGTTGAATTCCAGTCTCTGGAATTTGACGCCCTCACCGGCGCGCTGACCACCGGCCAGATCGACGCTGTTGCTGCCGGCATGAGCATCACGCCTGAACGTCTCGAAAGCGTAGCATTCTCTGACCCATACATCGACGCCAGCCTCTCCATCATGGTCGCTGCTGACAACAACGACATCAACAACGCCGATGACCTCGCTGGCAAGACCGTCGCTGCGCAGATCGGTACCACCGGTGCTGACGAAGTCACCGCTCTGCAGGAAGCAGGCACCATCGCTGAAGGCAAGATCCTGGACAACTACAACACCTGCTTGCAGGAACTCATCAATGGTGGCTGTGACGCAGTCATCGTCGACCTGCCAGTTGGTGAAGAATATGTTGATCAGCGTCCAGATGATGTGAAGCTCGTCGGCGAACCATACCAGGCAGTCTTCTACGGCATCGCTGTTGACCCTGAAAACACCGAACTGCTCGACAAGATCAACGCTGGTCTCGCAGCTGTCATCGAAGATGGCACCTATGACGAGCTCTGCGAAAAATATGAACTGACCGTTCCACAGTCCATCAAAGACGGCAGCGCCAAGGAAGAAGTTGCTGCTCTTTCCAGCGAATCTGCTGAATAATCGTTAATGAAAGCATATGAATGAGATGCAGAATCCCTGCATCTCATTCTTTGCGTTTATTCCACAAAGGAGGAAGACCATTGGGTAACTTTTTTACGAACTTTTTCGATGTGCTGCCTAAGCTCATTCCCGGCGCAGGGACCACCCTTGGTTTGACTGTCTGCGGCGTCGGCATCGGGATCATCATCGGCCTCTTGATGTCGCTGATGAAAATGAGCAACAATCGCGTGCTCAAAGTCATCGCCAATGTATATATTGAAGCTTTTCGCGGCACACCACTCTACGTACAGATCTTTTTATTCCATTATGGTGTGGCCAGCGTTGTCGGCACGCTGTTTTTCGACGGTAAATTCAGCTTCCCGATCCTCGTCACCGGCGTTGTCGTGCTCTCGATGAACAGCGGCGCGTACGTGGCGGAAATTTTCCGCGCCGGTATCCAGGGCGTGGATAAGGGCCAGGTGGAAGCGGCGCGCTCCCTCGGCATGACGCAGAAGCAGGCGATGCGTATGGTCATTCTGCCACAGGCGTTCAAGCTCGTCATCCCACCGCTGGGCAATGAGTTCGTCATGCTGCTGAAGGATACGTCGCTGCTGGCGGCGATCGGGCTGACCGAGATCATGAAGCGTGGTCAGATCTACACGTCCGTCCACATTCAGCCATTCCCAACCTACATCGCCGTGGCGCTCGTCTATCTCGTGCTGACGCTCACCTTCACCCGCATCATCAACTGGTACGAACGCCGTCTGCAGACAGAAAAACGCTGATCATTCAGGAGGTTTTCAACTATGATCGAAATCAAAGACTTACATAAATCCTTCGGCGACCTCGAAGTGCTCAAAGGCATCACCGAAACCATCAAGGACGGCGAGATCGTCTCCATCATCGGCCCATCCGGCTCCGGGAAGAGTACCTTCCTGCGCTGCATCAATCTGCTCGAAGAGCCAACCAGCGGCCACATCATCATCGACGGCACCGAGATCACCGATCCAAAGACCGACATCAACAAGGTGCGCGAAAATCTCGGCATGGTATTCCAGCGCTTCAATCTCTTCCCTCATAAAACTGTGCTGGAAAACATCACCCTCGCACCGATCAATGTCAAGGGCATCGCGCAGGAAGAAGCCGACAAAACCGCGCGCGAACTCTTAAAGCGCGTCGGTCTGCTCGACAAGGCAGACGTTTATCCAGCGTCTCTCTCCGGCGGTCAGCAGCAGCGCGTGGCGATCGCGCGTGCACTGGCGATGAGTCCGGACATCATGCTCTTTGACGAACCAACGTCCGCCCTCGACCCGGAAATGGTTGGCGAAGTTCTGGCGGTTATCCGCCAGCTCACCGAGACCGGTATGACCATGCTCATCGTTACCCACGAAATGGGCTTCGCGCGCGAGGTCAGCGATCGCGTCTTCTTCATGGATCAGGGCTACATCATGGAGCAGGGCACGCCGGACGAGATCTTCAACCATCCAAAGGAACCACGCACCCAGGACTTCCTGGCCAAGGTATTATAAAAGAAGGAAAGCGACTGTCGCAAACGGCAGTCGCTGTTTTTGCAGATGGGAGGCGATGAGATGCAGATCTTATTGGTGGAGGACGATGCGGTGATCGCGTCTGGTCTGGTCTATGCGCTGGAGCAGGAGGGCTACAGCGTCTGCCACGCGGAAACGGTGGCGGCGGCGCTGGGCGTGCTTTCCGAGCGCGCCGTGGATCTGGCGATCATCGACCTGCAGCTGCCAGACGCAGACGGCTTTGCAGTGAGCACAGAAGCGCTGGCGCGTGGCACGCGGGTGATCTTTCTCACAGTGATGGACGACGAGGACCGCATTGTGCGCGCCTTTGATCAGGGCGCGGCAGATTATGTGACGAAGCCCTTCCGCTTGCGGGAGCTTTTGGCGCGCATCCGTCGCGCGCTGCCTGAGGAATCGTCGCTGCTCTCGCTGGGGCAGGCGCGCATCGATACAGCATCTGGCCGCGTCACCGTTGGCGGACGCGAGATCGCGCTGACGGCGCTGGAGTATCGGCTCTGTCTGATCTTTGCGCAGCATCGCGGGCAGCTGCTTTCGCGGGCGCAGATCCTGGACCAGCTCTGGGATCAGGGCGGCAATTTTGTCGAGGACAACACGCTGACGGTGTATGTGAAGCGGCTGCGCGAAAAACTCGCAGACGCCGTGACGATCGAGACAGTGAGGGGGCGTGGCTATCGTGTGGATCAGTAAGCAGGAGCTCGCTGCGCTTTCGACAGAGCTGCGCCGCGCCATCAACGGTGAGACGGTGGAATTTCGCGACAACCAGGAAGGGGCGCTGTCTGTTCTCAAAAACGACCTGCATACCCTCGTGACCCAGCTTTCCGCTGAACGCGACGCAGCCGACGCTGCGCGGACAGAATTTGCCGAGTACATGGAAAACATCACCCACCAGCTGAAAACGCCGGTGACCTCGATGATGCTCATGGCCGACCTGCTCGAAGCAGCGCCGCCGGAGCGGCAGGAGGAATTCCTCGCGAATATCCGCACAAGCCTGGCGCGTATGAACTGGCTCGTCGATACGCTGCTCAAGCTGGCGAAGCTCGACGCTGGCGCCGTGCAGTTTGAGCGCGCAGCGGTGACGGCGCAGGCGCTCGTCGAGGCAGCGCTTTCGCCGCTGGCGATCCTGCTGGATGTGCAGGATCAGCAGGTGGCGCTCGCAAACGACGCGGTGCTCCACTGCGACAAGCGCTGGACAGTGGAAGCGCTGACGAATCTCCTGAAAAATGCCTGCGAAGCCTCGCCGTCGGGCAGCACGATCCTCGTCGACGCTGGCGAAAATCCCCTCTACGAATGGCTCAGCGTGCGCGATGCTGGAAGCGGCCTGTCGCGAGAAGAGATGGCGCAGCTTTTCGTGCGCTTCGCCGGATCGCACAAAGCGCGCGGCGTCGGCATCGGCCTGCCGCTGGCGCTGGCGATCGCCCGCGGACAAAACGGCGACATCGACGTGGACGCTGGCGGCAAAGGCACAGGCGCGACGTTTACGCTGAAATTTTACAAGTGACAGAAAATGTCACCGCAGAGTCACCGAGCTGTCACTTTCGCGTGCTAGGATAGAACCATAGACATCAAACAGGAGGCGATCCTCATGACCACCCTCAGCGTAGAAGGACTCACGAAAATCTATGGCAGTGGAGACACAGCCGTGACGGCGCTGGACCATGTCAGCTTCACAGTGGAAAAAGGCGAATTTGTCGCCATCGTCGGTGCGTCCGGCAGCGGAAAATCGACGCTCATGAATCTCATCGGCGGCATCGACGAGCCGACCTCGGGCCGCGTCGTCATCGACGGCCAGGAGCTCTACGCGATGAACGAAAGCGCGCGGGCGATCTTTCGCCGCCGCAACATCGGCATGGTGTTCCAGTTCTACAATCTCGTGCCGACGCTCACCGCCGCCGAAAACATCATGCTGCCCTATCTCCTCGACAAGCGCGAGCCGGAAAAAGCGAAGCTCGCCGAGATCCTCGCCCTTACCGGACTCAGCGAACGCGCCGGACATCTGCCGAGCGCCCTCTCCGGCGGGCAGCAGCAGCGCGTTTCGCTGGGACGGGCGCTGATCAACGATCCCGCTTTCATCCTCGCCGACGAGCCGACGGGCAATCTCGACAGCCGCGCCAGCCGCGACGTCATGGAGCTGTTGCAGGTCGCCAACCGGCGCTACCAGCAGACGCTCCTTCTCATCACCCACGACGAAAAGATCGCCCTCATGGCTGACCGCATCCTCACCCTCGCCGATGGCAGGCTCGTTTCTGACGAGCGCCTGAAGGACGCGAAGGGAGGCGTTTGAGATGAACCTCTTCGCAGAATTGGCGGCGAGCCAGATCCGCGTGAACCGTTCGCGCACATTCTGGACCCTTGCAGCGATCGCGCTGGCCACGGCGCTGATCACCTGCGTCACCCATTTTGTCGCGTCCGGCGCCGAGATGATCGCGACCAGCGTGGGCGGCGGGCTCACGCAATACAGCGCCGCGTATCGCAGCACGCTGGTGATCCCGGCAGCCTTTCTCAGCCTGCTCATCGTCGTCATGGCGGTGGTCGTGATCTCCAATGTGTTTCGCGTCAGCGCGCGCGAGCGCACCGCCGTCTTCGGCACGCTGAAATGCGTCGGCGCGACACCGGCGCAGATCCGCAAAACCATGCTCTGGGAAGCGCTGCTGCTCGCTGCCGTCGGCATCCCGATCGGGTTGGTGCTGGGCTTGGCGCTGACCGCCGGCGGCATCGCTGTGGCGAATCATTTTTTCGATGAGCTCAACGCCCTCACCCACATCATGCTGAAGACGATGACCTTTCGTCTGCGTTTCGTGCTCTCGCCGCTGGGGCTTGTGATCGCGGCGCTCTTAGCGCTCGCCACTGTGTTCGTCAGCGCCTGGCTGCCAGCGCGCAAGGCTGCGAAGCAGAGCGCCATCGCCAGCGTGCGCGGACAAAACGACGTCGCCGTCAAGCTCGGCCGCAGCCACCATATCAGCGAGCGCATCGTCGCGAAATGGTTTGGTCCGGAAGGATTGCTCGCGCAGAAAACCCTCGCGCGCAGCCGCCAAACCTTTCGCACCACCGTGGCAGCGCTCGCCGTCGCCGTCGTGCTCTTTGTCTTCATCGGCTTTCTCTGGCACCAGGCCGGCGTGTTTAACGCGATGATGACGAGC